>OLOB01001171.1_pt1 | contig 17900 bp, 18 predicted proteins | sample 1671911 | NCBI WGS metagenome assembly OLOB01 (sample SAMEA3136625, study PRJEB25190) | human gut metagenome | biome: human gut; feature: human-associated habitat; material: faeces | place: Austria | collected 2013
TTTCATAACTGTCATCCCGAAACACGATGGTATCTCCCAGACATAGCTGATAGCGTTCGTTGAACGCTTCCGCCACATCACTGCAGATCCCTTCCGTCTCAAAAAACTCCCGGAATCTTCCGACCAGTACCTCCGGTTTGGTAAGTTCGCCGCATTCCAGCTGTTCCCAGTACGACCTGTTGATCTTCGAATACCGCCTGATCATCTCATCCGTACACTCTCCCAGATCAAACTCCTGAAACAGCTTCTTTATCGCTGCCTTCTCTGCCGCAAGGAAATCCAGCAGCGTGGCATCTACATCCCATAAAATTGTCGTAATCATGCTTTTCTCCTCTATTCGTTTATCTTTCATGTATTTTTATCATAACACAAAACAGCGACAGGGCACAGATATGTTTTCTCTGTACACTATCGCTGTATCCTTTAACAATAAAATTTTATCTCGTCTGTTACAAATGCCTGTTTCCATTTTGCACAAATTGGTTCACCGTTTTCATTCGACCAGAAATAAACGGTATAACCACTTACCATAAACAATTTAGGCAATCTGTATTCCCCCATTCGCAGCATATTTGTACAACAAATGTGCATTACTGTGTAAAAGTTCCTCGAACATTCCTATTTTCTCAGCAGAATATCCCGTTCTTTCCGTCCATTTATAATCAGGTAACTCGCATCTTGCAGAATCAAATCCATTTTCTGTCGGACGTTCAAAATTCACTATGATTTTTTTCATCCCATCTTTTTCAATAATCTGAGAATGAACAATCTCCGTTTCATCTGCCAATATCATATATGGATACATCATATGCTTTCACCTCATTTCTCTTTTCCAACCACATTATAACATTATTATATTCGGAAGCCGCCTGCACATGAAAAGCCGCTGAATACAGTTTTCAATCATGGACTAATCACCGTTCGTTTCTTTTTTTAAGTTCCACAATATACTCCGTTGTCCCTTCTTCGAATTCTCTCTTTCCTGTCGGCGCAAAGCCATGACGTCGGTAAAATGCAAGTGCCCGCTCATTTTTCTCAAGTGCCCACAGATGATCTGCACCAAACTGTTCCACCGCAAATGTTATCAGTTCATGACCGATTTTTCTGCCCTGAAACCATGGATCCACATACAGCTTACAGATTTCTGTTCCGTTCATCTGGATAAAGCCACGGATCAGTCCGTCATCATATATATAGAGATTTTTGAAGACCTCGTCTTTTTTCAGGTAATTATCTATAAAGGAAACAACCTGCAACTCACCGAATGAGTAGCTCTCATCTTTGAATATCGGAAAATAGTTGATTCTGTTATTGCAGATAAATATTTCTGCGATTCTTGATAAATCTTTCTCTTTCGCTTTTCTGATTGACATCTGCTTATCCCTTCCTTCTGTTCGATATGTTTATTGTAAATCAAAACAATGGCACTGTACAGAGAACGAATTTTTTTCAAACACGCTCTGGGCTGTCACAGAATTCTTTATTTTCTGTAACAGCTCAGTTTTCCTACCTCATCTTCTTCCCCAAATATTTTTTCATCGTCTCCGTCAATTTTTTCTCATCCAGCGGTTTTGTCAGATGCTCGTTCAGACCGGCTGCAAGACTTTTCTCAACATCCTCCTGAAAAGCATTTGCACTCATGGCAACAATAGGAATCGTCATAGCATCCCTGCGGTTCATGCTTCGGATATGACGCGTTGCCTCCAGACCATCCATCACCGGCATCATAATGTCCATCAGGATAATGTCGTAGAATCCGGGCTGTGATGCCTCAAACATTTCCACCGCTTCCTTACCGTTGGATGCGGTAAACACTTCTATCTCCTTCTGCTCCAGCTGAAATCTTGCAATTTCCATATTCAGATTATTATCCTCTGCCAGAAGTGCTTTCTTTCCTTTCAATGACAGATGTTCCTTCGGATCGTCATCGATTTTCGGATGATGATCCACTTTAAACGGAAGAACGATCGTATAACGGGTTCCTTCGTTGATCTTACTTTCCACCTGGATCGTACCGCCCATCAGAGCCACCGTTTTCTTGACGATCGTAAGTCCCAGTCCCACACCGTTAATACTGTTCAAAGAAATATGCTGTTCCTGCGTATATGGTTCAAATGCATGACGCAGGAATTCCTCTTCCATTCCAATACCGGTATCTTCGGTGACAAATTCAAACCACGCAGTCTCACCGTCGCATCTCAGTTCTTTACAACGACAGTAAACGGTTCCGCCCTTTTTGTTATATTTGATCGCATTGCTGTTCAGATTCAGCAGGATCCTTGAGATTCCTTCCTCACTTCCGATCAGATAACGATGATTGATATATCCCTGTTTCCAGTCCACAACCGAATACAAATCCTGTGCATCGATCTGAATATTCGTCATCGCGGTAATCTCCATCAGAAGATCGATCAGATCAAATGGTTTCTCCGAAAGTTCAATCGTCGAATTTTCCAGCCTGTTCATATTTAACACATTATTTACCAGCGATACCAGGTAATTGGATGCGATCCATATCTTATCCCGGCACTCTTTCTGCTTTTTCATATTGTCTGGAAAAGCATCCGCAATCCGTAACATCCCCTGAATACCATTTAACGGCGTACGGATATCATGAGAGATTGATGACAGGAAACGTCCTTTGGTCTCATTGGCAGATACGGCATGTTCCTTTTCCTTTCTCAGTCTTTTGTTCAGGTTTTCCGCTTCGATCTTTACTGCATTCTCATGAAATTCTTCCGTTATATCCCGCATATAAGAAATCGCCAGGATATCTCCGTTTTCTTCATCCTCATACATCACAATATGATGTTCTGCCAACATCGGTCTTTGCCGGATCGTTTGTGTCCAGTATGTATGTGTTACATGCGTCTCTCCTTTTTCATAATGTTTCAGAAGCACCGGAATATCAAAAAATGTATAATAAGCCTCTTTCTCCTTTTCAGACAACCGTTTTCCCCAGTAGTCAATTACTTCACTGAATTTTGCATCAGCCGGAAGACCGGTCATTTCATTGACGTTATATTCTTTTCCATCCACTACCTGATACATCTGACCGGGAACCAGATTCCTGGTCAGATTAATATTATAATACGCACCTGCAACCGCAGCTATTATATGTTCCAGAATGTCGATTTTCTTTTTTGATGTCTCCATAAGAGTTTCCCCCGCAATCTCATTTCCCGATCTCTAATATCTGTCTCCAGCAACTTCTTTCGAATAAAATGTAATAAAAAAGAAACAGTCCACCTTATATACAATCGAACTGTTTCTATCACTTTTGCAGACCACGGAGCATCGCAAGTACTACTTCCTGTTCCTGCACACTCAGATCATTCCATATCGCAAGGACTTCGCTTTGCGGCTGTGTCAGGTCATCCGGATCTCCTTCACAAAAAAACTGCGACAAGGTTACGTCCAGAGCTTCACAGATTTTCTCAAGCGTAGGCAAAGATGGCAGACTTTCTTTTGCCATAATTCTTCCCAGTGAAGACTGGGCAATTCCTGTCATCTGCGCCAGCCGGTACTTGCTGATTCCACGCTTTTCACATAATTCTATCATATTGTCAGCTATATACTCCTCTAGCTGCAAGCAAATACACCTCTTTTCCGTCATTACATATTGATATTATTTTACCTGTAATTTGGAAACTTTATTAGAAGTATATTTCAGAAGTATTTAGTTGCTTTTTCAGAAGTATTTATCAAAAAAAATAAGCATGGACGGATATTTTCTGTTCTTATGCATATTATGTTGCTGAAATTATTCTATATGTATTTTTATAGTAACATATCTTTTCTGAATTTTCAAACATTATAATACGCTACTTTTTATACTTATTAGGTCTCATGCAAGCACGGACTTCGGCACATTGCTCGCGTGAATCTAAAAGAACCGGCAGGTTTTTCCCGCTTCCTGCCGGTTTTTCCTGATCTTATCTGTTTTAATGATTGTCTGCTATATCACAGCATCTGTTTCTCAGCACTTCTTCTCCGCCAATCAGCTGTTGTTCATATTCGGTATAGGCAGGACAGCCATAGCTTCCGAGGAACTTTCGGATCCGGTCATTCCTTGTAAGATTCGCTGCGAATAACGTCAGCTCTGCCCCTGTACCATAACTTTCTTCCAGAAATGCAAATCCTCGTTCCAGATTCTGCGAGATGCGCTCCTGCTGTTCGTCACACCGCTTTGTTTCTTCCTCACAGACCTGTTTTAGCCGTCGGTTCAGTGCTTCCTGCCCGCTCTCATGGTCTGCTTTTGCCTGCTGGTCAATCTTCCACAGTATCTTCAACACCGCCTCTTCGGTCTGCCTCTCTTCTCTTCGGATCAGTTCCCGTTCTGTGCGGATCTGCAAACTTTTTTCTCTGCTCTCGATCCAGTCTCCGAATGTCTTTTCTGCATCATTCTCCCGGAAAATACCGAGCTGTCTGCAACTTTCTGTCAGCACTTTCTGTATCTGACTTTCCCTGAAAAACTGTTCGATGTTCTGATCCAGCACAGCCAGCAGAAACGCCAGTACCATACTGCGCTCTTGTGGTGTTCCCTTCTGTGCCATCCGGGTGATCATCTCCCGTTCCGCATCCGAAAGGCTTCCGTCCAGAACCTGTCTGATCCGGTAATCCTGTCCGTACTTCCGATAAATCTGATAATACGAAAAAAATTCGGCTGCTGTCTTTTCTTCCTGAAGATACTGCTCCACCAGCATTTTTTCTACCGGAAATCCCATTTTTTCATAACTTTTCAGCACTGCAGACAGATCTTCCCATCCCCGTGCCGTCACAAACTGTTTTTTTCCGTCCTCCTGACGGATCCGATAGAAACGATCTCTGTGTGCTTCCAGATACGACCGGATACTGCCGTGTACCTGATGGAACAATGCATATTCCATCCAGATATCGATATCCGGCTCCAGCACGATCTTTCGGACACGGTCCAGCGTCGCGATGTCAAATTCGCGCACAGATTTGTTGTATTCCGGCGGGTTGCCCGCTGCTACGATGAGCCAGTCCGGTGGAAGCTTCTGGGTTCCAAACGTTTTGTCCTGGAGAAGTTGCAGCATCACCGGAGCAAGTGTCTCTGAGACACAGTTGATCTCATCCAGAAATAAAATTCCTCTCTTTTTCCCGGTTTTCTCCATGCAGGCATAAATAGAAGCGATGATCTCACTCATCGTATATTCCGTCACGCTGACCTGTGCATCATCAAATGTACGCTCCACGATCTTCGGAAGTCCCATGGCGCTCTGTCTTGTATGATGGGTCATCGTATATGCTACCAGCCCTGCCCCACATTCTCCGGCGATCTGTTCCATGATTGCTGTCTTTCCGATTCCCGGAGGTCCGATCAGCAGAATCGGCCTTTGCTGACGCAACGGAACCAGTGGATACCCGCTTTCATCTTTCTGAAAATACGCCTGCAGCGTATATTGTATCGTTTCTTTTGCTTCTTTGATATTCATCCGTTTTCTCTTTCCCCTGTATTATTTTTCTGTCACCAGCAGTTTTTTTGCCCATCCCGGTACCCGGTCCATCTTCTCACTCTTTTTTACAAATACAAATGCTGTCTCATAATCCGGCTTCTTCTCCGGATAGATCCCGTCACCGTCGGTGAAATAAATCAGTGCTTTCAGGTCGCTGAATTCTCTTTTCTCCCGCATCCGTCCTACTTCCTCGAACACCGGGCGAAAATCGGTTCCTCCTCTTCCGTGGATCACCAGCTGTTCCCGGTACGCTTCCCATTCTTTTGCGGAATGGATCATCACTTTTTCCTGAATAAAACTGTCACACTGGATCAGGCATACTTTCCAGTTCTCGAAAAAATTTTCCTTTTCTTCCAGAATCCTTCTGGTCTCTCCAAGGAAACGGGCTACCATTTCTTTTTTACAGGATCCGGAGGTATCTATGGCAATTACCAGTTCCTCCAGCCGGTTCCCCTCCCGGGTCTCGAGAGGCTCTATCATGGGAAGATTTCCATACCGTTCCATCCCATAATAATAAGCAACCGGGTCAAAGGCATCCTGATCCAGTTTCATCTCCTCTCTTGTAACAGTAAAACGGCGTAAAAACCGTCGGTAGTCATATTTTCCTTTCTCAATTCCGGAAAGTTCTTCTTTCTGACCACCACGATTCTCGCCTCTTCGTTTTCCTCCTGCACCATAGGTAATCGCAAGTTCTTTTGCGATCTCTTTCCATTTTTTACAGATTGCTTTCTGTTTCTCTGTCTCTTTTCCGAAACTTTCCGGCATCTCGATGCACTGACGAATCAACCGGAGATATTCTTCATATACGTTCTCCGGATTCTCTCCGAAACGGTGAATCAGATACTCCGGATTCACATACAGGCTCTCCCCGTCTGTCCTCATAGCGGTTACCTGCTCATCCGGCTGCACCCGGAGTTCCAGCAGCGCCCTGCCAAGCTCCGGATACCGCCAGCATAACTCATTTTTGCAGTGTTTCATCAGGCCTGTGATCAGCTCCTGTTTCGTCGCTGTATTCGGAGATTTTTCTTTTGTTGAAATATGGTTCTTCCACGCCAACAATACACGGAAGGCATCCCATTTTTTCAGTTCTCCCGCCCTGCTCAGAAAACCGTTCAGTTCCTGCTCTCCAAACCATCCCCTGTCTGCCATTTTTTTCATTCCATCGATATTTTCCTGTACGATCAGATATTCCATGGCGGGGCGGATCCTGCGTTTCAGATAGATTGCTTCCTCTTTTGATATTTCTTCGTTTTCCCGGGTGTTTTGCAGAAAACGTCCGATTACTTCTTCCAGATGTTGTTGTTCATTCATTTGTATACATCACCGTTTTTTGTATTCTCTATCCATCGTAGCACCCTTTATTTTAATTTACAAGCAGATCCTTTTACTGATTTTCCTGTGTTCCGTCTTCCGGCTGGCTGCTCATCGGCGTGATCACAATATTTTCTGCCGCAATACCGGTTTTCCGTTTTACGATATCCTCGATCTGCGCTCTGCTGGCATCATCCACCTTGGTATCCGGTACTACAATATCTGCTGTCTCTCCGGTCAGATTCACAACCACATCAGGAAATCCTTTCGCTTCGAGAAGCAGTTCTGCCGCAGCTTCTTTCTCCACAAGATCAGTCATATTTACCATACTGGCGATTGCACTTTCTTTTTCTGTCTCGGAAAGGGCTTCGTTGTTGATGATCGATAACAGAGATTCTTTATTCTGGGAGCGAATCTGTTCCCGTTCGATACGCGCCTGGGCCATATATGTAGAAGCACCTGTCAGAACAGCCTCCCCCGGTGTCTCCTGGGGCTGTGATTCTGTGCCGGATGATTCTTCACCGGAAGCCGTGGCATCTGTACCATCGCCGGCAGTCGCCGCACCGGTCTCATCCGTAACATCAAGATCCAGATTTTCCATATCCTGCAGAACCTGATCCATATTGACCGAAGTTTCCGCCTCACTGGAGGTCTCGGTCTTTGCAGTCTTATCTTTTTTCCCTTTTAATTGTGCATCGGAATAGCTGATATAGCCTGCTGCAGCAATCATTACTGCCAGAGCCGTGATAATGATCTGATTCTTTTTAAATATTTTTTTCACTGCTGCTCTCCTTTTTATTCATTTTGACGGGTCTCATTTCATTTTTAACACTTTGATTTCGTGGGCTTCGACGTGAAACAATGCTATCACCGCCTCCTGGATCTGTTGTACGATCGCCGGGTTGCCGCCTCCCTGTGCCACGACGATCACGCCGCGGATCTCCGGATAGGTACTTGAGGATATATAGGGTGTCTGTCCCCCGTCTCCGGTATCCTCGTACACTGTAGTTTCCCCCGTGGTTACCGTCTGACTGCTCCGCTGCGTCCCGGAATCTCCTTTTTCACTGGAAGTACTGGTATCCTCCGGACTGTCTTTTTCCACCTGTTTCTTCCCGGTAGATTCCATCGCCACCGCCACCTGTACTGCACCCACACCTTCTACCTGCGACAGCACGCTCTCCAGCTGTTTTTCATAAGACTGCCGGATCTGATCGTCGGTCTGCTCCTGTGTCTGCGAAACTGTTGTCTTTTCCTGTGTCTTTTTTTGCTCCTTTTGTTTTACAGGAGCGGCAATCACAAGAAGTAAAAGACCTGCCAGCCCACAGATCAGCCACTGCTCCCGTTTCATCTCCCTGACTGCTGCAAACACTCTCTCCTTCATAGTCTACTCCTGTATCTTTATATTTATATTCCCTTCCGGAAGATTATAGACTTGTGCAAGTTTTCTTTTTACCTGGTCAGGCTCACCTTCTCCGGGGGGATTCCCGTCCGCACGCCGGATCACACAACGGATCTCTTTCACATCCAGTTTCTCCCCGTTAAAAAAGTCCACCCTTACTTCTGTACTCTCGTAAGACAGCTGCTCCAGCAGTGTTTTTATCTGTCTTTCCATCTCTTTCTGGCAGTTTTTCTGTACATAATCCTTTCCTTCCTGTTCCAGGTATTTTTTCTCCATTGAAAAGTCCTCATATTCCTGCCGGATTCCTTCCGAAAGTGTCTCCCAGGAGAGTATCTGTTCCAGTTGTCCGGCGGTCAATAACGGTTGGATCAATACCAATATCAGCAAAAGTCCCATAAAAAAGCGGATATATTTTCGTTCTTCTCCCTGTGGGATCACGTTCATCAGTACTGAAAGGAAAATAAAATAAAACGCCAGATTGCGCACCCACCGGGCAAGCCATTCCAATGTTCTTCCTCCCTCCGTCTTTTTGTAATTCCCTTTTTATTGCAGGGAACCTGCCAGAATCGCTATGGTCAGCAAAAACAGAATCTCCATGGTCAGCAGAAGCCTCACCAGCAGCCCAAGACTCTCTCCCATCGTGTGGATGCACCCTACCATCCGCTTGTCCGTCACCGGCTGCACCACAGCAGCCAGAAACTGATAGGCAAGTGCGCTGATTCCCATTCGGCAAAGAGGCGCTGCACCCGCCAGCAGAAGGATCACGATCGCCGCTGCACCAAGACCGTTTTTAATCAGCACTGCCGATCCGAGTACTACTTCCGTAACCCCGGAAAACAGGTTCCCCACTCCGGGAATCGCTCCGGCTGTCCTGCCGATCACTGATCGCTTCAAGGTATCAACCGCCGGTGAAATCATACGCTGGATCAGCTGGATTCCTACGATCACGCCGATCATGGATTTCAATGCCCAGAGGATTCCGTTCTTTAAAAGTTCGGTCATTTTTGATAAGAATTCTTCTTTCGTAAGGAAATTGATCAGTTCCAGCACCAGATACATCCGGATCGCCGGAAGAAGAAAAAGTAACAGGATCTTCTCTGTGAGAAAAATCAGAATCAGAATCATCTGGTAAAATGCTGTCGCAGTTGCCACACCGCATGCCCCGGTCAACGCAATATAATACGCCGGAAGCAGTGCTTTCATAAATACCGCCACACCCTCAAGCAGTCTTTCCATCTGACCGGTCATCTCATCAAATGCCTGCAGAAGCAGTAAAAATAACAACAGATATATCATATAAAAAGAAATATCTCCGATCTGATTGTTCTGAAAAACCCCTGACAGATGACAGAACACTGCTGACAGAAGCACCAGCACCAGAATGTGCACGCAGGTTTCTTTTTGGATTCCCATGGCATCCCACACGCCCTGTTGGATCACTGCTTTCCATTGCTCGGCGGAAAATGCCTGTCCGCTTTTCAGGATATCCCGGATCATCCCTCGCATACTCTGCTTTTCTTCCAGGAGCTGATCCACCGCCATCTCCACCTCTTTCAGATCCAGTTCTCCCAGTGCTTCTTCCTCTCGTGAAAAGTCCTGATTTTCTGCAGCATACACACAGATCCGGGTACAAAAAAAGAGCAGGAACAGACTGAAGACTGCCATTTTCAGTATTTTCCCACTCTTTTTCCTATCCCAGAAACCCATGGATCGTCTCCAGCAGTGCGGTAAGAATCGGCATACTGATCGCCAGTACTGCCAGGCGTTCGTAGATCTCGATCTGTCCCGCTACTGCAGAATAGCCCGCATCCTTACAGATTCCTGCCGAGAACTGACCGATATAGGTGATACCGATCATTTTCATAAGGATATTCATATATGTAGTATCTACAGGTACATATTGTTGTATTTTTTTCAGGGATTCATACAGATAACTGAACTTTCCCACCGCAAATGCCAGAATAAAGAGTCCGGCCGCCATTGTCAGATAAACCGAGTATTCCGGCTTTGCTGTTTTCATAAAGATCGCAGCCAGTACACAGGCGATACCCGCCGCACCGATCCGGATAATTTCCATATCGCCATCCTCCCCGCCTGCCTAATGTACTCTCGGAATCTTTCTGTGCTTAATTTTGTGAGATGATTTTTTGTCAGTTGTGCCCAAATTTCTGAGGCGTACGCGGTGCGTACGTTGATGAAATTCGGGTGCAACTGGCGGAAAATCAGCCGCAAAAGTAAGTGCAGAAAAACTCCGAGAGTACATTCTACAGAGCAAATAATTTTTTTACGGTTTCAAAAAGATCATAAATATAAGGGAGTACCCAAAACAATACCAGCACAAGCCCGGCAAGACTGGTTAAAAATGCCTGATCTTCCCGCCCGCTGTGTTTTAACACAAGGCTCAGGACGGATACCAGAATCCCCACTGCACCGATTTTAAATATAATCCCGACTTCCACAACCGCCTCCCGTCTCAGATAAGGATCACCACCAGAAAGGCTCCCCCCAGGATCCCGAGGCTTTGCCACACTCTTTTCTGTTCCGGCAGCTGATGCCGCAGTTTTTCTTCCCGCATTGCAAGTTCTGTCTTTCCGCTCTCAAGAAGCTGTATCTGCATCTTTGCATCCAGATATCCAAGATGCCCGAGGGTCTGTAAAAACAGATCCCAGTCTTCTTCCCGGAGACTGGTTTTTTCCCGCACCGTCTGCTCCTGCTCTTTCAGGATCCGTACAAAGGTTTCGCCGGTCTGCTCTTTCAGCCGTTTCGCAACAGATTGCAGATATTCCCGAAAGGGGGACGCCACTTTCTCGCTGATCCTGGAAAATGCTTCCGGCAGTGTATTTCTCGCATAGGAAATTTCACCGATCAGGCAGCTGATGATCAACTGTAATATCTGCAAGTCTTTGATCCGCTGCTGATACTGTCTGCTTCTCCAGTTTCCCATGCCCCAGCCGGCGAAAAATACCAGCAGAGCACCGCTGACCTTTAACACACAGATCTCTGCCTCTGATACAGACAGGTTCCCCGTTCATCATAGATTTCCCGGACTTTTCCGATCTTTCCTGCCGTTTCTTTTTGCAGGATGATATAGCGTTCAAAAACATGTTCTTTTATCAGTCGTTCCAGCAGCGGTTTTTTCCGGATCTCATCGATCGAACTTCCGTGAACCGTTGCCAGAAGTTTGCATCCGCTGTTTAGTGTCATCTCGATGGCACGGATATCTTCATAATTGCCGATCTCATCCACGGCGATCACCTGCGGAGCCATTGAGCGAAGCAGCATGACCATCCCTTCCGCCTTGCTGCAACAGTCCAGCACATCGGTACGGATTCCCACATCGTTTTGCGGAATTCCCTGATAACTGCCACCAATCTCTGACCGTTCATCCACCACGCCTACCGTATTGCCCGGAAAGGTCTCCCAGCCATCAGAAATCTGTCGTACCAGATCCCGCAGCAATGTTGTTTTCCCACAGCCCGGTGGGGAAATAATGAGTGTATGACACAGTTTTCCATCTTCCGTCACATACGGAATCACCATATCCGCACAACCGGTAATCTGGTGTGCAAACCGGATATTGATGCAGGAAATCTGGGAAAGTCCTTTTACCTTCTGCTCTTCCATGATCGCTTTTCCCGCCACACCAACCCGATGCCCGCCCTGTATCGTCAAAAATCCCTGTTTTAATTCCTCTTCATAAGCATAGAGGGAATATGTCCCTACCGTCTCCATGGTTCCTCGGATGTCTTCTTGTGATACGATACATGCCTGTTCCCTATGTCTCGTCAGAAATCCCTGTTCTGCCACAAAATATTCCTGTCCGTCCTGCCATAAGATCAACGGTTTCCCTGCCCGAAGACGAATCTCCTGTAACCCCTGTGGATTCCAGTACGCCTGCTGTAAGATTTTTCGGATACGCTCCGGAAACAGACGGATAACTTCCTCCCGTTTCATGTACATCACCTCTTACATTTACTATATGTGGACAGACTGTAAATAGAACCCGTTGCCAGGATAAAATATTTTGTTATCTTGCATACTTTCATCCTCGAGTATTCAGTTCTCCACACATACCATCCCCGAATACCCTTCCGGCATCACCAACCGGTAAAACCTGCATCCCTCATAAGAAATCTCACATAGCTCCCTGCGGATCCCATCCCCGGTAAACTTCAGATAGCTTTCTTTTTTTGTCCAGATCTGAAACAGAAAATCCTTTTTTCCTTTCTCCGTACCAACCTGCATAAAAGTTTTCCACTCATCCGGTGTACAGATTTTTCTGGCTGTCTGTTCCAATTTTATTTCTCTGTGATACTGGATATCAATCCCCACAGGGACATTTCCCAGCACACAGGCGATCCATTCTCCCGAATGGCTGATATTGAAAAAAAGTTCCGGATGCAGATATGGTTTTCCCGTCTCTGTTCGCATTACCGAATCGGTCTCTTTCTCCAGATCATACGCATATCTTGTTTTTATCATTTCTGCTAACAGACAATATCCCGACCGGGACTGTTCTTTCTTTTCTTCCGGTGTTTTTCCACTGACCTGTTTCATCCAGACTTCTGTCTGCTGATCCGGGGACTTCCAAAAAATATGTGCTTCATTTGCATTATTTCCCATTTTTCTGCCCTCCGTTGCCACGCTTCGGTGCTTCTTCCAGTTCCACCAGAAAACGGGAAGGTTCCATCTTCTTTCCGAACCTCTCCTCCACTGCATACAGATGCAGTTCTTTCTTTGCTCTCGTCATACCGACATAGAACATTCTTCGTTCTTCTTCGATCTCCGGATCCAGAACCGCTTTCTGATATGGCATACAGCCCTCGTTGACATCCAGAATATACACCCTCTCAAATTCCAGTCCCTTGGCACTGTGCAGAGTCGATATAACGATTCCCTCCTGCCGGCGCACTTTCTCCGACTGTTCTTTGAGTTTTTCTTTGTACGCATCCATGGAATCAAACCATTCCTGAAATGTTTTATACCCTTTTGCGCTCTCCTGGATCTCCCGCAGAAGATCATACAGTTCTTCCACTTTGATCTTCCTGTACTGTGCATATTCTTTCAGGAACTCGTCATAGCCGATCCCATACCGGATATAATTGATAGCTGCAAACGGTGCCATATTTTTCATCATTTTCAGATCATGCTCGAACTTCTCGATCCGGTCACACATCCATTCTTTTCCCTCGTAAAACTGATACAGAATCTCAAATGGCACTTCTTTCTCATAAAATGCTTCCCTGGACAGATATCGGTTCGGACGGTTCATGACGGCAAGAAAATCCTTTCTCTCCCGACCGCCCATTGCCAGACGCATATAAGCAACCATATTTTTTGCCAGCCAGTGTTCATACAGATTCGGCAGGACATCCCTCATGGTAAACGGAATGTTGTACTCCATCAGCCGTTCCACTGTCATTCTGCAATTATGATTGGTACGGAATAGAATCGCAATCTCTTTGTGCGGACACCCTTCCGCCAGATCCTTCTGAATCTGCTTTAACAACCAGGTCGTCTCCTCGCTCTCATTTTCAAATGTCTGTATCTCGAGCGGTTTTCCCTTATCATTTTCCGTAAACAACTGTTTTTCATATCTCGCATCATTCCAGCGGATCACATTCTGGGATTTTTCTACTATTTCTCCGGTACAGCGATAATTCTGTTTCAGGATCACCTGCTTCAATTGTGGAAAATCCTTTGGAATCTGCAGCATGATCTCCGGTCTGGCTCCACGGAACCGATAGATCGACTGGTCATCGTCACCTACCAGAAACAGATTATTCTCCGGAAGTGCCAGAAGCCGGACAATATCATACTGCAGCCGGTTGACATCCTGAAACTCATCAATCAGGATATACCGGAACTTTTTCTGCCATGCCTGCAAAATATCCGGATGTTTCTGAAATAATTGGTAGCAGTACACCAGCAGATCATCAAAGTCCAGCAATCGTTTCCCGTGCAGCCGTTTTTCGTATGTCTCATAGATTTTCCGAAACTGCTCATCCGGACAGCTTGCCGAATAATAGTGGCTCAACGGGATCCGACCGTTTTTTACCGTGCTGATCTCTCTTGCCAGCGATTCCAGCAGGTCATTTTCGTCTTCCATCTGCAGGGAAGAATTCTGTAAAATCTGTCGTAAAATCTGATATTTTATTTCTTCACCGGCGATATTTGCCGATGTGATACCGTACGCCTGCCGGAGAATACCGTAAAAGATTCCATGGAATGTACCAAAAGTCACCTGACTTTTTTCCACTCCGCACAGGTGTAAAAATCGCTCCCTCATCTGTCCTGCAGCCGCCTTGGTAAAGGTGACCACCAGGATAGATGAAGGAGCGACCTGATAATTCTGAATCAGTTTACGGGTACGGCGGATAATAACTTCCGTTTTGCCGGATCCCGGTCCGGCAAGTACAAGCATCGGACCATCTTTATGTTCCATTGCCTGCTGCTGTTCCCTGTTAAACTCCATTCTTTCCCTCCATATGGGAATTATTCTGCTGCTTTTGTCAGCTTGTAACCGTGAGGGATTTTGGCAGAATCATGCCAAAACACCTCGCGGAATACTACCTACTGCATAGTTAGTTCAGTTTGTCAATGGCCGCCTGGATTCTTACAAGACTCTCTTCTTTTCCGAGTACTTCCAGAATCTCTGTGGCGCCTGCCGGTGTCATCTGTTTTCCGGAAAGAGCGGTACGGATCGGCCACATCACATAACCAACTTTGTAACCATGCTCTTTTGCGTAAGCGGAAAGCATCTCAAACAGTGCATCGTTGCTGAAATCTTCCTGTGCCTCCAGTAACGGCTGTACTTCCCTGAGTACCTGCAGAGAAGTTTCTTCGTTAGTTTTCATCTTTTTATGCACATACATGGATGTCTCATATTCCGGTACCTTTTCAAAGAAATCCACCTGATCTTTGATATCCGGAAATACTTCGATTCTTGTTTTTACCATAGCAGCGATCTTGTGGAAGTCCAGATCTCTTGTGATCACTTCTTTCAGATACGGCAGAGCCATCTCATAGAATTTTTCATCGTCCATCTTCTTCATGTATTCGCCATTCATCCAGCGAAGTTTTACCATGTCAAAGACTGCAGGAGATTTGCTGATTCTGTGGTAATCGAATTCTTTTACCAGTTCTTCCAGAGAGAAGATCTCATTGTCGGAAGACGGACTCCATCCCAGAAGTGCCACAAAGTTTACGATCGCTTCAGTCAGGAATCCCTGATCCAGCAGATCTTCATAAGAAGAATGGCCGCAGCGTTTGGACAGTTTCTGATGATCTTCGTTTGTAATCAGCGGGCAGTGGATGTATTTTGGGATCTCCCATCCAAATGCTTCATACAGGCGGTTGTACTTCGGTGCAGAAGACAGATATTCGTTTCCTCTTACTACATGAGTAATTCCCATCAGATGATCATCGATAACATTTGCAAAGTTGTAGGTCGGATATCCATCGGATTTGATCAGGATCATATCATCCAGTTCGTTATTTTCTACTGTAATATCTCCGTACAGCTCATCATGGAAAGTTGTGGTTCCTTCGGTTGGCATGTTGATACGGATAACGTATGGTTTTCCTGCTGCCAGATTTGCCTCGATTTCTTCTTTGGACAGGTGCAGACAGTGTTTGTCATACACGGTGATCTCTTTTCCTGCTACTTCTGTCTTCAGGCTTTCCAGACGTTCTTTATCACAAAAACAATAGTAAGCGTCTCCCTGCTCAATCAGTTTTTTTGCATATTTCATGTACAGACCCTGTGCCTGTCTCTCACTCTGTACATAAGGGCCTACACCCCCATCTTTGTCCGGACCTTCATCATGTACCAGACCGGTCTTTGCCAGGGTACGGTAGATGATTTCCAGTGCGCCTTCCATGAAACGTTCCTGGTCGGTATCCTCGATACGCAGCATGAACTTTCCGCCTTCATGTTTTGCGATCAGATATGCATATAATGCCGTTCTTAAGTTTCCTACGTGCATTCTTCCGGTAGGGCTTGGTGCAAATCTTGTTTTTACTGTGCTCATAATATTTCGCTCCTGTTTTATAATGTAAATGTTCCGGATTGCTGTGTGTTTTGCACACGCACGATCCTTATCCTATTCAAGGTAAAAGGTGTGGAATTAATCCTCCACACCTTTGTTTTTTAAGTATTCAATTATGTCTCCGACGGTTTCCACATCTGACAATTCCTCTGCCGGAATCTCCAGTCCGTATTCTTCTTCCAGAGCCATAACCAGTTCAAATAAATCCAGTGAATCTGCTCCCAGATCATCTTTAAATGAGGTGTCAAGACCAATTGTCTCACCATCACAGTTCAACTGCTCTGCAATAATCTCTCTCATTTTTTCAAGCATATCTTTTATCTCCTTCATAAAGCATTTTCGACTTTACGCCTTTGTTTAACGAAAGTATATCTATTATAAAATCATTTGTCAACCCATTCAGGAAAATATGCAAAAAACTTTGTTTCTCTGTTACTGTTCCCTCTATTCTCAGTAACACGCTTCGCAGTGCACAGAATTTATGCTGTTTGTGCCTCCGTGATGTCTTCTCCCGTCGTCTGGATCCTTCCCGACACACTCAAGGCAATTCCCATCTCTGCCATCAAAAACAGGATCGACGTACCTCCGTAGCTGACAAATGGAAGCGTGATACCGGTTGTAGGCATCAGATTCAATACTACGCAAAGGTTCAGGATTACCTGCAATGCAATATGTACAAAGATTCCTGTCACAACCAGCGTTCCATAAAGGTCCGGCGCATTCTGCGCGATAAAAAACAGCCGGTATAACAGATACCCAAACATCAGCAGTAATAATGCCGCACCGAAAACTCCCAGTTCCTCACATACAATCGAAAAGATCATATCATTCTGCGCCTCAGGAATCGTTCCCAGCTTCTGCGCACTGTTGCCAAGTCCTTTTCCGAAAAATCCGCCGCTTCCGATTGCGTACAGTCCCTGCAAAGTCTGATAACTTCCGTCTGAAGCATATTTTTCCGGGTGTAGCCATGCAATGACACGGCGAAGTCGGAAGCTTGTACTTGTCTCAAGAGTCTTTGACAAAATAAACACTCCGGCTGATACCACTACCACCCCGGCTCCAACAAGCATCAGAAACGGTTTCGTCTTTGGATGCATAACAAAAATAAGAATACATGTAATTCCAAGTACAATCATACCTGTACTTAGGTTATCTGTCAGAATATATACGCACGCGGCATTGAATCCACCCCAGGCCAGTATCTTCAAAATACCATTCAGAGTCTTTGCCTCTTTTCCAAGTTCAATAATCACTACCGGTATAAACAAAATTACTGCGATTTTTGCAATCTCTGCCGGCTGTAACTGCTGATTTCCCGGAAGCCTTAACCACCTTCTCGCTCCATTGACCGTCTTTCCGAGCGGCGTCTTAACTAACGCCATCAGAAAGATTGAAAACCAATACAACGGTTTCGCCAATTTAATATAGTAATGATAATCTATTGTTGATACGATTATCATTCCCAAAAAACCAACCACACAGAAAATCAACTGGCGCTTTAAATAGAACATACTGTCCCCTTGTTTTATCAGGGCACTGTAAGAACTGGTACTAAATAGCATTACCAATCCAAAACAAATCAAAAAAATCAGAACAGCCAGCATACTGTAGTCAAAATACTGGTCTGTACTCTTAACATTCCTTGTATTTCTTTTTTTC
>OLOB01001173.1_pt1 | contig 17899 bp, 16 predicted proteins | sample 1671911 | NCBI WGS metagenome assembly OLOB01 (sample SAMEA3136625, study PRJEB25190) | human gut metagenome | biome: human gut; feature: human-associated habitat; material: faeces | place: Austria | collected 2013
CCTCCAAGGCTTCGGCAAAATCGTTGTAATCCTCCACGGCGGGGCAATCCGTATCGCGGATCAGCTCACCGATGTATGGTACCTTGAAGTGAATATCACAGAGCATGGCATCCGCGAAAGCATCAATATCAAGATAAGCCTTCACCGCATCGAGGTATTCCTCGTCAGCGGGGAGGACAAGAGTGTAGTCCGGCTTTCCCTCGACGCGCAGCGTCACGCGGAGCATTTCATCCCGATTTTCATTGCGCCAAGGCTCTACCGGCGAAAGGTAGCTGCGGTCGATCCCCATATCCAGTGTCAGCAAACTGCGGGCGTTAGGGACAAAGGCACTGTACCGGGCGTAGTTGTACCCCTGTGGGTCAACAAGGAAACCGTCCGTTCCATCCGCGTCGAGGATGAGCAGACAGTGCCTGGCATCCTCATCGTGCCGGATGGCGTTTTTATTCTCTGCGATGAAATCGTAATCAGCCAGCAGTGCGCGGCTGAACTGCTTGAATCGCTGGGCGGGTAACTCGATTACCTTATCTACACTGCATGCTTCGCCTTCATACTCGGACTGTTTCCGCCTGAGTTCTGCTTGAATAATCACATCATCCCTCCCATCTCCATGCGGCTGCTCTGGCTGCCGTTCATCACTTCCTCCATACTGTAATAGCCCTTGTAGGCAACATAGCCCCGGTCGGTGAACATCCCGTCCTCCTCATTCATGCGCTGCAGGGCGTAGCCTTCGTAGTCGTAGAACTCATCCAGATTCTCATCGTAGTCGAAGTGGCCGGACTGCCGGATGATGTACTTGCCGTATTCCTCCGGCGTATGCGCACCGGGAGCGAAATCGAACAGGTCGAGATTCTCCGCGAGGTTCTTAATCTGTTCTGCATTCTGAGGCTTCGCCAGCATCACCACAGCCCCCAGCTTTTCCATGTCATCCGAGGAAAGGGCATCTGTAGCCTGCGCCAGGGCATTGAGATCTGCAAGGCTTTCCTGTTCCATATCCCGTAACACATCCGCCTCATCCGGCAGCTGCGTATCCTCCAACCGAAGTCGAATATCCGCAGGATCCGTGATGCCCCCACGAAGGAGGGCACGGTCGATCTCCTCCTGCACCACGGGAAGGTACAGCCATGTGATATGCTCCGTGTCCTCCGGCTCAGACTTGGCGGTCACCGCAACCGTGATGGCATTCGGCTCATAGTAGTAGCCGGGGAAGAATCGACCGTCATAGACCGGCTCCAACTTCATGCCGTTGTCATAGACCACACCGTAGGGCGTGACAGCACCGTTTCCATTTTCAATGAGCTGCCTTGCTGTTTCCACACCATCCAGCGTGCTCAGTTCATCCACGCTTGCGCTGCCGCCGTGCAGGTTCATGTAGTGGTCACGGCCAACAGCGGCGAGGTCGGAAAAGTCGGTAATGACCGTGGCCTGCTGGCAGCAGAAGGTCAGGTTGATGAGATCCTTTAACTCAAACAGCTCCAGCTTGTGTGCCATGGCTTGAAACTGTGCGGCCTCGCCCGCATCGAAGCCATCCAGTCGCTTGGCAAGGTAGTTCAGTTCCTCCACATTGACTGTGAGCATTTCCACTCGCTTGAGAACAGTGTAGAAGCTGTCGACCTTCTCCACCTTGCAGTCCGTCTTGACCGCGTCACCGATCTCCAACGCCTCCAGCAGCTCCATGCAGTGCGCGTACTGGTCGCGGGGGATGGGGAACGGGATGGTCGCTACGCCATATTCCGGGTGGCTGGGGTTACTTAAAACTGCTCGAATCATTCTTCGGCCTCCTCTCGATTTTCTCCATATCTGTGCGCAGACAAGTCCCGTCCCGATGCCAGCAGACGATGCCGTGGCGTGGGTAGGGACAGCCCTGACACCGCTCGTGTTCATTGCAGAATACCGGTTCCAGTGACCTCTGCTGATAGGGCGCTGGCTGCCGTTCATCGATCCGCCGCGCCAGCGGCCTTGATGGTTTTCGCATATATCGCTCCTCTCTGGGCTTCCACCCTTGATCTGTCCTGAAACGCAAAAAGGCCGGAGTTTCATCAAAACTCCGGCCCTGCTGTTCGATATTACATGGTTTGTTCCTGCGTCGGTTCCGCGTTCTGCTGCTGGATGCGCTCCGCAATGTCCGGCAAACATTGCTCGATCTGCTCCTGCACTTCTTGAATGGTCTTTTCCCGCTTATACGATAGAGCGGTGTCGTTTTGCAGTGTGTCTGCGCAGCACCGATAAATCTCAATGAGCTGTTCCTCTCGAAAGACCTGCTGTTCTGGGATCAGCCCGGAACGAGTGGCAAAGTCACGCTTTGCCGCTTCATAGTTGCCGGACGCATACAGTCCAGTGTAGTAGTGTCCGTGGGATACGCCCTTGTGGTCGAAGTCCCGATCCCAGGTGACGAACTGCGTGCCGTATTTGCTCGGACACCCCGCCAGCACAACGCTGTTAAAATCTGCCAGCACCTTGTAGCTATCCTCAAGACCGTCCACCTTCAGAATGGGTGCCCGCTCCATCTGATACATATACTCCGCTACGGCTCTGACGATGCTGTAGACCTTGTCCTTGGCGGCGATCCGTTCCGGTGTACTGACATCTGCCATTCGGTAGGTAACGCCGCCGCTCTCAGGCACCTCGCACAGCGGCGCACCATCAAACAAGACACGCAGGCTACCAGCGTGTGTCCTATCCGTCAGGAAACCCTCTCTGGCAAGAACGACCTCCGCTTCCCTGAGATAACGATTCTTTTCTTCTGCACTGATATTCATTTGGCTCCTCCTTAAACGCAAAAAAGCGCCGGTTCGATGGTTCTACGAAACCAACAAACCGACGCTCTAAACTTTGTGAAACTTTTTTATGAAAAAAGCCCCCTTTTGCGAGGAAACTCCTCGTACAACAGGGGGCTGCATCCGATTATTTCGCCAGAAAACAGGAAAAGAGGGGTTCAAATCACGTTGAACGCCTCTCAGACGGCTCTGACATCCATGCTTGAAACCGTTAAAATCGGGGTATGGGAAACCCCGGAAAGGCTTGATGCCACGCGGTTTTCACCGCATGGCATCTAAACCTGTTTGTTAACTTGGTGCGCGAGGCGGGACTTGAACCCGCACGTCCGGAGTGGACACTAGAACCTGAATCTAGCGAGTCTGCCAATTCCACCACTCGCGCGTCGAACAAGTGAGATTATAGTATGTACCGGCTGAATTGTCAACCCCTTTTTTCAAAATTTCCAAACTTATTGTTTTCCGGCGCGTTCATGCCTTGACCTGCCGCCCAAAACTTGTTATGATAGAAAAAACCATTCACCGAAGGAGTGCGTATATCTCTATGAAAAAAGAGCTTACCCCCCGGAAAAAACAGGCCCTGGAAATGCGTAGTCGTATCCAGAACGTAGCGCTGGAGCTGTTCGACAAGGAGGGCTTTGAGAATGTCTCTGTGGAGCAGATCGCCCAGGCGGTGGGCTGCTCTGTGGGCAACATCTATCATTATTTCAAGAGCAAGGACGAGCTGGTCATCCAGGTGACCAGCAGCGTGGACGCCCAGTACAGCGTGCTGGAGGAGAGCTACCTGGCCGACGAGGCCAACTCCTGGCACGATAAGCTGCTGGACTTTGTGGGTCAGACCCTGGTCATCAGCGCCGAGGACCCGTCCCTCTACCGCAGCTTTATCCACGGCATCCGCTATCCCCAGCAGGGCATCCTGCGGGACAACGAGAAGCGCGTGTATTTCCGCGTTCTGCGTGAGCTGGTGGACGGCTGCAAGCAGGAGGGCACGATCCACCCCGACCGCGACCGCGAGGAGCTGGTGGCGGACCTGGTGGCCCTGCACCGCGGTATGCTGCTGGAGTGGCGTATCTACGAAGGTGCTTTCGACCTGCCCCGCCGCGGCCGCCGTATGGCCGCCGCACTGCTGGAGGGCTGGCGGCACGAGGAGTGAGTAGAGGCATACACAGAAAAGGAGGAGCGGATGGGTAAGAGTGAAGAGAGGCGGCCGCCGGAGAGTGGGCGGGAGCCGGGCGAAAACACAGCTGTTGCGGGCTTGATAATGGGCATTGCCGCCGTGGTATTCTGGTTTTTCGGCTACTCTGCCGTGGCATCTGTTGTACTGGGCATCCTCGGCTTGGTATGGACTGACAAGGCAAAGAAAGAGGGCTATACCGGAGACAAGCGAACGATAGCCTTCGTGCTGTCGCTGGTGGGTCTTATCGGCGGGCTGGTTGTGCTTATCATTACGGTGATCCTCATCAATGTGCTGGCAGTACCGGGGATAACGGCCTTGAGGGATATGCTGGGAATGATAGGCGAAATGGCAAATGATATCTGAGCGGACAGCCCTGCGGCAAGGGAAATAAGTTAAACACCGCGAACGTTGTTTTCAACAGCGCTCGCGGTGTTTTTTTGTGCGAAATGCTGACTTTTCGAAAAAGCGCAAAAGGCCGTTGACATCCCGGATCGGCGGTGCCATAATAAAGTATAATCACCGAGTGGTTCGGTGAAAAGTTTAACGAAAACCGCCCTCCGGGCGTGACAGAAAAGGAGAGAGACTATGAAGCTGTTGATCATCAACCCCGGCGCAACCTCCACCAAGATCGCGGTGTTCGAGGACGAGGAACAGCTCTTCAAAGTGACCATCGACCACTCCGCCGAGGAGCTGGACCGCTTCCCCCGGGTCATCGACCAGGCGGACTACCGCAAGGAGGCCATTCTCAAGGCCGTCACCGAGGCTGGCTATAAGCTGTCCGACTTTGCCGCCGTCTGCGGCCGCGGCGGTCTGTACCGGGCCATTCCCTCCGGCACCTACGCCGTCAACGACAAGGTCATGGCCGACGTAGAGGCTGCGCCCTACGGTGAGCATCCCTCCAACCTGGGCGCTTACCTGGCCCGAAAGCTGGGCGACATGGTGGGCATTCCCGCCTTCTTTGTGGACCCGGTCTGCGTGGACGAGATGACCGAGGTGGCGCACTACACCGGCTTTGCCGAGTTCCGCCGTCTGTGCCAGTTCCACGCCCTGAACCACAAGGCCGTGGGCCGCAAGGCTGCCGAGAAACTGGGCAAAAAGTATGAGGACGTGAACCTCATCGTCTGCCACCTGGGCGGCGGCGTCAGCGTGGGCGCGCATCAGCACGGCCGCGTGGTGGACGTGTGCAACGTCAAGGACGAGGGTGCCATGGGCATGGACCGCGCCGGCGGCCTGCCGGTGAACCAGCTCATCAACTACTGCTTCTCCGGCAAGACCAAGGACGAGGTCAAGCGTACCTTCGGCCGCCGCGCCGGTATGTTCTCCTACCTGGGCACCACTGACTTCCGCGTGGTCTGTGCCAAGGTGGTGGAGGGCGACCCCAAGGCCGTGGAGGCCTATCAGGCCCTGGTCTACCAGCTGGCCAAGGACATCGGTGCCATGGCCGCCGTGCTGCACTTTGACGTGGACGCCATCGTCTACACCGCCGGCATGGCCTATGAGGACTTCTTCTGCGACGACATCACCGCCTATGTGGGCAAGATCGCGCCCATCATCCGCCTGCCCGGCGAGGAGGAGATGCGCTCCCTGGCGGAGGGTGCCCTCCGGGTCCTCCGCGGCCAGCAGGAGGCCGGCCAGTATTGATCTGATATTCCGGCAGGAATATAGATAAACCGTTTTTGATTTGCAAGTGGAAATAAGAGGAAAAAAGACAAGAAAGGTGGAAACTGCTATGAAACATCTGATGTCCGGTAACGAGGCCACCGCCCGCGGCGTCTACGAAGCCGGTATCAAGGTCTGTTCCGCGTATCCCGGAACCCCCAGCACCGAGATCCTGGAGAACCTGCCCCAGTACGGCAAGGACGTGTACTGCGAGTGGGCCCCCAACGAGAAGGTCGCCACCGAGGTGGCCTACGGCGCGTCCGTGGCCGGCTCCCGTTCCTTCTGCACCATGAAGATGGTGGGCCTGAACGTGGCCGCCGACCCCCTGTTCACCGCCGGCTACATGGGCGTCAACGGCGCCTACGTGGTCGTCACCGCCGACGATCCCTCCTGCCACTCCTCCCAGAACGAGCAGGACAACCGTCACTACGCCCGCGCCGCCAAGATCGCCATGGTGGAGCCCAGCGACGCCCAGGAGTGCAAGGACTTCGTCCGCCTGGCCTGTGAGATCTCCGAGGAGTTCGACACTCCCGTTCTGTACCGCACCACCACCCGCGTCTGTCACAGCAAGGGCCTGGTGGAGTTCGGCGAGCGTGTGGAGCACGTGGCCCCCGCCTATGCCCGCAACACCCGTAAGTACGTCTGCGCCCCCGCCAACGCCTACCTGAACCACCCCATCGTGGAGGAGCGCCTGGTGAAGCTGGCCGAGTACGGCTGTACCCGCGCCCTGGAGAACGGCCTGAACAAGGTGGAACTGGGCGACGGCAAGGTTGGTGTCATCACCGCCTCCATCAGCTACCAGTACGCCAAGGAGGTGTTCCCCGAGGGTACGTCCTTCCTGAAGCTGGGCCTGACCTATCCGCTGCCCATGGACCTGATCCGCGACTTCGCCAAGAAGGTGGAGAAGCTCTACATCATCGAGGAGCTGGATCCCTTCATGGAGGACGAGATCAAGGCCGCCGGCATCGACTGCGTCGGCAAGGAACTGACCGGCAAGCTGTATGAGCTGAACACCGAGCTGGTGCGTGAGCGCGTGCTGGGCATCAAGCCCGCGTACAAGACCGTGGACGAGGTCAAGGTCGCCAAGCGTCCCCCCGCACTGTGTCCCGGCTGCCCCCACCGCGGCTTCTTCTACACCCTGTCCAAGAACAAGAACTACGTGGTCACCGGCGACATCGGCTGCTACACCCTGGGCTTTGCGCCTCCGCTGAACTGCATGGACGTGTGTATCTGCATGGGCGGCGGCTTCTCCGCCGGCATGGGCATGGCCAAGTCCTTCCAGCGCGAGGGCGTCACCGACAAGGTGGTCTTCGGCGTCATGGGCGACTCCACGTTCTTCCACTCCGGCATGACCGGCGCGGCCGAGATCATCTACAACAACGGCCGCATGATCCCCTGCGTGCTGGATAACCGCATCACCGGCATGACCGGCCACCAGGACAACCCCGGCTCCGGCTTCACCCTGATGGGCGAGCCCGCCCCCATGATCAGTGTGGAGAAGGTGCTGGAGGCCTATGGCTTCGCCCCTGTCTTCACCGTGGATCCCCAGGACCTGACCGCCATGAAGAAGACCGTGGACGACGCCGTGGCCGCCCTGAACGAGGGCAAGCACCCCGCCATCGTCACCCGCCGTCCCTGCCTGCTGATCAAGCGCGTGAAGCACGACACCGGTATGTGCGTCGTCAACGCCGACAAGTGCAAGAGCTGCAAGAGCTGCCTGAAGGTGGGCTGCCCCGCCATCTCCATGGAGAACGGCAAGGCGTTCATCGACCGTACCCAGTGCGTGGGCTGTACCGTCTGCGCCCAGGCCTGCCCCTTTGGTGCTATTGAAAAGGAGGAGAAGTAACATGAACGATGTGAAAAGCTGCCTGTTGGTCGGCGTTGGCGGTCAGGGCGCTATCCTGATCTCCAAGATCATGTCCAACGGCTTTATGAAGGCCGGTTACGATGTCAAGCAGAGCGAGGTCCACGGCATGGCCCAGCGCGGCGGCTCCGTGTCCACCCAGGTCCGCTGGGGCAAGAAGGTCTACGGCCCCGTGTTCGGCAAGGGCGAGGCCGATATCATGGTGGCGCTGGAGAAGATGGAGGCCGTCCGCTACGCGGAGTTCCTGAACCCCAACGGCGTGGCCGTCATCAATGACTATGCCATCAAGTCCACCACCATCGCCTCCGGTGCCGAGGCGTATCCCGAGGGCTGCATCGAGGCCATGCAGAAGAACTTTAAAACCATCGCCGTCCCCGCCAGCGATATCGCCATTGAGCTGGGCAATCCCAAGTGCATGAACGTGGTGCTCTTCGGCGCCATGTGTGACTCCCTGGGCTGCCCCGAGATCGACTGGGAGCAGGTCGTGGCCGAGACGGTCCCCGCCAAGGTCAAGGAGCTGAACCTCAAGGCCTTCCGCGCCGGCCGTGAAGCTGCCAAGGCCGCTAAGTAAACCGATACCGCAAAAAGGACCGCCTTCCGGCGGTCCTTTTTCCTCTTTTTTTCCAAAAGCCCTCCCCTTGAGGGGCCCGCGCCGTTGAATGCCGCGCCCCTCAAGTCTTCCCCCTGGGGGGTCCGCGGTGTTGAATGACACGCCGGTGGCGTGTCAGACCCGCGGACCGACCGACCTGCAGGGAGACAGGTGGCGCGCAGCGCCGGTTGAGGGGGCCCTCGTCCTCACCGCGGCGGCGAAACTTCCGCCGCGGGAATTTATTTGTTGCACTCCGTCTCGCGCTGCATTATAATGGACAAAAAATCAGGAACGAGGTGTATCACCATGACCTATGGATTTATCGGCACCGGCAACATGGGTGGGGCGCTGGCCCGCGCCCTGGTCAGGACGGTTTCCCCTTCGAACGTCTATCTCAATAACCGCACTCCCGCCAAGGCGGAGGCCCTGGCAGCAGAGCTGGGGGCCCGGGCGGACACCGCTGCCCACATCGCCGCTGCCTGTGACTATATCTTCCTGGGTGTCAAGCCCAACCTCATCGCCGGCGTGCTGGCCCAGCTGGCCCCCATGCTGGCGCAGCGGACGGACAAGCCCGTGCTGGTGTCCATGGCCGCCGGCGTCACCATCGCCGCGCTGGAGCAGGCGGCTCCCGGCTGCCCCATCCTGCGTATCATGCCCAACACCGCCTGCGCCGTGGGGGCGGGGCTGACGCTGTACGATGCCAACGCCCTGCTGACGAAACCACAGCTGGACGCCTTCCTGGCGGACATGGCCGCCTCCGGACGGCTGGAGGCCCTGCCGGAGCACCTGATCGACGCGGGCAGCGCCGTGGCCGGTTGCGGCGGTGCCTTTGCCTGCCTGCCTCTGCTGTGGGGGCTGGCCAGCCTGCCGCTTGCCCGCCGCCGTCTGGCTGCCAAGCGTGATCTGCGCACTTTTGTAGTTGTGGTACTGGCTGCCATGTTGGTGCTGGCCGTGCTGGATTGCCAGATGGCCGGTATGCTCTACCGTTATCAATCCGATTGGCTTGGTCCGCTGCTGTTGGCCGCCGCGCTGGCCTGGGCATTGGCCGAGCAGGTACTGCAAGCCCACGCCGCTCAGCCCGGCATCGATGTATTGCAGCGTGCATTCTGTACCATCCTGCCGCTGGCTGTGCTGGCCGGTGCCTGCTACAGTTTCTGCGTCTACTTCACTGCCGAGCCCGGCCTGATTGGCCAGAACCCTGCCCTCTACCAAAACGTCAGCCGCCTGGTCCAGTTCTGGCTGTAACCCCCGGAAAATAAGAAAGAAAAAAGAGAAGGAGCCATTCTATGGCAGAAAAGAACCTCTACACCGTCATCGTCGCCGATGACGAGGACGAGCTGCGGGAAGCCGTCTGCACAATGATTCCCTGGGAAGCCCTCGGTTTCCACCTGGTGGGCAGTGCCAGCAACGGCCTGGACGCCCTCGAACTTGTCGAGCAGCTGGAACCCGACCTGCTGCTCACCGACATCCGCATGCCCTTTATCACCGGCATTGAGCTGGCCCGCCAGGTCCGCGAGATCCGCCCCGCCATGCACATTGCCTTTTTAAGCGGCTACGATGATTTCGAGTACGCCAAGCAGGCCATCCAGTACAACATCATCAGCTACATGCTCAAGCCTCTCACCATGGACGGCCTGGCCGCCGAGCTGAAATCCATCCATGAGCGCATCGACCACCAGTATGCCAGCCTGCGCCGCAGCGGCATCGTGCAGGAGGACCGTGCGTCCTTCCTGATCCCGCTGGTGCTGGAACACTGCGATAATACCTCCGACGCCGTCGAAGCCGCCCTGCGCACTTCGGCTGCCGCCTGCGGCCTGCTGCGCGGCACCGATGACCGCAGCCAGCTGGTGGTGTTGACCGCCCAACCTGACGACAATAGCGAGAACGCCGCCGGTTTCGTCCGGATGGTGGACCAGCTGGCCAACAAATATCTGCGCCACTATGCGTTTTTCTGCAACGACCATGTGGTGGCTGTGCTGTTCGGAAACCCTTCGGATTTCGACGAGTACCTGCACATTCTGGCCGACGAGATCTGCCAGCTGACCGAGCGTGCCCTGGGGCAGCATTGCGTCGTCGGTGTCAGCCGCGCCGCTGCCCGCTTCTGCGAGCTGAACGCCGGATACCGCCAATCCATGGAGGCCCTGGCCGCCGCAAAAGAGACCGAGGGCGGCGTCAGCTTCACCCCCGATGTGCGCAAGGGCGGCAGCCTGTGTGAGCGTGCGCTGGAAATCATCGAGCAGCATTACTCTGACGAGGACCTCTCGCTGGCATCCTTAAGCGCCATGCTGGATGTCAGCCCCAACCACCTGAGCGCCTGCATCAAGAAAACGGCAGGGGAGACCTTCATCAACATTCTGGTGCGCCGCCGCATGGAGACCGCCCAGCAATTGCTGTTGACCACCGACCTGCAGATTCAGGAGATTGCCCGCCGCTGCGGCTACAGCGACCAGCACTATTTCAGTTATTGCTTTAAAAAGTACAGCGGCACCTCGCCGGGTGCCCTGCGCCGCAGCCATACCGCGGGAGCCCAATCATGAAGCCCCGCCACGCACCGCGCACCGCACCGCTGATAGCCTCCCTGGTGGTGGCCATCGCAGCAGTTACGCTGATTTTATCTACCGCCACATTTTTGCGCAGCTACCGTCAGGCTATCGTGGAGGGGGCCCGCACCAGCAGTTCTCAGGCGGTCAGCCAGGTGGTGGGGTCCGTCGGCAATTATGTCGATAATATCGATGAGATCATGGATCTTGTCATGGACTCCATGAACCAATCGCCGGAGGAGCGCAATGCTTTGCTGGATGCACTGCAGACCACCCGCAGCGAGGTGATTGCTATAACCACCTATGATGCCGACGGCGTTTTGCAGGACTGCTGGGCCAAGGACCACACCCCACGCCAGAACATCCTGCGCAACAGTTCCTTCGACCTGGTTACGGCTAAGCGCCGCGGCCGCGGTTACGTCAGCATCCCCCATGTCGAAACAATTTTTGAGGGCTACTACCCGTGGGTCGTCAGCGTTGTCCGCCGCATGCCGGAGGATTCGCCCCGGCAGTGGATTTCGATGGACATCCGTTTTTCAGCTCTGGCCGCCACCATCAACAATGTGGGCATCGGCCAGCACGGCTACTGCTACCTGATGGACGAACGCGGCAACATGGTCTACCATCCCCAGCAACAGCTGCTCTACGCAGGGCTGAAAAAGGAGGAGGCCGGACGGCTGGCATGCCTGGGTGACGGCACCTATGTGGAGGATACCGTCATCTACACCACGCAGAAAGTCCCCAACAGCACATGGCGCGTGGTCGGCATCAGCTATATTGACGAGACCGTCAACGAAAGTTTCTGGCAGATGACCCGTATCATTCTGATTGCCGCCGCGCTGATTCTGGTTGCTGCTGTGGTGGTCGGCTTTGTGCTGTCCTGCATTATCAGCCGCCCGCTGCAAAAACTGGAAACCGCTATGGAAGCCTTTGAGCAGAACGCCGATGGCTTTGTTTTCAATTCCATCACCGGCACCCGCGAGGTCGAGGAGCTGTCCGATTCGTTCCTCCACATGGTGGGCCGCATCCAGCGGTTGATGACCGCCGTGCGCGAGGAGGAAGTCGCCCTGCGCAAAACCGAGCTGAAAGCCCTGCAGGCGCAGATCAACCCGCATTTTCTCTACAACACGCTGGATTCCATCGCCTGGATGTGCGAGCGCGGCAAAAACGCTGACGCCGTCCAGATGGTGCATGCCCTGGCGCGGCTGTTCCGCATCAGCATCAGCCGCGGACACGAGCTGATCCCGATTGAGAAAGAGTTGCAGCACGCCGAGGCCTACCTGCAAATTCAAAAATACCGCTACAAAAACCAGTTTACCTACCATTTCACAGTGGATGAAAGCTGCACGCAGTACCTCTGCAACAAGATCACCCTGCAGCCCATCATCGAAAACGCCATCGTTCATGGTCTGGACCTGATGGTCGAGGACGGCCACATTGAGATCACCGTCTGCCCTGACAGAGGCGATGTGCTGCTGAAAGTCAGCGATGACGGCATCGGCATGGCACCGGAGCAGGTAGCCGCACTGCTGCAAAACGAACCCAGCGACCGCACCGGCATCGGCATCAAAAACGTCAACGACCGTCTGCGCATCTATTTTGGCCCCGGCTACGGGCTTTCCATCGACAGTGTGCCCGACGTGGGTACCACCGTCACCATCCGCATGCCGCAGGTCCCAGCCGACCGGGAGGGCGATTATGATAAAACACGTTAAAACGCTTGCCGCCTGTCTGCCGGCCCTGCTTCTGGCAGGCTGTGCGGCTTCGCCCACCCCCGCGCCCACCACGACCTGCTACCACGTTGCCATGATTGCCAAATCCACCAGCACCGAGTTCTGGAGTGCGGTCTTTGCCGGGGCCGAGGCCGCCGCCACTGAGTACAACATGGATCTGACCATCACCGGCTCCGAGAGTGAGGAGGACTATTCCTCCCAGAACGACCTGATTGAAAAGGCCGTCGAGGAGGGTGCCCAGGCCATCATCTTCTCGGCGTCAGACTACCAGCAGAATGCCGCCGCCATCGATGCCGCCGCCGACAAAGGCGTGCGCATCGTCGTGGTGGATTCGGCAGTCAACTCCAGCAAGGTCTCTGCCTATGTCGGTGCCGATAACTACGGTGCCGGGCAGATGGCCGCCAAGTCAGCGCTGAAAAACGTCGAAGGTCCGTTACACGTCGGCCTGGTCAACTACAACGTCAACAGCCCCAATGCACAGGAGCGGGAGGAGGGCGTCATCGACACTCTTACCGCCAGCGGCCGTGCCGAGGTTGCCGCCACCGTCTACAGCGTGGCCACCCCGGAAAATGCCCGCGCCGAGACGCTGACCATGCTGGCCCGCCACCCTGAGATCAACGTGCTGATCTCCTTTAACGAGGCCGTCAGCGTTGGCGCGGCCCAGGCTGTCTCCGATTTAGACCGCGCGGATGACCTCTGGATGGTTGCTTTCGACTCCAACATCACCACAGTGGATGCCTTGCACACCGGCGCAGTAGACGCCATGGTGGTGCAGAACACCTACGGCATGGGCTATTTCAGCGTCGAGAATGCCTACAAGCTGCTGGCCGGGCAGGGAAGCGACGTAACCCGCGAGACCGAAACCGCCACCCGCATCATTGACCGCAGTAATATTTTCGCCCTCGACGGCCAAAAAGCCGTTTTCCCGTTTGAATAACCGTATAAATTCATCCTATCCCGCAGGTTTCTGCGGGATATTTTTTCTTCAATTTTATTACAGCAATAACTTTTTCGTCACTTTTGCTGTGCATCTTGCACAAAACGCATTGTCTACGAATGTAGAAACCGTCCAATAAGGTGAAAAATCTGCATCTTTATCGGTGAAATTTCACCTTGTTTTTTCTTTCACTATCGGGTAACATAATAACTGTCAACAGGGTCTGCCACCTCTACAAGGTGACCCGAAAAAAACCACTGCAAAAAGAAGGAGAAAACAATTATGAAAAAGTTACTCGCACTCGCAGTTGCAGGCACTATGGCCGTATCTCTGGCCGCTTGCGGTTCTTCCGCATCCAGCGCTCCCGCTTCCTCCGAAGCTACCTCTGAGGCCGCTACCTCCGCTGCCGAGAGCGCAGCTGAGAGCGTTGTCGAGACCACTCAGGGCGGCAAGGTTGGCGTCTGCATCTACAAGTTCGACGATGCCTTCATGACCACCTACCGTAATGCTCTGCAGGAAATCCTCGAGGGCAAGGGCTACGAGGTCACCATCGTGGACGGCAACAACGACCAGGCTAAGCAGAACGAGCAGATCAACACCTTCATCACCCAGGGCGTTGACGCACTGATCATCAACCCCGTTATGACCTCCGCTGCCGACCAGATCATCTCCACCGTCAAGGGTGCCGATGTTCCCACCGTCCTGATCAACCGTGAGCCCACCGCCGATCAGATGTCCGCTTATGACAAGCTGGTCTACGTCGGCTGCGACGCTGCTCAGTCCGGCACCTTCCAGGGCGAGCTGATCCTCGACACCGAGAACAAGGGCGACATCAACGGCGACGGCAAGGTTTCCTACATCATGATCCAGGGCGACCCCGAGAACATCGACGCCCAGCTGCGTACCGAGTACTCCGTCAAGGCTCTGACCGATGCCGGCGTTGAGGTTGAGCAGCTTGACCTGCAGCGCGGTGACTGGGACCGTAACAAGGGCCAGGAAATCTGCCAGAACGACCTTGCCAAGTACGGCGATCAGATCGAAGTTGTTTTCTGCAACAACGATGATATGGCTATCGGTGCTCTGCAGGCTATTCAGGCTGCCGGCCGTACCGTCAACAAGGACATCTACCTCGTTGGTGTCGACGCTCTGGACGCTGCCAAGAACGAAGTTGCTAACGGCAACATGACCGGCACTGTTCTGAACGATGCTAAGGGCCAGGCTACCCAGGCTGTTGAGTGCATGGAAGAGTTGCTGGGCGGCAAGACCTACGCTGCTGGTGAGCAGAGTGTCTACGTTGACTACGTCAAGGTCACTCCTGACAACGTTAAGGACTTCCAGTAATCAGCTTACTTAAAACCGAAATCCGGGGTGCGTGTGCACAGGCGCACGCACTCCTTTTTTATCAGAAAATGGTTACAAAAGATTTAAAGGTTAAAGGGGGCCAGCGAATTGTCAGAGTACCGCTTGGAGATGTGTGATGTCGTCAAGACGTTCCCCGGCGTCAAGGCACTGAATCACGCACAGCTGAAATTGAAACCCGGCACCGTCCATGCGCTGATGGGAGAGAACGGCGCGGGCAAGTCTACCTTGATGAAGTGCATGTTTGGTATCTACCACATGGACGAAGGCAAGGTCATTTATGAGGGACAGGAGGTCCAGATCAAGGGACCTCTGGATGCACTGAACCGCGGCATTGCGATGGTGCACCAGGAGCTGCAGCCCATCCCGGAGCGTTCCATCGGCGAGAATATCTACGTCGGGCGCTACCCAACCAAGAAATACGGACCCGTCACCGTCATCGACCACGACAAGATGTACGAGGATGCGGCCAAGGTCCTGAAGGAAGTCCATCTGAATTATGATCCGCACGCAAAGCTCGGAACCTTGAGCGTTTCCCAGATGCAGCTGGTTGAGATCGCCAAGGCGGTCTCCGCAGACTGCAAGGTGCTGATCCTCGACGAGCCGACCTCCTCGCTGACGGCAGCTGAGGTCGAGGCACTGTTCACCATCGTGAACGAGCTGCGCGCCAAGGGCGTCTCCATCGTCTACATCAGCCACAAGATGGACGAAATTCTTCGCATCAGCGACGAAGTTACGATCATGCGCGACGGCCAGTACATCGGCACCTGGGAGGCCAAGGAACTGACCACCGATATGATCATCACCAAGATGGTCGGACGTGAGCTGTCGAACCTCTACCCGCCGCGCTCGAATACGCCCGGTGAGGTCGTGTTTGAGGTCAAGGACTTCACGTCCATCAACCCCAAGAGCTTCCGTCACGTCAACTTCAACGTCCGCAAGGGCGAGATCCTCGGCGTTGCGGGTCTGGTCGGTGCCCAGCGCACCGAGCTGATGGAGGGTCTGTTCGGTCTGCGCTGCCACACGTCGGGCACCATCACCTATAAGGGCAAGGAACTGACCATCAACCAGCCGCAGGACGCCATCAAAAACGGCATCGCCATGCTGACCGAGGACCGCCGCGCCACCGGTATTCTGGGTGTGCTTTCCATTGCGGATAACGTCTCCATTGCATCGCTGAACAAGTATCTGATCGGCGGCATCATGCTGGACGACAACAAAATCGAAAAGCTCGTGCAGGATAATGTCGCCAAGCTGTCTATCAAGACGCCGTCCTCCAAAACGCAGATTCAATCGCTGTCCGGCGGTAACCAGCAGAAGGTGCTGATTGCCCGCTGGCTGGCCAACGACCCCGATGTTTTCATCATGGACGAGCCGACCCGCGGCATCGACGTCGGTGCAAAGTATGAAATTTACTGCATCATCGCCGAGATGGCCAAACAGGGCAAGAGCATCATCATGATCTCCTCCGAAATGAGCGAGCTGATCGGCATGTCTGACCGCATCATGGTCATGTGCGATGGCCGCTGCACCGGCTTTATCGATGGTGATAAGGCAAATCAGGAGAACATCATGACGCTGGCTACCCAGTTTGAATAAGGAGGAGATCCGAAAATGGAGAAAAAATTCGACTTTAAAAAATTCCTGTCCAATAACGCGATCATTATTCTGATCATTTTGCTGGCCCTCTTCGTCGGCTGCACGACCCAGAACTTCTTTACCGAGACAAACGGCAAAAACCTGCTGCTGAACGTCGCCCCGCGTTTCATCATCGCCTGCGGCGTTTCGGGATGCCTGATTACCAAGGGCACTGACCTGTCCGCCGGCCGCCAGGTCGGCCTGGCCGCCTGCTTCTCCGCCATGCTGCTGCAGAGTGTTGACTACTCTGCCCGCATGCTGCCCTGGCTGCCCGATATTCCGTGGCCCGTGGCCCTGCTGATCGTCATGGCGATCATGGCCTGCTTCGGTGCCATCAACGGCTGCATTATCGCATTCCTGAAGGTTCCTCCTTTCATCGCTACGCTGGGCATGCAGACCATCGTCTACGGCCTGTGCTCCGTCATCACCAACAACCAGCCCATGGGCGGTTACAAGCAGAGCTACCTGACCGTTGCCAGCGGCACGCTGGGCCCCATCCCGTTCCTGGCCATCTTTGCGCTGATCGTCGGCATCTTCTTCTGGTTCCTGTACAATAAGACCCGTCACGGCAAGTACATGTACGCCATCGGCGGCAACGAGGACGCCGCTCAGGTTGCCGGTGTCAACGTCACCGCGTCCCTGATCCGTATCTACATCCTGGCATCCTGCATGTATGCTCTCGGTGGCTTCCTCGTCGGCGCAAAGGCCGGCGGCGCTTCCACCAACACCGGCAACGGCTATGAGCTGGAAGCTATCGCAGCCTGCACCATCGGCGGCGTTTCCACCAACGGCGGCGTCGGCAAGGTCTCCGGCGTTCTGGTCGGTGTTCTGGTCTTTGAAGTCCTGAAGATCTGCCTCCAGTTCCTGGGCGTCGACCCCGCTTACACCTACATTGCACAGGGCCTTGTCATCGTCATCGCCGTTGCCCTTGACCTGCGCAAGTACCTGGCCAAGAAGTAATCCGCTATGGCAGATGAAATCAAAAACGAGACCCCACAGACTACCCCTGAAGGGACTGAACAGAAATCGGATCGTCCCGACCGCAGCCAGCTGAACGCCTTTGAGAATTTCTATGAGAACTTCTCCAAAGTTCCGCTGAAATACATTGATGCGTTCATCGTTGTATGCGTTATCGCTCTTGTCGCAGTAGTCGGCATCGGCATACTGAAAAGCAAGGGCATCCTTTAACCGGGAACACCCCCGAAGTTTCACCGCTTCGGGGGTGTTTCTTTTTGCCTATAACAAAAGCGGCAGGGAAGTGCGCATCACTTTGCGCTCCCTGCCGCTTTATTTACAGCAAAATTACTTTTTAATCGGCTTTTTCTTTTTGCGCACGCTGTAGCCAAAGCTGCCCAGCTTTCGGCCCAGTGCCAGATAGTCCCCGTGGGAGTAGACGATCAGCTTTGCCTTGTTCAGGCAGAGTTTGCCGTTTTCGTCCAGCAGCTTTTCGTCCACATCCACGGCTACGCACTCAGCCAAAAACAGATCGTGGCTGCCCAGCGGGATGACCTGCGTCACCTTGCACTCCAAATTGACCGGGCTTTCTTCCAGCAGCACCGTGCCCAACTTGGCGGCGGGGGCAGCGGTCAGATGCATGGCGGCAAACTTGTCCACATCGCGGCCGCTTTTCAC
>OLOB01001178.1_pt1 | contig 17830 bp, 22 predicted proteins | sample 1671911 | NCBI WGS metagenome assembly OLOB01 (sample SAMEA3136625, study PRJEB25190) | human gut metagenome | biome: human gut; feature: human-associated habitat; material: faeces | place: Austria | collected 2013
ACTATTTATCACAAAACGAAAATGCGTTATATACAATGTGTGAAGATGACGATTCAGTAAATTTGTGCTTGCAGAGAATTGCAAATAGTTATTTTAAAAAAGCTATTCTGTTGTACATAGATGTGTAAAAATAAAACAAGTCTTTTATCAGGATGACTACAGACAAGAAGGGTATAGCATATGGGTGAAGAGAAAATTAAACTGTTAAAAATATACGATAATGAAACTGGCAGAGAGATTTTTCCAATTGGCTATGAGCCGTTAGAACCTAACATATTTGTAATGTCAGAATTGATTGCACCGTTTACTAACATTAATTCTCTTTCTGAGCTTAAAGGAGAGTTTTACTTTTCAAAACCCCGGCGAATGCACAGAAAGAAAAGAATAAATAAAAAATTACAGAAGAAATATGGAAAGAAAGTATATTTTGATTTTCGATGAGGTGATTTTACTATGACAACCAAAGAAGTGTATGTTGCTTGTGACGGAACAGAGTTCTATGACGAAGATAAATGCAGAGAATATGAAGATGAATTGGATAATTTGCAAGTTCCAAATCTAATTAAAGCACTAAAAGTTATAGCGTCAAATAAAGCTATCTTTTCGCTATATAGTTGCGATAGATGCCCACTTACGTCAATTTGTGATTCGTGTTTTAACGAACATCCCCCTTGCTATTGGAATGAAGATGATATATTGAACTTAGGAAATTAAAGGAAATTTAAAAATGGAACATATTTTACAATTTGGCATCAATATTGATGACGAAACGATAAAGAAAACTATTGTAGATACAGCGTCACAGCAAATCGTAAACAGCCTAAGACAAGATATTATGAAACAGCTAACCGGCAATAAAAAGCCAACAGAATGGGAATACACAAACAGATTAAAGAATCTGGTAGAGGAGTGTTCTGAGACTTTTATCAAAGAATATAAGGACGAAATAATAGAGAAAACTTCGGACAAGCTATCAGAGAGATTAATAAAAACAAAAGCCATCAAGGATATGGTAAATAAAGCCGTTTACGAAAGCTATGAGGAATATTGCCGAACAAATATGTAGCTTATGACGGCAAGGAAGTTGACAATCCCTTAGAGTCTGATTTAATGAATTGAGGCGGTTATATGATAACAAAGTATATTGCTTATGATGGTAAAGAATTTGACAATCCCTCAAATTGCAAAAAATACGAGAGATATTCTCTAAAGGCAAGTGCGGGTGATGCGTTTAAATCTATTAAGACGTTAGTTGCAAATTCTGCAATTGCAAATCAAAACTGTACCGAATGCCCGTTTTGCAATGTTTGCTCTTATTTGTTTAACGAACTTCCACCTTGTGAGTGGAATACCAAAGGGATTTTAAAATTATGAGAATTGAGATTAAAGACGTAATTAAGGAGATAAAATGTTAGTTTTATAGATACGACAGCCTTTGATTTGAGTGTCACGAACTTTATACATTGTCGGTGAACGAGAGTAGGTGAAACGTATGTCGAGAGAAATTAAAATCAACAAGAAAAATCTCAGTTTAGAGAGAAGATATGAGATAAGAGAAATGCGTATGAACAAAGCACCGATGATTGCTTTTATCATAGAGTTAGTGCTTGCAACAACAGAGATAATATTAGTGTGCAATCTTGTACTAGGAATCGTTACTAAAGTATTAGGTGTCTTGTGTGGCGTAGGTCTTTTAGGATTTTTTATAACCGGTATGGTATGTATAGAAATTCAAATGGACTATGATGAATGGAAAAACAAGTACATAAAAAGACGAATCAACAAACGTTGGAGGAAGCACAAAAGATGGCTTATATAATAAAAAGAGCTGGTGGACTTATATCACGGAAAGAACTTTTAGACGATATACATCATTCCGTTAGATTTACCTGTAAAACAGGCGATTTTAGTGAGATAAGAGGTGCTAGCAAAATTATAGATAGAATAGAAGTTGCCCCAGAAATAGACATAGAGAGGGCATTAAACAATGCAATTGCTTCTACTGAAATGGAAGGCTTTGAGATTTCCGAAAAGGACAGAGAGTTGTTGCTCAAACTTTTAAAGAAAGAACTGGGGCTTGACGAGGTTATTGAGATTAAAAACAAGGAGTTTAAAAATGGGTAAAGAAATCTCGATTCAGTGGATGTGCAAACCAAATATCTATGACGGCGATGTATCCACCATTATTAAATATCTAATGATTAATGCAGAAGACGAAGATGAGTTCAACACCGATTGTGAGTACGAAATCAAGATTGCTTGGCAAATATTCTCTAATAGAATGTGTCGAGGTAGCTCGTGGGTAGATGTTACTGAACATAATCTGTACAGATTTGCGAAATGGCTAATGACACATTATAGAGAATCTAACGGTAAGTGCGTAATTGAATGGTGACAGGAATGCAATGAGTAAACTAACCATAGAAGAAATGATAGAACGTATTGAGATGTTCAAAAAGGTGTTTAGAAACGGAAAGGAATAAGAAATGAGTAATATAGTACAGGTAAGATTTTTACAAGATCCATCCAAGAAGAGATATACATTTAACGTACCTTGTAATGAGAAAATTTGCAAGGGAGATGTGGTACGAATAAGAAATAAGAATGATAGTGAGATGATTGCTATAGCAGAAACCGATAGCGAGATGCTTAGTGAGAATGCTATTGATATGATTATGGGTGGCAAGGAGGTTATAAGCTGGGTTATCGGAAAGTACAAGTACGATGAGTTTCTCAATCTCAACATAACTATAGAAACCATAACTATTAGCAACAACTAATTTTAGCTAAATACAATCAAACGTTTTTTATCAGCAGTTGCAAATGCCGATAGAAAGACAAAAAATTAACACATAAGATCTGAATACGGATTAAAACGCACAGGATGTGCAGGATGCCCATTTGGAAGAGATTTTGAGCAAGAACTTGAGGTCATTAAAAAGTGTGAGTCGAAATTATATAAGGAGGTCACAACAATTTTCAAGGATAGCTACGAATATACAAGAAAGTATAGAGAATTTTGTGAAAAGATGAATAAAGGCGAATAATAAAAGATTACTTTTATTTGTCAACTTATAGGAAAGAAGGTATAAGAATGTTGCCGATTTATAACGAATTATTAACAATGTGGAGAGATAAAGGTTTTGTTTTGCCAATTGAAGAGGGCAGGTTTTGGTTAGATAATAATTTTATTCAAGGAATTACTCACGATGGGGATCTGATAAAATTGTATAAATACAAGGTTTTTGATGATTTACATATAGAAATCACAAAATATAGTAATAAAGGCAATCTTTCCTTTACTGATTTTGAAACATGGGAAGAAACCGTTGTCCGTAATTCAAATAGGCTTGATGACAAAATCAATGATAGTATTAAAATTATTGAGAAATCTCTGTCTAATTATAGCGATTATAGCAAGTTTATTCTAACATCTACTGGTAAAGATAGTATGGTCGCTCTTGATTTGGTACATAAGATTGATCCGTCTATACAAGTTGTATTCAACAATACTTCTCTTGATTGTGCAGATACATACAAAATGGTTAAGCAACATCCAGACTGGATAGTTACAAACCCAAAGCAAGGGTTTTATCAGTGGATTAAAGAACAAAATTTTATTCCAACGAGATTTAGCAGAGGATGTTGTAGTATTTTTAAAGAAGGGAATATGATTGAGCATTTCTCTAATGTTACAGACAAGGCAATTTGGTTTATGGGATTAAGAAATGACGAAAGTACAAAACGTGCAGATAGAGAAGATATAACCCACAACCCAAAATGGGGAAACAGAAATTGGTATGGATGCTTGCCCATACGAAAGTGGTCTGATTTTGATATTTGGCTCTATATAATAAAAAATAATATAGATATAAACCCAAAATATAAAAAGGGATATTCTCGTTGCGGATGTGCCATTGCTTGTCCATATGCCACTAAATATACTTGGGTTTTAGATGAATATTGGTATCCCGAAATGAGAAAAAGATGGATAGATACCCTCGATAAAGTCTTTATCGAGGGTATGCGATGGACAAAGATGAATTGCACGAAAGAAGAATATCATTTGTGTTGGAATGGTGGATTATATAGAGATAATCCTACAGATCAAGTGGTAAGCGAATTTATGAAATATAAAGGGTTGACTGACAAGAATGTGGCTCTACAGTATTTCAATAAAACCTGCTGTATTTGTGGCAAGAATGTAAGACAGAATGATGTTCTCGCAATGAATTTAAAATTGCTTGGTAGAAATACTAATAAAATATTTTGTAGGAAACATTTGATGGAAGAACTGAAAATCAATAAAGAAGAGTGGGAAATCAGTGTGTCCGATTTTAAAAGGCAGGGATGTACGCTTTTTTGAGAGAGGTGTTTGAAGAATGTATAAATGTACAAATCCAAAATGTGACTGGACAGGCTACTGGTGCGATTTAGAAGAAGAAAAAGAATATGCCGGTGAATATCAAGGATATGACGTGTATATGTCAAACAAGGCGTGTCCACGTTGCCATCAGGAAGTTGAATATACTGGCGATTGGAGTGAAGAATAGTGAACGCTAATATTACTTTTTTTACAAAATCAAAAGATGGGAATGGGTTCAATAAAATTTCTACAATGATAGGGAAACTTTTATTTTTGCACTATGATATTAATAGCAATTGTGGGGATGGCAACATTTCTATAGGAATCGAAGATTCTTACACAAAATCTGAAATTCAGATAGACAGATTTATTGACAATAAAAGAAGTTTTGCTAATGTAGCAAAAGATAAAGATTGGATTTCTGTCAATATTTTTATTGACGATAAAAATTCATAAGAATCAAAGTTTTTTATTTGACTTTTTCTAAAAGCGTGTTATTATATGTTGTACAAAGAAACCAATTATAAGATTTATAAGTGCATCGGTGGCGTGTACTTGTAATAGGAAAAGCCACTTTTATATAGATTTAAATTCTTTATTCCAGTCTGAAAAGGCTGTTTATATAGATAAAATATTTGTTTTATTGAAAGGATGATTAAATGGCAAATTTATTTCAGAAGGCGAAAAGAGAGCAGGTATGGCTCAAGGTTCTTCTCAGCGGAGCTTCTGGCAGTGGTAAGAGTTACAGTGCTTTAAAGTTAGCAACAGGAATTGCAAAGAAGTGTAATAGTGCGATTGCATATATAGGTACTGAAGGTTCAAGAAATAAGTATTACGCAAACGAGTTTGACTACGATCTGCTTGAATTAGAAGAACCATTTGAGTGCGAAAAATATATGCAGGCTATTGAAACTGCGGTCGATGCTGGGTACAAGGTATTAATTATTGATTCTATGTCTCACGAATGGAAGTGGTTAAATGATGTTCACGATAAGATGCCGGGTAACAGTTTTACTAATTGGGGGCGTCTGAAACCCCGTCATCATAAGTTTATGGACAAGGTTCTGACAAGTCCTATTCATATTATTGCAACGGCAAGAGGTAAAGATGATTGGGTTCTTGAAGAAAAGAACGGTAAGCAAATACCGAAGAAGGTCGGTATGGGACAGCAACAGGATAAGGATATTTCTTATGAATACACCGTTTCACTTATGATTGAACAGGATAGCCACATAGCTTCGGCAGACAAGGACAACACTCATTTATTCGATGGCAGATTTGAGGTTCTCACAGAAAAAGATGGAGTAAATTTATACAATTGGGCTAATCAGGGGGAAGTCCCAGTTGCAAAAACAGAATCTCCTAAGTACGAATCGGCTACATATTCATCTGAAGACGAATTAAAGTCTATCAAGAAGGAAATTGTTTCGGTATGCACACAGCTTGGTGGGCAGAAGAACGAAACGCTTATGACAACATTGAAGTCTTTCGTTGCCAATGGCAATCCCAATGCAATAAAGGATATTGAAAAGGCTAAGAAGTGTTTAGAAGCTATTAAGAATATTGAAACCAACTAAGGAGGATAAAAATGAATAAGTGTATTTTAATGGGTAGGCTTACAAAGGATGCTGAAATAAGAGAAGCTGGCAGCACAACGGTGGTGAGGTTTACTCTTGCTGTTGACAGAAGATTTGCAAAAGAAGATGCAAAGCAGACGGCAGATTTTATTAGCTGCGTTGCCTTTGGTAAGACTGCTGAATTTATTGGTAAGTATGGATTAAAGGGTACGAAGTTTGTTGTTGAAGGACATATTCAGACAGGTAGTTATACAAATAACAATGGTGATACGGTTTATACAACAGATGTTGCTGTTGAAAATGTGGAGTTTGCAGAAAGCAAGAAAAATTCAGACAGTAACAGTTCATCAGTAACTTCGGCAGATAGGGGATCGGTTGCACATTCAGCAAGTTCTGTAGTAAGTGCAGACGATGACGATGACTTTCCGTTTGCTTAATGGACAAGATTAAAGAAGAAAAAGATTACGTTTGTGCTTATAAATATTGTTTACATCACGGTGAAAGAGTCAAAGACTCCGAAGCCGTGATTTTAAACAAAAGGCGTTATCATTGGGATTGTGCAGGAATGAAACAAGAAATCTTAAAATGCGTTGATTTATATATGACAATTTGTGAAGACAAAACTAAATTCCCAATGGCGTGCAAGGTTATAAATACATTGGTATTTAAGCACAGAGTTCCAATTGATTTCGTAGAATCAAAGTTAGAAAACTGTTTAAGCTATTACGATGGCAGACCGGTACAGGCTTTGTATGGGTTAAGGAGACTCTTTTGGGAATTTGAGTTTAATAAAAAGTAGGTGATTTATTGCTAATAGATAAAGAAATTATTGAGAAAGCAAAAGCGAAACTTGGTGATGAAAATGCCCTTTTAATGGCAGAATTACTTGAGTTAGATAACTTCGATGAAAAGAATTTGAAATCTTGCTGTCCTTATCATAACGAAGATACACCGAGCTTTATCTATAATCCCAAAAAGTATTCATACCATTGTTTCGGTTGCAATCGTACTGTAGATCTTATAGATGTCCTTGTAGAAAAAGGTAAAACTTTTGTTGATGCTGTAAAGATACTCTGCGATAAGGCAAATATAGAGTTTTCTTGTCCAGAACAACACGTCAAGACATTACATGGTTACAAATACCCACACGAAGAATCTCGTGAGAACGATATGAGTAAAGTTTATGACTATCTTGGCAAACGTGAAATCAGTAAAGCTACAATAGATTATCTTGATATTCGTTCTGATAGCAACGGCAATATAGCTTTTCACTCATACGATCAGTTTGATACTCTAACGGTTGTCAACTACCGAAAATCCTTTAAAACAAAAGAGAATAAGTGTTGGTTTCAGAAGGATGCTGACACCGCTGATATTCTCTTTAATATGAACAGAGTAAATACAACAAAGCCGTTGGTTATTACTGAAGGACAGATTGATTGTGCAAGTGTAATTGAAGCAGGGTATTTAAACTGCGTTTCCGTTTTAAAAGGTTCACAGGGTATGGGGTGGATAGAGAATCTATGGGATTGGCTAAAACAGTTTGAATCAATTATAGTTTTTAGCGATGGTGACAGAGCTGGTCTCAAAATGAGAAGTGAACTTATCAACCGTTTAGGTGCTATGAAGTGCAAATATGTTGAAGTCCCATCTGAGTTAGAGTATAAAAATACCGGTAAGATTTATCCTGTAAAAGATGCGAATGAGATACTCCAATGTAAAGGTAAAGAATATTTGCTTGAACTTATAAATACCGCTAAAGATATTCCAATTACTTCGGTTGCAAAGCTCTCCGAAATCAAAGAACTTAATCCTACAGAAATGGATGGTTTTGAATCAGGTATAAGAGAACTTGATAAAGAACTGATGAAAATCTTTACAGGAGGAGTAACACTCCTAACAGGACTTCCGAGTGCAGGTAAAACAACATTCCTTAATCAGATTGTTTTAATGGCAATGGATAACGGGTACAAGACATTCTTGTTTTCGAGAGAACTCCTGAACGGGATGAGTAAAGGATGGTTTACTCAAGTAGCAGCAGGAAGAAGAAATATGCACTCAATTAGGCTTGCTAATGGCAATGACTTTTACATAGTAAATGACGATGCAAAGAAGAACATAACACAACATTATGACGATTCATTCTTTATCTACAAAGACGAGGAAGAAAATAGTGAGGATAAACTATTTGAAAGCATGGAGTTATGTGCTACTAAAAAAGGGCTAAGACTTTTTATAATAGACAATCTAATGACTGTCCAGCTTCACGCCGATACTGCTGATACAAATAAAGCACAAACCGATTTTATGAATAGACTTATTAAGTTTTCAATGAAATATGACGTTGCGGTTGTATGTATAGCTCATCCAAGAAAGATACAAAGTGGCGCAGATATAGGGCTGTTTGATGTTGCCGGTAGTCAGAATATTGTAAACCTTGCTACGAGAACAATCGGGTTAAAGCGAGTAAAAGAATCTGACAAAGAAAATGTATCAAACAAATATTATGGATTTGATGTAATTATTACTATCATAAAAGACCGTATATTTGGATCGACAAAAGAAATTCCTGTATTCTATGACACTATAGATAGACGGTTTTACTCAAATTACGAAGAATATGATCGTGTTTACGGTTGGGATAAAACCGTTTATACAACTCTTTTGCCCTATGTAGAAAAGAACAGAAAGGAAGTGTTTCCTGATGAATAACGAATATGAATTTATATTAAGCACAATGACTTGGAGTTTTTCAAGACTTAATTCTTTCTATAACTGCCCTTATGAGTGAAAGTTAAGATATATTGATTGCAACGATGCAGAAAACGGTTTCTTTGGGGAATACGGTTCTTTTATACATAAAATCCTTGAAAAATATCTCAAGGGGGAACTATCAATTTTTGAATTGAGTAGTTATTATGAGGAACATTTCAACGAGAATATTCCTCATGATGCTCCTCCTAATAAATATGTTGATATGAAACAGTCTTATTATGACAAGGGACTTGATTATCTTGACAACATAGATTTGGATGTCGATAAATATGAGATTTTAGGTGTCGAAAAGAAGGTTGAATTTACTATAGCCAATAAGAAATTTGTTGGCTATATTGACTTTTTAGTAAAGGATAAGGCTACTGGAGAAATTATTATAATAGACCACAAATCAGCAAGTATGAAAGTCTTAAAAAATGGGCAAGTAAGCAAAAAAGACCAAGAACATTTTTTATCATTTAAAAGACAGCTTTATCTTTATTCTATCCCTATTATAAAGGAGTATGGATCGGTATCTAAATTAAGTTGGAATTTATTTAAAGAAAGAGATTGGCTAACTATCCCATTCGATGAGAAAGAATACAATGAATCAATTGATTGGGCTGAAACTACTTTAAAAATGATTGAAAATGAAGAACATTGGTGTCCAAATCCCGATTTTTATTATTGCAATTATTTATGCGGTCAGCGTAATCACGCTTGTGAATATAAGCCACAACCTATAATCAAAGAATCGGCAGAAGAAAAAGTATATAACCCAGAAACAGACTCTTATGTTTGACGAGGTGAGAAATGCAAAATTATCACAAACACACATCTTTTAGTAACGTTCTTGTAACTGATTGTACCGCTTCTTATGAAGAATATGTCAATAGGGCAATTGAGTTGAGGCAGAATGTTATTTCGAGCGTTGAACACGGCTATCAAGGTAACTATTACATACCGTATGAATTGGTGCAAAAGCACAATGATTCACTTTACAAGAAAATAGAGCAAGGGGAAATCACTGAAGAAGAATACAAAAAAAAGAAACTCAAATTTATTTTCGGGGCTGAAGCCTATTGGGTAAAAGATCGTTTATTAGAAATTCCTAAGATTGATAAAAAGACTGGTAAAGAAATCCCCGGCGAAACCGTTAAGGATAGAACAAATTGTCATATAATCTTACTCGCAAAAAACGAAGAAGGAAGAAGAGATATTAACGAAATTCTTTCAATTGCCAGTATAGATGGCTTTTACGGACAGCCGAGGATAGATATTGATTTACTTTTAAAAATTAAACCTGAGAATGTTGTTGTAACAACTGCTTGCTTGAAATATTGGGTATACGAGGATATAGAAGAAATCACAGAGAAACTTCATAATCATTTTGGAGATAACTTTTTCCTTGAAATCCAGTATCATAATACTTCATTACAAAAGCAGATAAATCAAAGAATATTGAAACTCTCAAAGCAGATGGGAATTAGGTTGATCTTTGGATATGATAGTCATTACATTTATCCTAATCAGTCTGTAGAACGTGATAATTACCTCGATGGCAGAGGTATTATCTATGACGATGACGAAAAGGGTTGGTATATGGATTATCCCGATGAACAAGAAGTAAGAAAAAGACTTTTTGAGCAAGGGGTGTTATCTGAATCTGAGATTGATGAATGTATAAAAAATACAGACATTCTTCTTGATTTTGAAGATATTATTCTTGACAAAAAAGTCAAGTTGCCGAAAAACTATCGTTTTAATGGCGAATGGATAGGTAACAAATCTCAAGAATGGAGAGACGAAACTCTTAAAAATCTTGTTTATGCTAAATGGGAAGAACAAAAGAAAAATGTTGATCCCTTAATGTATGAAGAATACGAAAAGGGAATAGCTTATGAGATTGATGCCATTATCGGCACAAAAATGACAGACTATTTCTTGATTGACTATGAAATCGTTAGAATAGGCTTAAAAAATGGTGGGGTAATCACAAAAACGGGCAGAGGTAGTGGAGTAAGTTATTATGTGAACTCTCTGTTAGGCTTTAGTAACATTGATAGATTTATAGCACCCGTAAAATTATACCCAGATAGATTTATGTCAAAGACAAGAATCCTAAAAACCGTTAGTTTGCCTGACCTTGACCTTAATCTCGGAACGGTTGAAATTTTTGCCGAAGCACAAAAAGAAGTTATGGGGGAAGGGCATTCTTACCCTATGATTTCATATAAACCTTTGCAAGTATCGTCAGCTTTTAAACTTTATGCTAAATCACAAGGACTTGATTTTGATGTTTCTAATGAGATTACTCAGCAGATCAAAGATTACGAAAAAGCATTGAAACACGCAGAAGATGATGCCAAAGATAACGTTGATTTATACGATTTTGTAGATAAAAAATACAAAGCGTATATTAATGAAAGTAAAAAATTCAGAGGCATTACTAACTCAAAATCACAAGCTCCGTGTGGGTATCTTATTTACGATGGGGACATTAAGCGTGAAATTGGGCTTATTCGTTGTAAATCAGAAGCAACAAAAAAAGAGGTTATAACTACTGTTATCGATGGCATGGTGGCAGAAAATTATAAGTTTGTTAAGAATGATCTTCTCAAAGTTGATATATGGCTTACGATTAACAACATTTTCAAAGAAGCGAATACAATAACCCCTACCGTTCCAGAAATGGATAAATTGATAGATAATGATGAAGCAACTTGGAAAGTGTATTCAAGTGGTTACACATTAGGCATAAATCAGTGTGAATCAGATTTTGGCGTTCAGTGCTGTAAAAAATATAGCCCTAAAAATATGATGGAACTCACTTCTTTGGTTGCTGCTTTACGTCCGGGCTTTAAAACTCAGTTAGAAAATTTCCTTCAGAGAAATCCTTATACTACAGGAGTAAAAGAACTTGACAATCTGTTAAAAGACTCTTTCCACTATCTGATGTATCAAGAGTCGATAATGACATATTTAGGTTGGCTTGGCATTGAACAAACAGAAACTTACGCAATTATCAAAAAGATAAGCAAGAAAAAGTTTAAAGAAAAAGAGCTTGCTGAATTGAAACAAAGATTGTTACAAGGATGGATAAAGAATGTAGGGAAACCTGATGGTTTTGAAAAGACTTGGGATATTATCGAAGCTGCATCAAAGTATTCATTTAATGCTTCCCACGCTTTAAGTTATGCCTATGATTCAGTTTATGGGGCTTACACAAAAGCTCATTATCCCTACGAGTTTTACTCGGTTATGATGCAACACTACTCAGACAAAGGCAATAAAGATAAAGTATCAGCCTTTAAAAAGGAAATGCTTGAGTATGCTGGCATTAAGGTAGGTACATACAAATTTGGATTAGATAACAGAAAATTTAGTATTGACAAGAAAAACGGATGTATCAACCCATCTTTATCGTCAATCAAAAATTTCTCTTTATCTGTTGCAGAGTCTCTTTATCAATTAGGGCTTAATAACTATCCTAATTTTTGTAGTTTGCTTGTAGCATTAAAAGAGAACGGTATATCCGAAAGCCGTATTCAAGACTTAATCAATATTGATTATTTCTGCGACTATGGTGATATGAAACAACTATCTAAATATCTTGAGATATTCTTAATCTTCTATAAGAACAAAAAAGACGGATTTGCGAAGCAACTAAAAAAAGATAAGGCTTTTTCGCTAAACATTGATTTTGATATTATCCGTAAGTATTGTGAAAAAGAAACTGTAAAGACCTTTATGGGTATAGATTCAAAAGCAATTATAGAGGATTTATCTTCTCTTATAACAGTCAAATCTACTCTAAAAGAGAGATTACAGAGTCGATTTGAGGTTCTCGACTATATGGATGTAATAGACAAGAAATACTCCGGGTACTGTTTTGTTACCGACTTGAATGTTGATTACTCTCCGAAATTAAGTCTTTATGCTCTTGCCAACGGCAATACTATTCCTGTAAAAATTAGCAAGAAGATATTTAAGGACAAGCCTTTAAAGAGGGGGGATATTATAAAGGTATTGGATCAGAATAAGCAACCAAAGAAAAAGAAACTTAACGATAAATGGGTTGATTCCGAAGAAAAGGAATGGTGGATTACCGATTATAAAATCTGCTGATAATTAAATAACGAAAGGAGTGAAGAGTTTGTGTACACGATAAAGCTGGCTTTGCTCTTAGTAGAATATGAAAAAACCATATATAAAAAGTCCGCTAAATTATGTTGGTGGCAAGTTTAAATTGTTACCTGAAATTATCCCTCTATTCCCTACAAATATAAACACGTTTGTTGATTTGTTTGGTGGGGGGGGGTAATTTGAGTGTTAATGTCTGCTCTGAAAGAGTGGTTTACAATGACATTTGTGAACCAGTTGTGGAACTTCTACAATTTTTAAAAGAAAACGCCACTGAGTATTCTTTACAGTACATAGACACACTTGTATCAGAATATCGATTGTCGAAAGAAAATCAGGAAGGATATTTACACCTTAGAAACTGCTATAATAATGGAAATAGACACCCATTGGTGTTCTATACTATGATTTGCTATGCTTTTAATTATCAGATTAGATTTAACAAGAATGGTGATTTTAATATGCCGTTTGGCAAAGATAGAAGCAGTTTCAATCCTGTGTTGCGTGAAAAATTTATCACTTTTTGTAACAAACTACAGATATTAAATATAAAATTCAGTAACCGTTCATTTATAGATTTGAGATTAGACAAGTTAATTGAAACTGACTTTATCTATGCCGATCCCCCGTATTTTTCTTCTGTTGCCTCCTACAACGAACAGAATGGTTGGACTGAGGTTGACGAGAAGAATTTACTGACGCTATTAGATGAGGCTGATAAAAGAGGGATTCATTTTGCTCTTTCTAATAATCTCAAATATGATAACGCTATTCTAAAGGAATGGCTACAGAAGTACAATGTTCATTATTTACACGGAAATTATAGCAACTGTAATTATCACAAAATAGATCGTAGTAAAGATTGTGAAATAATCATTACAAACTACTAAAACATACAATCTTTTTTGTTTGACAAATCGGCATGAAGTGGTATAATACAGGTGTTAAAGAAACCAATTATAAGATTTATAAAAATCGGAAAGGACGAAAAAATGAATTTAAAAGATGCATTTCGCTATCAGAAGTTTTTGAATAAGTTGTCTGAAGATGCTATTTGCTCGATTACAAATAGAGAAAATTGTTTAAGGACAACAAAAGCTCATAAGCGTTCATCGGTTAAGCCAGACGCAGATAATTATGTTGAAACAATAGACAATGAAAATCCTTTTACTGTTGATGATTTAATTGCTTTTATGAAGGAACTGGCTATAGAAAAAGAATATTTGACTTGCCAGATTAACATTGCAAAAAACTCTTGTGATTTTGACATAGACTCGCTTATTGAATCAAATAAAATCAAGCAGAATATGTGTAATGCAATAAAGACAGCTTTAGGTATAATTCCTCTTAGTTACACGGAAAAGGCTAAAGACTACAAATTCGACATTAACGGTACTCAGATACCTTATTACTATGATGTCGAAGTTGATGAAGAGAGAACTTTTGATACTAATAAAACAAAGACAATTATGAAGAATGCAATTGCCGATTGTGATAGAACATCTAAACTCATTGAAAAAATGATGATAAACACAGAGGTTAATTATCCGGCAACTTACGATGTTAATGACGATTTCAACGATATTGTGGTTGATTTTGTCATCAGGCACAAGAACGAACTCACCGAAGTTGATGATGTAGACAAGTAAAATGCAAGGGCTTCGGCTCTTTATTCAGGACAAAAGTTTGAATGAAAGTTAATCAACCAATTAGGTTCACTAACCTATTAAATTTTACTACATAATAAGTTTATGAAATACTTTTTATATAGAAAATTTCAGCTATGTCGCCAATCATTCACTCTAAACATTAACTCAAAATTCACCATTACACTATTTCCAAAAATTCGTCATCTATAATCTGGGCATTAAACATAAAACAACATCAAACGCTATTACACTTCATATCCCAGATTTCTAAGATATACTTGCCGTTTGGCAAACTATAAAGCAGTTATTGCAACACTGATAAAACCCTTCCTTTGCATGTGTTTTTTGGTGTTTCTCCTTTGATATAAAATTCAGTGTGAATACTAACTGCTAACAACGAAATTTGGTTAATGAAATTTAGATTTTTGTCTTGAACAAAGAGCCGAAGTTGATTTTAAAAGGAGGTTTATAATAATTTGAGCAACAATAAAGACTGGACAGGTAACAAAAAGACAACTTTTGTTACTCTAGGTGCAAGTAATCATACAGATCACGACAGAGCAGAACACGATTATTACGCAACTGAGCCTAAAGCAGCAGATCTTCTATGTGATGTCGAAACGTTTGAGGGTAGCATTTGGGAAAATGCTTGTGGCGAAGGGCATTTGTCTGAGAGATTAAAAGCCCGTGGATATGAAGTTAAAAGTACAGATTTAATTGACAGAGGTTATGGGCAAGGTAATGTTGATTTCTTTAAAGCTACTGCCCCACTTGCTGACAATATAGTAACCAACCCCCCCTACTCTTATGCGAAAGAATGGGTTGAACATTCTTTGTCACTTTTAAAAGAAGGAAAGAAACTTGCTCTTTTCCTATCAATACAATTCCTTGAAAGTACTAAAAGAAAATCACTTTTTGAAAAGTACCCACCTAAAACAGTGTATGTTTGCAGAAACAGAATTTTATGTGGCATAAATGGTGATTTCCGAGCAAAAGACAAAGAAGGAAACGTCATATACAATGAGGACGGAACTCCTAAGAAAATGTCATCTCCTAAATGTTATGCTTGGTTCGTTTGGGAAAAAGGTTTTAAAGGCGATCCAGTTATCAAATGGATAAACTGATTACATAAGAGAGGTATTATGATCTATAAAGCAGTAATAAGAGAAATTTTGAAAAGAAAAGTTGAAATCGAATCTGACAGCAAAATGGATGCTTATTTATTAGCTCATGAGAAGTACAAAAACGGTGATATAGTTCTAAATGCTGATGACTTTGATAAATTCAATATCACAATTAGAACAAACGATAAAACTTAAATTCTATCGGCAAAATATATCTATATATTGTAGCTAACAGAAAGAATAGATACTATATATAGTGTTTTAAATTCTGAATACAAGATACGAAAACTACATTTAGAAAATTAAGTAGATAAGACAGATTAAAGATCAGTTTTATTGGCAAAACACGTCTGTACATTGTGATTAATAAAGACAAGCAACGCTATATGTAGAGGCAAAAGGAGAAAATATCAAGTGAAGTTAGGTAGTCTTTTTGACGGGAGCGGTGGATTTCCGCTCGGTGCAGTGCTTAATGGCATTGAGCCAGTGTGGGCATCAGAGATTGAACCGTTTCCCATCAGAGTAACAACAAGGCGGTTTCCGAATATGAAGCACTACGGAAATGTTGCTGAGATTGACGGTGGCAAGGTCGAGCCTGTCGACATCATCACATTCGGTAGCCCTTGCCAAGATATGAGCATCGCAGGAAAACGAGCAGGACTTGACGGCTCTCGATCAAATCTGTTTTATGAGGCTGTCAGAATAATCAAAGAAATGAGGAAATCGACAAATGGAATATATCCAAGATACGCTGTTTGGGAAAACGTTGCAGGAGCTTTCTCCAGTAACAAAGGAGAGGACTTCAGATGCGTTCTCGAAGCAATGTGCCGAATCTCAGACGAAGAAGTTTATGTGCCTTCGGCTGACAAATGGCAACAAGCAGGATGCATCTTGGGGGGGCATTACTCAATTGCGTGGCGAACATTCGATGCTCAGTATTGGGGAGTTCCCCAAAGAAGAAAACGTATCTACCTTGTCGCAGATTTTGCAGGAGAGCGTGCCACAGAAATACTTTTTAAGTCCGAAGGCGTGTCTTGGCATACTCCGAAGAGCTTCCAATCGAGGCAAAACGTTGCCAGATGTGCTACGGATTGCGTTGGAGCGGCAATCGCAGTAGAAAACCATCCGAATGACAGCAGAGTTAAATTATCTAAAGATGGCAACGTACAGGTTTTGACATCACAAATGGGGACAGGCGGGGGCAAAGGTGCGTTAGGGTGCAACAATGATCAAGTTTTGTGCTGCGTAGATCAAGGCGGTGGCAAGTCAGCTTGCAACGTTGCGGAGAATTTATCTCCTACGCTGACTTGCACTCACGGAGGTGAGCCGTGTGTGGCTTATGTCATTGACAGGGTTGCGTTCAATCAAGGTGTTAACGTTTCTTACGGATTTTATCCGCAGATGAAAGCTGAATCAATAGCTTTTGCTGAAGAAAAGAGCAATTGCCTTGTAAACGGCACAAATCCCGGTTATCAAAACGGAGTGGTAGATAATCACTACATAGTTCGCAGATTAACGCCTACAGAATGTGCAAGGTTGCAAGGTTTTCCTGACTGGTGGTGCGATGGTCTTGAAAGCGAAAATCCATCCGCAGAAGAAATATCTTGGTGGGCAAATGCGTTTGAAACGCACAGAAAAGTTGTAGGCGAAAGCACTAAGCCGAAAACGAGAAATCAAATTATTAAATGGCTCAAGAATCCTCATAGTGACACAGCAGAATACAAAATGTGGGGCAATGGTGTTGCCCTTCCGTGCGTTGATTATGTGTTGCGAGGAATAGCCGAAAGCGATAAGAACGCTTATTGCTTAAAAACATTACGTTAAAATAACTAACAACAAAGCGGTTGCAAACGCTGAGATACACATACAGAAAGGATTTAACAGTAATACCGGTTAAGATATATGTACATATTCTGTAGAAATACAAAGGTTGGAAAGAATAAATAAAACTGATACTCTAAACAGAGTTAAACTGACAGCAAATATCCTGTTTTCAGGCATTGGTTGTCAAGAAAGAGGATTTGAAAATTCAGGGTTGTTTGATTTAGAAGTGTTAAATACTTCAGATATAAACAAAGATGCAGTAGTTTCTTACGCAGCAGTCCATTGTGGATTAACTAAGGAGATGGTTGAGAACTATTCTGACTATCCTTCAAGAGAAGAAATGGCAGCTTATTTAAAAGTCATAAATCTTGGTTATGAGCCTGAAAAGAATAA
>OLOB01001180.1_pt1 | contig 17819 bp, 16 predicted proteins | sample 1671911 | NCBI WGS metagenome assembly OLOB01 (sample SAMEA3136625, study PRJEB25190) | human gut metagenome | biome: human gut; feature: human-associated habitat; material: faeces | place: Austria | collected 2013
ATACGCCACACCGACGAAATGCGTAGCATTTTGGAGGTTAGCTCTGAACAGTTACCTTTATTTTAAATCACCAAGGAGACAAGAACAAATATCAATGTTCGACAATGTTCAACAATTCGACGTTAAAAATCGACAAAAATAGATAGAAAGTCGAGTGGTTTTAGGTACATTTTAACTGTACAAATATTGACAAAGACCTTAGAAAAGGGTTATCATTTTGTTATGGATGTAGGGGATAAGCTGATACGAAGATGGCGGAATACCGTGCGTTATAGATTGCATGAAGAGATTAGAGGAGTGTGGCGCGTATGAAAGACAATTTGCCGATGTTGGAGGTAAAGGCCCTAGGCGGCTTTTCGATGAGATATGGAGAGAAAACGATTTCGATTGGCAGTGGGAAATCGACAAAGGCAGTGAAGCTTTTGCAGATTCTGGTATGCAGCGAGGGACGTACTGTTTCCAGAGAACGATTGTTGGATATGTTGTATGGGAATGAAGATATCACGGATGCTGCGAATAATCTGCGCGTGACTACATTTCGCCTGAAGAAGATGCTGGTGACGGCGGGGCTTCCTCAGTATGATTATATACAGATCAAGAGCGGCATGTATTCCTTTGCTGCACCGATGGAAGTGGTGCTGGATGCAGACGGGTTTGTGTCACTGTGCGACCAGGCAGATGAGACAGAGAATGCCGAAGAGAAGATCGATCTGCTGAAGAAGGCCTGTCAGTTATACGGCGGGGATTATCTTCCGGATTTTATCTGTGACGGTGTGGTCCTGGCGAAGAATTCTAATTACAAAGAGAAATATACAAATGCATTGAATACATTGTGCGAATTACTGATGGACAGAGGCGAATATGAGACAGCCATTGAAGTCTGTGAACCGGCCTGCAGAATGTATCCCTTCGATGAGTGGCAGGCTATTCAGATCGACTGCCTCATGCGCATGAAGAAATACGATGAGGCTCTGAAGGAGTATGAGAATACGGCCAAGATGTTTGTGGATGAGTTGGGAGTGTATCCGTCAGAACGAATGATGAAGCTTTTTGAGCAGATGAACGGGCGGATGAACTTCAAGACCCAGTCGCTGCCGGAGATGGAGAAGCGTCTTAAGGAGACGGACAAGGGCAGCGGGGCTTATTTCTGCAGTCTTCCGGGATTCCGTGATACATACCGCCTGCTGGCCAGAATCGTAGAACGTAACGGTCAGTCCGTTTATCTGATGCTCTGCAGTATTACCAACGGCAAAGGGCAGCCGATGAAGAATGAGGAACGGCTGGATATGATGGGCAAGGAGCTGCAGGACACATTGGCGCATTGCCTGAGAAGAGGTGATTCTTATACGCGGTACAGTAAGTCACAGTATTTGCTGCTCCTGGTGGGAACCAACAGAGAGAACTGCAGTCTGATTTTTGAGAGAATCCAGAAGTATTTCTCAAGAGAGCATAAGACCTGGAGTAAGTATCTGGAGTATGCGGTATCATCCGTGGCGGACAGCGGATTTAATAGTGAAGATAATGAGAATAAATGGAAATGGGGCAAAACATGGGACAAATAGTAAGACAGCAGAATTTCCAGCGTTCTCCCAATCTGATCAGTATTTGCGTGGATGAGATTCGGAATGGTGAATTGTCAGGGCGTCTGTATCATTGCTACAGCGAAGAAGCCTGCCCTTTCTCAAATGTGGCTCATCTGATCGAGCTGGCAGAGAATCTATTTGACCAGATTAAGTTTCCGCAGGCATCGACACAGATGCGGACATTTAAAGATAAGAGCCGGAAGACGGTACAGCCGCCTGAGAAGAAGAAATCAGCAGAAGAGCTTGGGAAGGAGCGCGGCAAAAAGGGGACGATGTTGCTGTACGTGCAGTATCGTCAGCGGTCAACCTGGCAGGGTGTGGTCAAATGGGTAGAAGGCGATCAAGAGTGGAAATTCTTCAGTGAATTGGAACTTTTTAAGATTATTAATCAGGCGATACAGTAATAAAGCCAACAGAACGAATGAAATAACAGACATTGATAAGCAGAGGGTTTACTAAATCTTCTTCGACATGACAAAACGACAAAGAGGCGGACATCCGGATCGATTAAAGGATGCGCCTCTTTTTGTGTTCAGAAGGGGAAATAGGGCAATCTTCCGGATGTAAAAAAGATAGATAGAATTAGGATGATTTCAGGAATATTACGTCATGCACCCGCATATAATGGTTGAGATGACGGATCGGCCGAACATTACACAAAATATAATCGTCACAATGTCGAATAATGAAATAATCATTGAAATGTGTCGGGAAAATGCATTAAGGGAAAATTAAAAAAACTGCAAAAAATGTAGTTTTGTAATGGTTGGCGTAATGGGTGATTCGCTATAATAAAACTACAATAACGGAGTAATCCAGAAAGGACGATGAAGGTACTGTCATGAAAGGAAGGACGAAGAAAGCAGATACATTTCTGGTCAAGATTATGGATCATGAGCATGCAACATGGCAAGGGAAAGTGACATGGATTGAAGGACAACGTGAACAGTACTTCAGAAGTGCACTGGAACTCATCAAACTGATAGATGACGCTGTTGAGAAAGAGCAGGAAATGGAAGGAGGAAATGATGTTGAGTAAGTTTAATAATAAGAAGCATAGACGATTGACAGCCTTGTTGCTGTGTGTAGCATTGATGCTTGGCAGTGTAACCTCTGTTTCCGCAGATATCTCTGCAGCAGATTCAGAGACAGAAGCTCAGAGTGAAGTTCAGACTTATGCAGAAGCGCCGGCGGCTGAAGCGGTTTCCTATGAGGCACCGGAGACAGAAGCGCAGGCGGTAGAGACAGAAGCTCATACCGAAGCGGCAACGGAAGCACATACAGAGGCCGCCACAGAAGCGCAGACAGAGGCACATACCGAAGCGGCAACGGAAGCACATACAGAGACAGCAGCTGAGACACAGACGGCTGAGACAACAGAGACAGAAGTTGAGACTGAGACAGAAACAGAAGTCGTTGCTCAGCAGTTGGAATATGAAGATGATCAGGTGAAGGTTCACGTAGCCGCCAGCGAAGAAGGCATTATTCCTGATCATGCATCTCTGAAGGTCGTTCCACTGGTGAAACAGGAAGTCACCAATGAGATGACAGATGAGCAGAAACAGGAAGTTGAAGCGATCAACAAGAAGTATGACGAAGCAGAGAAGAAGCTGACAGAGAAGGCAGAGAAGGAAGCCTATGATATCGCCGGTTTCCTTGCTTATGATATTTCACTGGTTGATGCAGATGGCAACAAGGTTGAGCCGAATGGTGATGTCAAAGTCACAATGGATTACAAGCAGCCGGTGATTGCAGAAGATGCAGTACAGACAGTGAATGATACAGAGTGGCTTAATAGTACAAAGGATTTGGATGTCACAGTCCTTCATCTTGAAGAAGACAATAAAGGTAAGGTTACAGATGTTGTAGATATGACAGCAGAAGATACAAATGGTGATGCTGAGATTAATACAACATCGGAAAATGAAATCCAGAAAGTAACTATTACGACAAACAGTTTTTCAACCTTTGCTATTACATATAGTAAATATAATAAAGTAACGGTAAAGTATGTTGACCAAAATGGAGCTGAGATTACAAGTAACCAATTTACACAAAATAATGTTTCAATAGAAAAAGATAAAGATCTTAAAATTGTCGATAAAGTTAACATTCCAGAAACGGTTACAATTGATAATAAAACCTATCGATATAGTGGCGCTCATTTGGATGAGGTATCAGGAAAGAATGTCTATTCGGTAAAGATCAGTAAAAAAGGAAAATGGAAATATAAAGAAAAATCAGGTGCTAGTAATGAAGATTGGAATGGCGGTGATGGAGGTACAATTTATTTAGTTTACCAGGAACAACCAACTGCATTGCCTACAGTTGGTACCATCGATAGTACCTCCAAGGGTATTACAATGAGGATGATTAATTACTCTAGTCCTGCAGATGGCTTGAGTAATGATATTAAAGGCCCATATACTGTAGATGGCGTAACCGGTGGTATTAAACAGAATCTTCTGAAAAGAGTATTAACAGAGGGCTATCCGGTAACAGTTGGCGGTACAAGTTTAAAGAAATTGTTTACAGACGGAACAAATGTTAATCATTTATTCCTTCAGAGTTCCTTTGATGCAGATGGAAGTTATGAATACAGCAGTTTTAAGAATTATGCTCACTTAGAGGATAATGGAAATTTCACAGTGTATGACGCACTGGGAACACCATCGGAAGAAAATGCTCGTTGGTATCAGCGTGGTAATTTTATGCCATATAATAGTATCAGTGCAAGTGGTGTTTCAACAAATAAAAACTTGTATGATGAGAGTGGCAATAAATTAAGTGATACAGATTTAGCGTATGGTAAGACATTATATAAGACGCAGGGAACTAATGATTACTATTTTGGCATGTACGTGGAAGCTGATTTCAGCCAGCCAAAGGACGGACAATTAACCAAAGGATCGGATATGGTCTATGAGTTCAATGGCGATGATGATTTATGGGTATACGTTGATGGCGTATTGATGTTGGATATTGGTGGTATTCATGATGCCCATTCAGGAAGTATCAATTTTGCAACAGGTGCTATTACTTATGATTCAGCGTCACCAACAACAATCAAAGCGCAGTTCCAGGCAGCAGGTGTATTCCCGGATGGTTCAGCATGGGACAACTCGAGAGTCAGTGAATTTTTTAATGGCAATACATTAAAAGATTTTACAGAACACAATTTCAAGATGTTCTACATGGAACGAGGTGCAGGTGCATCCAATCTGAAGATGAAGTTCAACCTGGAAGTTATTCCAACTTATGAAGTTAACTTCAATAAAGTAGATACACAGGGAGCTGCTCTGCCAGGAGCTGAATTTGAGATTAGAGATGACAACGATAATTCAAGAGTTTACAATGTAACATCTGGTTCCGATGGCAGAGTTTCTGTAAGACTTCATGAAGGTACATATACCATGACAGAGACCCAGGCTCCGACAGGCTATCTTGTAGCATCCGGTACATGGAAGATTACAGTTAACTCTGACGGTACCTATACGATTACGAAAAACGGTCGGCCAATTGACAAAGGTTCCGATAGTGTTTACAAGATTGTGAACAAAGGACAGCATGAAGATGCAGAAGCTAATCTGACAACATCCAAGACCGTCAAAGTAACGGATTATAAAAAACGTGAGTATGAAATTACTCTGGGAGCCAGCACATCCGGACGAGAAGCAGGTACAGAAGCTAAAGCAGCAAGTGTAGTATTGGTACTTGACAGATCTGGATCAATGGAGGATGGTATGACTGCGCTGGTGAATGCAGCCAATACTTTCATTGATACTTTGAAGGATGCATCTCCAGATAGCAAGGTAGCAGTTGTGTACTTTAATGGTACACAAGGTGAGGCTAATACGACAGAAGCTATGAGCTTTACTCAACTTAATACAGATGAAAAGGTTGAATCTATTAAGAAATTCCTTTCTGATAATGATGATCCAGATGGTGGCACACCAATGGGCGATGCATTAAAGAAAGCAAAGTCTTTATTGGACACTGATAACTCAGGAAACCAGAAGTATGTATTATTCTTCACTGATGGTTTGCCGGGATATTACGAGCCAGACACCTGGTATGATGAATATAGTAGATTTAACTGTATGGTTGCCAACAGTGCGGTGAATTATGCTAATGATATTAAGGCGAAAGCAACAATCTATACTGTAGGCTATAAACTGTCAGGAACATTATACTGGCATCAAGGTGATTCGACGACAAGTTATGCTGCGAAAGAGCATGGCTATTATAAGTATAGAAACTATCAATCGAATCATGATTTATCAACATCCGCTTCGGATTTCCTGGAAAAGTATATTGCAACAAGTGTTCCGACTGGCAGCAATAAGAAGTATGCTTATACGGTAGATAATACCGAAGACCTTGGGAAGGAATTCAAGAAACTGGCCGCTCAGATTGGTGCATATTATTCCATCAATGCAGAAAAAATCGTGGATGTTATCGATGCCAGATTTGAACTGACAGAAGCAGGACGTAAGGCGCTGGTTGGTGATGTCCAAGCTGCTACAAATGCAGATGGTTCTAAGACATATGTCAAAGAAACACGTAAGGATGGTGCAGTCGTTGGTACAGTAAAGATTACTGAGAATACGGATGGCACAACAACGATTGAGTGGACCGGAACAGAAGCACACATTGGTAATAAGGATAATCAAGAAGATCCGGCATGGGAAAGAAAGATTGGAGTTGTTGCTAAAGCAGACTTCATCGGCGGCAATGCTGTCACAACCAATACAGGAGATTCGGGCGTATTTGTTAATGAGAATACGACTAAGATGTTCCCTAAGCCAACAGTCAATGTTAAGGCACTGTCGCTTGAAATAACGGGCAAAGCAATTACTGTTTACAAAGGTGATGCTCTCCAGCCACAGGCTTATTACAATCAGCTGGCTCAGACAATCAAGGTTGTAGAGCTGGATGGTAAAACAAAAACTTTGACTGGTGTTAAACCGGTTAATAATAATAAAACACAGGTTAGTCTTCCAGCATTATCGGATGCTCAGAAGAATGAACTTGAGAATAAAAAGACACTTACAATTGGTGATGGTGATAATCCGGAATACAAATATATTTATCCGGGCACATCTGATGCAGTAGGATACTTTAAATATATTTATACGATTCCTGCAACACCAGGTGGAAGCATTAATAATCACAAAGCAGGCAATGCAGCAAGTCCGGCTGAGAAATATCATCTGGAAGTTGTATTTGTTCCATACACTGTACAAGAAAGAATGAATCAGAATTTAGGAATTACTGCTCCGGCATCAGACGGCGGTACAGTAGTTAGTGGAAATCTGACAGCAAGTGCCGATTATATTGTCAATATCATCGATGGTTCTATTGAGATTACAAAAGTACTTGAGACAGAGCCGAAGGGTGAGAATGGTGATACATTTACATTCACAGTAACAGGACCGGATAATTTTAGTAAAGAAGTTCAATTAACTGTTACAAAGAATCCGGTAGATGGTAAGTATACAGCAACCTATAATGGAGATGAATTAAAACATCTTGCAAGAGGCGAATATACTGTTACAGAAAAAGTTGCAGCAGGGTATGATGTCAAGAGTATTGAAAATGATGCAAATGCAACAAATACAAAATATGTCTTGAATAATCCAGAAGATATTCATTTCACAATGGGTACAGTTGTAGAAAACGGTGAAGATGTCAATGTCATCAAGAATTATACATATAATCCTGAAGATGGCGGTACACTTGGCAAAGCAATCTTCACAAATGAACCGGTTTACAGTGATTGGCAGATTATCAAAGTCAGCGCAAGCAGTCATGATGTAAGATTAGCAGGTGCAATCTTTGAACTGCAGTCTACAACAGATACAAATGTTAAGTATTACGGTAAGTCAGGAGATGCAGGTATCGTTGAATGGTATCAGAAATATCAGAACAACGAAGTATCTGATCCGGTAAAGGGTATAATTCCTGAAGGAACATATACACTGAAGGAAATCAAAGCCCCGACAGGATATACGCTTTCCAATAATACTTATACATTGCAGATTACAAAAACAGGTGCATTAAAGGCTGTGAAAGTGAATGGTACAGAGCTGACACCTGCACTGCAGGAGAATGGAGAATATCATATTCTCATCGAAAATGCAGTGCTTTACAACCTTCCAAATTCCGGTGGTTCCGGTATTTACTGGTTCTCAATCTGTGGTATGCTGCTTATGATGGCAGCGGCCTGGATTATTTATAAAAACAAGTGCAGGGAGGTGCTGGTGAAATAGAGGGATGAACTTTAAAACCAGCAGTCCCTGGACTGCCAGGATAAAACCGATGGAACATGTCAACCAAGAAATAATATCTAAGAGAGAAAAGGAGAATATTATGAAGAAATTAAAGAAATTATTTGCAGTGATGTTATCACTTATCATGGTATTAGCAATGGGCATCACAAGTTTTGCAGCTACTGGTGTGACACCAACAGAAAACGATGCTAAAGAAGTAACGATTTCAAATGTAGAAACAGATGCAAAAATTACAGCATATCAGATTATCGATGCACAGTATAATGCTAACGGTTTTGTTGGTTATGTATGGGCTACAGGTATGACAAATGCAGGTCAGACAGTTAGTGATCCGGCAGCAGCTGTAACTTCTGATTTAGTAACAACTCTTGCTAGGAATACAACAGGTTTAACAAAAATCGATAATGTTGTATCCGGACAGACAAAACTTCCTGTAGGTACATGGATGCTCCTGGTAACTCCTCCAGCAAATAATCCTGCTAAAGTTTACAATCCAATGGTTGTCAGTGTTTACTATAGCGAAAGCGGTAGTGATAGTGAAATGGCTGCAGGTTCTGTAGATGCAAATAGTAACTGGACTTTAGTTACAACTAATGCATATGCAAAATCTTCAGAAATTGAAGTTACAAAGACAGTAGATACAGCTGATGAAAAAGCGGCAGTAGGAACAGATGTACACTTTACAATTACAGGTACAATTCCTTCTTACAGTGGAGAGTATACAGAAGCTACATATGCATTAACCGATACATTGGTAAATGGTTTAACATTTGGTGATCCTGCAACTGCTCCGGTAGCACCTGTTGTTAAAGTAGGTGGATCAGTAGTAGGTGAAGAGGCTTATGAATTAGTAAATGTTACAGCAACAACTTTCAAAGTAAACTTCAAATCTAACTATGTTTTAGGCTTAGCAGGTAAATCTGCAACAGAGCGTGCAGTAGAAATTACATATACAGCAAAAGTTACAGCTGAGGCTGTTACAAGACTTGGTGAAAATAAAGTTGAGTTAAATTACACAACAAAACCAGGTGAAGAAAATGGTTCTAAAACAGATGAAGCATTTGTAGCTACATTCTCATTAGACAATGTTCTTGAGAAAGTTAATGCTGATAAAGCAGCTCTTGCTGGTGCAGAGTTTACATTATATGATGATGCAGCATTAACACACGAAGTAGATAGATATACAACACTTGCAGATGGTGATATCGAATTTAAAGGCTTAGATGGCGATAAAACATATTACCTGAAAGAGACAAAGGCCCCTAGAGGATTCAGTCTGAATGATACAGTTTATACAATTAATTTTACTAATATTGTAAAAGACAGCACAGGTAAGAAGGTTGTTTCTTATGATGTAGAAATTACTTATACTGATGCAACTGGTAATGTTGTAAAGACAACAACTATTGAATATTGTTCACCAGCAACAGAATTTGTTGACAAGGTTGTTAATACTCAGATTTCTTCCCTTCCATCAACAGGTGGTATCGGTACAACTATCTTCACAATCGTTGGTTGTGGTATCATGATCGCAGCAGCAGGTTTATTCTTCGCTAGCCGCAGAAAAGAAAACAGATAAGTCATAAATAAGTCTTTTGGTGAATTCCGGGGCGTTACCCGCCCCGGAATTTATCAGATTAAAGGCATTTTTTCAGAAACCTTTTAACCCATCTCTTTAGGAGAGACAGATACGTATACAACAATAAGGAGAACCCGGATGAAGAAGAAAACGTACAAAATTTTAATAGTCATTATATTTTTAGCCGGTTTGTCCTTGCTGCTGTATCCATTTGTAGCGAATCAGTGGAACAACTACAGACAGAAACAGCTGATCAGTGATTATGATTCTATTGTTTCTGCTGAAGATGCCGCAGGTGAGATTGATTATGCAGCAGAGCTTGAAAAAGCAAGGGCATACAATGAAGCATTATTACCGAGCATCCTGCCAGACTCCTTTGCCATTGCAGAGGCGACGGAAGGGGAAGACAAAGCCTACATGGATTGTCTGAACATTGCAGGTGACGGTATTATGGGTATCGTGGAGATTCCGAAGATTGATATCAAGCTTCCAATCTACCATACCACCAGGGAAGATGTCTTGCAGGTGGCAGCCGGACATCTGGAAGGAAGTTCCCTTCCGGTAGGCGGAGCCAGCACCCATGCAGTTATTTCAGCTCACAGAGGCCTGCCGAGTGCATCCCTTTTCACAGATCTTGACAAACTGGAAGAGGGCGACCATTTCCTGATCCATGTTTTAAATGAGACGTTGTGTTACGAAGTGGATAAGATTTCAGTAGTCAAACCGGAGGAGACTTCCGGGTTGGCAGTGGAAGAAGGCAAAGATCTGGTGACACTGCTCACCTGTACACCGTATGGTGTCAACACGGAGCGATTGCTTGTCAGAGGACACCGTGTGGAATATGTGGAGCAGGAAGTCGAAGCAGAGAAGACGCTTTTCAGCGGTATCAGCATACACACCAATTATTTGTTGTGGGTAATCGTAGGATTACTTGTGACGGTAGTATTTATTGTGGTATTATATAAGAAAGAACAGAAGTTAAAGAAGCGCCGTGCCGAACAGGCAGCAGACGGACAGGAGGCACCGGTAGTCCAAGACAGGACAGTGACCGGGGATGCCGATACGGAGACTGAGAAGAAGGAGTAGAAGCTCATGAAGAAGAAGATTTCCGTCATCCTGTTTGGGCTATTGTTTCTGGTGGGATTTGGCATTCTGATCTATCCGACGGTATCCAATCAATGGAACACTTACAGACAGAGTCAGCTGATCAGCAACTATCAGAGTGTCGTGCAGGATATGACACCTGAGGACTTTACACAAGAGTGGGAAAGGGCCGAAGCCTTCAATGCGACAATCACCCAGAACAACCTATACAGTGATGTGTTTGGCGAGAGTACAACAGATTTACAGAGTACGGAATACTGGAAGATATTGAATGAAGCCGGAGACGGCATCATGGGTTATCTTTCTATTCCGAAGATCAATATCAAACTGGCGATATACCACGGGACAGCCGATGATGTGCTGCAGACAGGTGTGGGACACTTAAACGGTACGAAGCTTCCGATTGGCGGTGAGAGTACTCACTGCGTGGTAGCTGCTCACAGAGGACTTCCCAGTGCCAAGCTATTTACCGATATTGACCAGTTGAGAAATGGTGATAAGTTTTATATCCATGTGTTAGATCAGGTTCTGGCCTACGAGGTGGATCAGATTCTGCCGATGGTGGATAAGGATGATCATGAAACACTGGAGAATGCATTGAAGATTGAGGAAGGCAAAGATCAGGTCACATTATTTACCTGTACACCATATGGTGTCAATTCTCACAGACTCCTTGTCAGAGGAACGAGAGTGGCTTACAACGGTGAGGAGGACAAGGAGGCAACGATTTCCGAGTCCATGGTTGAATCGATTAAGAATTACTATATGATCTATACGATTCTTGGTCTGGCCGTTACCTTACTGGTGATCCTGCTTTTGAGATATTTATCAAAAAAGAAGAAAAATAAACAACCTAAAGAGTAATCTGGATTTGAAGAGGGAGGTTATGAAGCGATGATGAAAAAGAGTATAAAAAAGAGCTGCGCATTATTGATCGCATGTGCCCTTACGTTATCAGCATTTGCGGTTCTGCCGAAAGCAAATGCGGCGAATATGGTGGACACCGGCAAAAAGGATTGCTCCATAGATTTTAAGACCGGCGGTGATGACAAGGTCAGTGCAGATCTGGGTACAACAACGGTGGATGTGAAGCTGTATAAGGTGGCGGATATCAGTGAAGTCGGAGATTACACCGCATCCGGAGATTTTGCACAGCTGGATGTTTCCGCACTGGATGCATCCGATAGTACATCCGCAGATGAATGGCTGAAGCGGGCCACAGAGGCGGCCGGTATGGTGACAGACAGTACGAAGCCGACAGCAGAGGTTTCACTGACAGATGGTGAGGGAAAGGCTGAGGATCTGGCCACAGGACTTTACCTGGTGCTGGCGGATAAGGCACAGACAACGAATTATGAGTACACATTTACACCGTATCTCATTTCCCTGCCGAATAATTATTATTATCAGACAGGTGATGATGAATGGGTATACGAATTGTCAGAAGTAGTTCTCAAGCCGGAACAGACACCGAGATATGGTTCTCTGGTGATCGACAAGACGTTGAGAGATTTCAATGCCACATCCGGTGCTCAGGCAACATTTGTTTTCCAGATTGATATTACGACCCTGGAGGGTAAGACAGAGAGCAGAGTTGAAGCGATGACCATGGGGGCCGGTGAGGAATCACAGCAGCTGACCATTGATCAGATTCCGGCAGGTGCATCAGTCAGAGTCAGAGAGACCTACAGCGGCGCAAGCTACACACAGGTTTCCGATGATCCGGATGATGTGACGATTTTTGCAGATGAAGCGGTCCGCGTTTCATTTGAGAATGCACACGATGGCCGTCCAAACGGCGGTTACGGCGTGAAGAATAATTTCAAACTTGATGAAAACAAACAGTATCAGTACACTGGCGATAATGTCAGCACAGACTAGGAAGGGGGAACGATAAATGAAAAAGCAATTGAAGAAGCCGTTTTTGATGATGGCAGTGACAGCGCTTGTTCTTGTGGGTACCCTGAAGGTGGGCGGTGCGATGGCTTATTTCACCACCTATTCAACTGCCAGCGGTTCTGTTCAGATGAATATGGGATTTACACAGACAATCCCGCATGAAGAAGTGGACAGCAGAGGCAAACATGTTTCAGTTGAGAATACAGGCGATTATGATTGTTTTGTCCGTGTGAGAGCGTTTGCGCCATCTGATATCACGCTGAGTTATCAGCCGGAGGATTCAGGATGGACAGACGGCGGCGATGGTTTCTGGTATTACGACCAGATCCTTCCGGCAGGTGAGACAACGGCAACGAAGCTGAATGTCAGCTACACGTTCCCGGCAACAGACAGTGAGGATGCACCGGCAGAATTCAATGTCATTGTTGTGGAAGAGTGTACACCGGTGCTTTACAAGGCAGACGGAACCGCTTATGCAGACTGGAACAATGTGATCACAGCAGATACAGCAGAATAGAAGGAGGGCTATCATGAAGAAGAATAAGATTTTATTTCCGAAAAAAGTTGCCCTGCTTCTGGGAGCAGCGGCAGTACTTTTGCTTGGCAGTACAGTAGGCAGCACAAGAGCGGCGCTGACTTACTACAGTGAGAACTATTCCGCACAGATGAATCTGAAGCATATCGGGGTTTCTCTGGTGGAGAACGGCCAGGTTGTCAGCAGCAGAGATTATGTTTCCGGCAATGAGTGGAGCGGCAATACAGAGGGCAAGCTTCTGGCCAATATGCTTGGTGAGAATGAGAAGTTTACACCGGGCAAACAGTATGATGAAGCCATCGGCGTGACCAACAGCGGCGATATTGATACATTTGTCAGAGTCATTATCACAAAGAGCTGGAAGGACAAAGAGGGCAGGAAGAATGCAGAGCTTTCACCGGACCTCATTGAACTGAATGTTCCGGAGAACAGCGGATGGGTGGTTGCCGAGGATCAGTCCACACCGGAACGTATGGTGCTTTATTACACAAAGGCACTGGCACCGGGAGAGACCACACCGGGACTTTCTGATACGATCCGTATCGATGAGTCCGTGGCACAGCAGGTGAACAAGGTGACAGATGGTTCCACCGTTACTTATCAGTACAAATACGACGGTTATTCATTCAATCTGGATGCAGAAGTTGATGCGGTTCAGACGCACAATGCCAAAGCGGCTATCAAGAGTGCCTGGGGCGTGGATGTCAGCGTATCCGATGATGAATCCAGCATTGGTTTTTGATAGGAGGTACAGAGTATGAAGAAGAAGATTTTGTGCCTCATGATGGCAGCGATTCTGGCAGTTGGGGCACCCCTTACAGCATTTGCCAGAGATTATCAGGGCGCTGACGGATGGCAGGCAACATTTGACGGCAGCAAGCTGAACAGTAATTTCAAGGATGAAGATGTGACGGATTCTATGTCTGAGATCCAGCCGGGTGACAGCATTACACTGCATGTTCAGCTGACGAATCAGGACAGCAGCAATACAGACTGGTATATGACCAATGAAGTTCTTCAGACATTGGAGGATGCACAGGATTCCGCATCAGGCGCGGCTTATGAGTATCGTCTGACCTATGTGGACAGCAAGAACAAAGAAACAGTTTTATATGACAGCAGCACAGTGGGCGGCGAAGGCAGTTCCGCAGCCGGTGAAGGTCTGAAACAGGCGGATACCTCACTGGATGAATATTTCTATCTTGGCAGACTGGCCAAGGGTGAAAGCGGTACTGTTTACCTGAAAGTCGGCGTGGAAGGCGAGACAGGTAATAACGGCTACCAGCAGACACTGGCGAAGCTTCGTATGACTTTCGCAGTTGAGAAGGTCAAAGAGGGCCAGACCATTAAGAAGAACACAGTGATCGAGAAGAAGGTGCCTCAGAAAAACAATCTGACAACCTCCAGAAAAGCCGTTAAGACCGGTGATACATCCAATTTGCTGATGTATTCGGTGATTGGTCTTGTAGGCGGTCTGATCTTCCTGATCGCAGGCATTATCCTTTTGAACAATTCCAGAAAAACAAGACAGCACAGGGAAGGAGAGAACTAAGATGAAAAAATATAAAAAATTATTTGTATCTCTTCTTGCAGCAGCAGTGCTGACGGTTGGTTCTGCATTCAGCGTTATGGCAGCAGATACATATACCTACAAGGTAACGGTATATGCGGGCAATAAAGGCACGATTGACGGACAGGAACAGAAAGAGATCACAGGTCTTTCCCTTGGTTCACAGGTTATCCTGGATATCAACAGCGTCAAGGTAACGGATGACAAGTATTATGTTAAAGGCTTCCGTCTCAGCGGACGTGACAATGAAGAAGCCCTTGCCACACCGACGATCGAGGTGGACGGCGATGTGGATTACGTTGTTGCATACGGCATCAAAGGCGATATGGTGGCTTACACAGTGAACTATCAGGATGCCAATGGCAAGACCCTTGCCGACAGCCAGACATTTTATGGCAATGCCGGTGATAAGCCGGTGGTTGCTTATAAGTATATTGAGAATTATATCCCTCAGGCCCTTGCATTGACCAAGACTTTGAGCGATAATGAAAGCGAGAATGTATTTACATTCACCTATACGCCTGGTGAGACAGATCGTATTGTTGAGACAACAACAACTGTGACAACCATTGTTCCGGGTCCAACAACGACGACAACGACAACAGGAACCACCGGTACAGGTACAACAGGAACCGGCACGACGGGAACGGGTACAACCGGTACGACAGGTACAGGAACCGGTACAGCTGCGAATGGTACAAACGCAGCGAACAATGCGGCAGGCGGCAATACGGCTAATGGTGCCAATACCAATGCAGGCGGTACGACAGACAATCAGAATAACGGTCAGGATGCCGATAATCAGGATAACCAGACGACAGATATTCCGGATAATCAGGTACCGGAGACACTGGTAGACCTGGATGACGAGGAAACACCAAAGTCCAATATTGATGCAGAAGACGGCAGCAATACATTGCCGATGGTAGGCGGTGCAGCCATTGGTATTCTTTCTGTAGCAGCGTTGGCAGCATTGTTTGTTTATCTGAAGAAACGTTCAAGATAGACATTATTAAAAGACAAGTAACAGCAGGCAGTACTGTTTGGAATAGAACAGTACTGCCTGCTGACAAAGGAGAATTTGATTTTGGCTAGACGCAACAGGCAGAAGAAAAGCCCGGTGGCTGCAGTATGCAGCGTACTGGGCACTCTTTTATTAATCATCATTGTGGCGGCATATCTTCCAATTACGATTCCGAGAGCTTTCGGCTATGAGATTTACACAGTGATCAGCGGCAGTATGGAACCGGCGATACCGACGGGCAGTCTGGTGTATGTGAAGTATATCCAGCCGGAAGAGATCCAGACAGAGGATGTTATTGCTTTCTATGGAACGGATGCGGATGGTTCTATTGTCACTCATCGTGTGGTATCCAACAGTGCGGCTATGGGTAATTTTATCACGAAGGGCGATGCCAACAGTGATAATGACATGAATCCAATCCCATATGCGAATTACATAGGAAAGGTGCAGTTGTCTGTGCCGAAACTGGGAGGCATCTTCCAGACCGGTACAAACGGCAAGATTGCAGCGGTTTCCATGATCGGTTTGGCCATCGTGCTGGAGATACTGGCGGCGGTGCTGCAGGGGAAGAGAGAAAAAGAGGAATAACATATAATGAGGTCCGAACGTTTTTGATAAGTGGCGTTTGGACCTTTTTTATCTAAAAATCCGTAAAAAAAATACGGATAAACTTGATGTTTTTTGCGGATAATCATATAATAGAGAAAAGGAAGGGAGAGTGAATAGTGTGTTAGAGAAATTCAGTGTTGAAAATTTTAAGGGATTTAAAGATAAACTTACATTTGATATTGGTTCGCCAAATAATTATAGTTTTAATTCGGAAATTATTGAAAATGGATGTGTAACAAAGGGAATTATTTATGGAATTAATAGCTGTGGTAAGTCCAATTTAGGATTGGCGATTTTTGATTTGATTACACATTTGACGGAGAAGCAGAAACTCCTTTCAAGTTATGATTTTTATCTTAATATGAGCGGCAGAAAAACGTTCGCTGAGTTTGAGTATACATTTAGTTTTGAAGATCATGAGGTGATTTATAAATACTGCAAATCAGACGTGAATATTCTGAAGAATGAAAGCCTTTTTATTGATGGGAAAGAGGTTATTTATTATGATTTTTCTTTAAGAGATGGTTTTACTTTATTGGAAGGTTCGAATACATTAAATGCTTCAATTAAAAATGAAAGTCCGATATCCCGTGTAAAATATGTCAATAATAATTCAATTCTTACAGATAACACACAAAATCGTATATTTAAGAAATTTATAGATTTTGTGGATCGTATGCTGCTGTTTTATTCTTTGGACAGCAGAGGGTATGAGGGCTTCATGAATGGAAGTGAGAGCATCGCAGAGGGAATTGTCAATAATGGGAAAGTAAAAGATTTTCAAGATTTTTTAAAGGAAAATGATATTGAATATGATTTATATGGATGCGAGGTGGATGGAAGAAAGGCTATTTATTGTCATTTTGACAATCGAGATGCAGATTTCTTTAAAATTGCGTCAACGGGGACAAGGTCTCTTGCATTATTTTATTATTGGTACATTAGAATGGAGAAGTCTTCTTTTGTTTTTATTGACGAATTTGATGCATTTTATCATTATGAATTGTCCGAATCAGTGGAAAAAAGACTCAGACAAATCAGAGGAGTACAGATATTTACAACGACTCATAATACAGACCTTATGAGCAATGATCTTCTCAGGCCGGATTGTTATTTTGTGCTTAATAATAATACTATAAAAGCAATTTCTGAATTAACGGAGAAAGAATTACGGCAAGCTCATAATCTTCAGAAAATGTATAAGGCAGGTGCATTTAATGGCTAATAGCGATTATAAAGCTTTTATTGTTGAAGGAGAGGCCAGAGAACCGCTGATTATAGCTAATATTTCGAAGATATTCTTTAATCATGGCAATTTTGAGATTATTACGCTTCCGGCAGGTGAGAATATTTATATGCTTTGGAAGAAATTAAAGGATGATGACTTTGATACCGATATTATAGAAGTTCTTCGGGAAAGTAATAAAGGAATCAGAGAACAGTTGGCGAATTTAACAAGAGATGATTTCTCGGAAATATATCTTTTCTTTGATTACGATGCACATCAGACGAATTTAGGAAAATCAGATGATGAAAATGTGGTGAATCAAATGCTTGAAAGTTTTAATAATGAAACAGAGAATGGAAAGTCAGGGGGTACCATATTCCTACCTGGTTGATAAC
>OLOB01001185.1_pt1 | contig 17787 bp, 23 predicted proteins | sample 1671911 | NCBI WGS metagenome assembly OLOB01 (sample SAMEA3136625, study PRJEB25190) | human gut metagenome | biome: human gut; feature: human-associated habitat; material: faeces | place: Austria | collected 2013
CCACCGGCGCCGACGAGCTCATCGCCAACGCCGAAGAAAAAGAGGCTGAGGAAATGAAGGCCGCCCAGGACCTCAACTACAGCAAACTGAAATGCGGCAAGAAGAACGACTTCTCCGGCTACTATCTCCGTCTCGCCAAGAAAAAAGGCAAAATCGAGGATTAAAAGCCTGAGGCGTCGGTCGGACTCCGCTCCCACCTCCGCTTGAAACTAATCTTCATAAACACACATCAATCACGGCGACGCGCCATGCCCCATCCGGGGCGGCGCGCCGCTTTTTTATTCGACCCATCTGCACACCGATAACTTTTAGTGATCCATTCCCCTACCGATGGCTCTTAGAGACGTCAGAGTATCTAAGGTCGTCAGGCTGTGTGTCAAAAATCCATAATTTGACACATCGCCCTATTTTTTACCCGAATGGTGAGGGCGCTGTCAGCCATCGACCTTTGGTCGCTTTGCCATGCAAAGAATGGTCCAGATGGTAGGAGCTTGAGGGTGAGGGCGAAGGGAGTTGACTAAGGTCAATGACCGAACCCGAACCCCTCAGGCGACGCCCCAGATGGGCTATTATGACACGCCCTCATTTCCTTTAAGATTTAAGAATCAACCGCTTAAAGGCTGATTACACCGCGCCGTATCGGATGTTACAGCCGTTTTTTTACATTTTATCACTTGATGAATATTTGTCAAGAACTTCTTTGAATAAAAATTCAAATCATATTCATAACTTTCATCTTGCGATAACTTTTATATCATATCATCAACATCAATTGATGTCAACAACAATTTAAAAATTATTTTTGATGTCGTCTTTCGTAACAGACAACGATATATACTATACCTTGATTTTAATATCTCGTCAATAGTTTTTTTTATTTTTTTCAATATCTTCTAATGCCTCGTTTATCCACTTAGACATTCTCTTAGAAATAGGCTTGAACCCTTCTTGAACATGCTTATTAGTCCAATATTTTCGATGATTAAATCCTGGGCGTCTTTTTTCTCTAGAAAAATCAAAAGCTTTTTCCAAGCATCTTATTGATAAACTTATCTTCCCAGTATACTCATCGATATCTATTATCATGACTCTTACCATTTGCCCAACTTTCAAAAAATTTCGAATGTTATCTACATATCCATGGTGACATTCAGAAATGTGTATCAATCCTTGAGTACGATTATCTAAACTGACAAAAGCTCCATATGGTTGAATACCAGTTATTCTGCCTTCAATTATCATTCCTATACGATAACGCATATATTAACCTCCCATTTATTTCTATATTCTATAATAACTGACTATCAGTTCTTTTACCATTTTATTTTATTTTTTATTTATGCTATTGTATCCTTAGTAATTTTTTAGGAGGGTAATTTATGCCTGAAGATAACTTATATGATATTTCTATTATTGGTGGTGGCCCTATTGGTATGTTTGCCGCTACTTATGCAGGAATGCGTTCAGCCAAAGTCCAATTACTTGAAAGTTTAGGACAACTTGGAGGACAACCTCAAGCTTTGTTCTCAGAAAAGACAATCTACGATATTCCTGGATTTAGTTCCATTTCCGGTAAAGACTTAATTAGAAATTTAAATACACAATTACAGCAATTTAATGTTGACGTATATGTTAATAGTCCTGTTTTAAATATTCAAAAAACTGAGAAAAACCAATTTAAAATAATTACTAATAATAGAATCAGTTATAGTAAATCTATTATTATTTCTACCGGAATTGGTTCATTCGAACCACGTCGCCTTAGAATAGCGAATGCCGAAGCACTAGAAAATGATAAATTATTTTATACTGTCAACGATCCATCAATATTTGAGAACAAAACTATTGCTATTGCAGGTGGTGGTGATTCAGCTATAGATTGGGCATTAGAATTAAATACTATTGCAAAAGATACTATTGTCATTCATCGTAGAAATCAATTTAGAGCTATGGAATCAAATGTAGATAAGTTAAAAGAGTCTGGTTCAAAAATAATGACCCCTTACACTATAGATAATCTTAGTACAGACAATTCTCATAATAACCTTACTATACAACTTAAAAAAGTACGTACTAAAGATACTGTTGAATTATCAGTAGATGCTTTATTAGTAAATTATGGTTTTATGTCTAACAATAGCATTTTAAAGTCATGGGATTTAGATCTAATAACCACCAAAAATAATTTAATCCCTGTTAATTCCAAATTAGAAACAAATCTTCAAAATGTTTATGCTATTGGAGATATTGCTAATTATCCTGGTAGAATAGATTTGATAGCCGTTGGTATGGGAGAAGCACCTATGGCTGTTAATAACGCATTAGAGTCACTTTATCCCGAAAAAATTCAGCCAAAACATAGTACTCAACTTGTTAAAAATATTAAAAATAATGAAAATAACTAATTATTTTCTTTTTTATATGGTATTATTAATTTCCAAATAACTTATTAAGGAGTAAGTAACTTGAACTTTTTAATTGATTTTATTCTACACATCGATGCGCATTTAGTTAATATTGTTAATAGCTTTGGTAATTTAACTTATCTAATTGTTTTTGGAGTTATTTTTATCGAAACAGGTGCCGTTATAATGCCATTTTTACCTGGTGACTCTCTATTATTTGCTGCTAGCGCTCTATCAGCTAGTAGTGAGTATCATCTAAATATTTGGCTTTTTATTATACTATTTTGGCTTGCTTCTGTTACTGGTGACTCACTAAACTATTTCATTGGTCATAAAGTTGGACGCTCTGTTTCACAACATCACTTTTTGGGTAAATTTATTAAAGAAGAAAACATGAAGAAAACTGAAGCATTTTTTGAAAAACATGGTGGCATTGCTATCTCATTAGCAAGATTTATGCCTATTATCAGAACCTTATCTCCTTTTGTTTCTGGTGGTACAGGAGTCAAATATTCTACTTTCATTAAATATAATTTACTAGGAGCAACAGCTTGGGTTCTCATTTGTTGTGGTGCTGGGTACTTTTTTGGTAATATTCCGGTTGTTAAAGAACACTTTTCCTTAGTTATTATTGGAATAATTGTAGTTTCTTTAATTCCTGCTATTGTAGGAGCTCTTAGAAGTAAACTTTCAAAAAATTAATAATAATTTTATTTATATACTAAAAAAACTTTTACGTTCCTATTCTCGCCTTAATCTATTTTTTAAAAACCAATTGAATGTATACATAACCAATTCAAAAATTACTACTATTTCAATAAAACATGTTTCAAAAAATAATTCTGGTAAAGCTTTTATAATTGGTGTATTTGCCGGATTAAATATCCAGTCTCTATTGTTAAATAGTAATTGATGAAATACTATAAATGCATTTGAAAAGTCTAAGCAAACTATACATACTAACATTAAAATAATTATATTTGATACTTTAAATAAATTTAATAAATTCCACCATTCTGTTTTTGTAAAAATTCTTCGCCACATAATTCCAATCATTATTGAAGTAATTAATAAAACAATGTAGTTAAATTCAAATAATTTTTTTACATCTTCAAAGTGGTGTATCGCGCTAACAGATAGTGGTAATTTAGTATGTAACGTTTCTATCCAAGGAAAATTCAAATAATATAAAATTGTTTTATATTCATGCCACAACTCATTACTAGTTAAAAAAACTTTTTTATCCAAGTGCTCTAACTTTATAAAAATATAGTATAACCAATCTGAATTAATAGTGATACTTATTGCCAAAGATAATACAAAAAAGAATAATATTACGCCAAATAGTAGTAATATTACTCTTTCTATCCATATAGATCTAATCATTATTGCCACTCATCTAAGCTATTAATTTCATATGTTGGCTTAATTTTTTCTTTTGCTACATCTTCTCTAGTAGAGACTCCCGTATATACCAATAATGTATCTATATCCGAAGCTATTCCTGCTTTAATATCAGTATTATAATTATCCCCAACCATAATTACATCATCAGCTTTCATATTCATCTTTTTCAATGCTTTTTCCATAATTATTTTTTCAGGTTTTCCAACATAAGTCGCCACTTGCTGTGTTGCTCTTTCAACTAAAGCAATGACGGAACCTGCTCCTGGCACTAAGCCTCTTTCATTTGGCAAATTAGTATCAGGATTAGTACCTATAAATTTTGCTCCTCTCTTAATAGCCAATGTAGCTAATTCGAATTTATGATATGTAACATCATAGTCTAAACCTACTACAACATAATCAGGAGTAACCTCTTCAAAGCGGAATCCTTTATCCATCAATGCTTGCTTTAAACCAAGTTCTCCAATTGCATATACTTTTCTTTTATTTTCATCTAAATCAGCTACATAATCAGCTGTTGCCAATGCTGTAGTATATACATTTTCTACACCAACATGAATATCAAAATTCATTCCTAAATTTTCTACTACAGCTTCCGGAGTTTGAGTACTATTATTGGTTAAAAATAGAAATGGAATATCTTTCTCTTGTAATCTTTCTATAAATCTCTTGGCTGCAGGAATTTTTATCTTTCCTTTGTACATTGTTCCATCTAAATCTATCAGGTATCCTTTATACTTTTCTAAATCCATAAAATTCTCCCTATTTTTGCCTAATTGTAAAATGTCTATGCTTTGTATTTTTCTTTGATACAGACTTCAAATGAGCATTTTTCTTATTTTTCTGTGATCGTATATTATATCTCTTTTCATTTGTGAGTACATTATTTTTAGAGTTATGTTTCTTAGAACTAGATTGTGATTTTCTCTTTGAACTCTTCTTCCTAATATTAGCAGGTATTGGCTCTGGTGTCTGCACTTCAAGATTATGAAGAATAAAGTAGGAACAACCAAAATTACAATATTCATATAAGTAATCATCTAGCCTCTCTATACTTTGATAAGGTGATCCTTTCTTGCTACCAATCTCATAAAAACCACGTAATCTTAATTGATCATATCCCCAATCACCTACAATATAATCATATTTAGTCAAAATTTGGCTAAATCTCTCACCTAATCGTTCTACGTTAAAACCTTCATGATAATTCTCAACTAAATCATAAGGTCTCCCATCAATTTTTATTCGGGTCTCGTTAATTACTAATACTTCACTTGCTGCTGCTTCGATAGTTTCAGCCTTTTTTGCAAGTTGTACTTCCCGCCTTTCTTTTCTTTCGCTATTCAAAAATCAATTCCTCCTAGCTTAAAATCATCAGTTAATTATATACCTTATATTCCCACTCTTACAAGTTTCTTTCTCATCTACCATCTTTTTTTATGATCTATTAACTTAGCCTCTATAATCTTAAATAAATTCTTTTCTGATATAGGTGTTCCAAATGGTAGTTTATTAATTAAATAATCTATATCTGCTGAGTCAACTCCAACATTAATATTCCACGGTGAATTTACACTGGAATGGTGAATATGTCCATGAACATTAACTCTATTTTTAGATGGTCCTACCAATAATGGATAATGAGTTAAAAATAATTGATAATGATTTAATTTTAAAATTAAGCCAACATCTATAAAAGTAAATTTCATTCTTCCATCAGGTAAAATAACATTATTTTTATCTATAAATTTAAATAATGCTCTTGAATCATGGTTTCCCTTCAAAAATACAATTTGCCCCTTTAATTTCTTCAATATTTCCAATACTCTTTTTAAATCTTCTTTTTTACTATTTATAAGTGCTATATCTCCTAAATGATAAACCGTATCATTATCATTAACAACACTATTCCAATTTTCAACTATTGTATTATTCATATCATTTACTGAAAAAAACATTCTATTAGCAAATCTCGTATCATGTATCAACTCTTTATGGAAAAAGTGTGTATCCGCAGTAAAATATTTCATTTCATACTCTCCTAGTTAGTTATTAACATATTATTATTATAATAAAATAAAAAAAACAGAATTAAAAATACTTAGCGTATCTCTAATTCTGTTGAACTCTATTTTCCTTTAATACTACTAATCATATATAACATCACGAACCAAGCAATTGCAGCTATCAAAGCAAATAATGTTGTTTTTTCCAAGCACATTATTACTCCTACGAATATTAAGAAAGCCAACACTAAATAATCAGTCCAAGGATGAAAATGTAATTTAAATTCTCCCTCAGGAATGTTTTGTTTCTTTTGTTGCTTTTTAAATTCTAAATGACATACAACAATTGCGCCCCAAATAAATAAGAAACAAGTTGTCGCAACACTAGACACAAATGTAAATAAAGATGTATTAGATACTACAAAGTTAGCTAATACTGCTATTGCTATTATAATAGCAGAAAAAATTAAACCATTCGCTGGAACTTGTTGTCTGGACAATGTGCTCATTTTTTTTGCGAATTTTCCCTTTTTACCCCAGTTAAGCGAGAATAACATTCTTCCGGTACTGAATAATGCACTATTAGTAGCCGATAATGCAGCTGTCAATACAACAAAGTTTATAATTCCAGCAGCAAAAGTTATACCTATATTCTGAAATACTTGTACAAAGGGACTTTCATTTATTGAGATGGAATTCCATGGATATATGGACATTATTGCTAGTAAAGACCCTACGTAAAAAATAATTATTCTTAATGGAATTTCATTAATAGCCTTTGGAATAACTTTTTTAGGATTTTCTGCTTCTGAGGCAGTAATTCCAACCATTTCAATTCCAATAAAGCCAAAAGTCACCATTTGGAAAGATAGCAAAAATCCTTTTAAGCCTTTTGGAAATAATCCCCCATAACTATACAAATTCCCTAAAGTAGCATGTCCTACCGGTGTCTTATAACTAACTATAACCATCGCAATTCCTGAAACAATTAGTGCAATGATAGCAATAATTTTGATTAAAGAAAACCAAAATTCTGTTTCTCCAAATAGCCCCACTGTAACTAAATTCAAAGATAACAATACAACTACTGCAACTAATCCTGGAACCCACTGTGGTATATTAGGGAACCAATATTCTATATATAGACCTGTTGCCGTAACATCTGCCATAGCAATCGTTATCCAACAAATCCAATATGTCCACCCAGCTATAAAACCTATTTTTTCTCCTAAATATTTAGTAATAAAATCTATAAAAGAATGTGTATTTAAATCTGATAAAAGAAGTTCCCCCATTGCTCTCATCAGAAAGAAACATATTAACCCTGTTATACAATATGCTAAAACAATAGATGGGCCTGCTAAGTGGATAGACTTTCCTGATCCTAAAAATAGTCCAGTTCCTATCGTCCCTCCTAATGCTATTAATTGGATATGTCTACTTTTTAAATTTCTTGCATATCCTTTATTTTCTTTGTTCATATCAATATATCTCCAATTCATTAATATTCAATACTATCCAGTTTAAAACATTTTTTTATTTTAGTAAAATTCAACTATTTCATTTATAGTTGAATTTAATTCACTTTTAGATAAAAAAAGAACTATAAATCCAAATTATTGAAATTATAGTTCCTTTTTTCTAATTAAAATAAATATTTTTCTTTGCCCAACTTACTATTTCATTTATAAATTTTTTAAATTCCTCTTGTTTTTTAAAGCTAGGGAAATCGCCCAATAATACTTCTTCTGCCTGTTTAGCCTTATTTCCCTTCTTTTGTACAACTAAAATTGATTTCATCGATTGTTTATCATTAAATAATTCTGTTGGTAAGTTTAATAATCCTTGCAAATAACCAACTTTTTGAATATATTTAAGCAATTTAACCGAATCTTTTACTTCAAAAATCCCTCTAGGTACAATAAATATTCCTATTCCATCTTCTTTTAATTGCCTTATAGATTTTTCAATTAATACATAATGAGCATATGAATGTCCATCATTATTTTTGGTGATATAGTCACTCACTTTGTCATCTATTGGATAATATCCAACCGGCAAATCTCCAACTACTAAATCCGTTTTAGGGATTAACAACTCTTCTATAGCATCCTGATGATATAGTTCAATATTTTGCTTTTGGAATTGCGTGCTTATACTTGCTAAAGCTAATAGCGTATCATCATTATCTATTCCATAAGCTTGAATATTTTTGTTTTGCTTATCTAAATTATTATAAATATCAGTAAGTAAGTTCCCTGTACCTACACAAATATCTGTAATTGTTAATACTTTTTTAGAGTCAGCAAATAACTCTATTAGATAAGATACTATCATTCCTATTGAATCTGGTGTCATTTGATGATTAGCCTGAATCTTATCTTCGCTATAAGATTTTAAAATTAATAATTGTATAACCTGTCTTTTTTCATCAGCTTCTAAGTTCTTTATATTACTATCAGCGTACAATTCTTTTAACTTTGCTACTGTCTTTTTATCAGGCTTATCATCCTCTACATGAACTTGATTATTATCTAAGATATTCTCTAAAGTTTCAATTAACGCATCAAGATAAGTTGTTTGTAGATTTTTTTGCAGTTCCTTTACTGCTTCTTCAAGTAAACTGTATTCTTTCTGTATTTTTTTCATTTTACCTATCAAGAACTAGCCCTCCTGTTACTATTAATCTTTAATAGTGTAGCTAGTTTATGCAAAATTTTCAAGTTTATTGGCTATCACTTAAATTGATACTCTCTACCATTTTTTAATATAATAATGTATTTTCTTCTTTCTTTATCCCACATAACTTTGCCATAATTAAAGTTCTCGCTATCACAATTCTTTCTTTTGACTACTTCATACATCACTCTAGCTCTATAATAATTTACCTCTCTGCTATAGGCTAAAATTTGCCATTTAAAAAGTAATGTCTGTCCTAAAAATATCATAAGAAAGAACATCAAAAAGTATATGCTAGTATATATTAAATAACCTTCTTTTCTGAAACTACTTTTCATTTTTTTCGATCCATTATATATTCTTCGCTATATTCTCTACCGTGTATCCGAATTGAAATAAAAATCGACTTCCTATTTTCATCATATCTCCACTCTACCTTTTGAACATTGTATAACAAGGGCATATACCCATCAATTTTTCTTCGCATCCTGATTTGTTGCTTATATAAGTCCAATTCATAAAAATCATCCATCGCATCGCTATATAAAATCAATTCATTATTCTCATTGTCAACACGTACATATTTAAAATCCAAATTACTACTTTCTATAACTGATCTAAATTGCTCCCACTGCAATCTATCATTTTTAGTTTCATTTGCATTGATTTTCCACACTATTTGGAGTGTAGAAAATATCATCATACATGTTAAACAAGTAATTCCTATTGCTATTATTGTTTCTAATAATGTAAATCCACTCTTTTTACTCTTTTGACAAAGTTTCAACTTTATTTTCATAACTAACTTGTATTTGTTTAAAATTTACTAATTCATTCTTGTCCATACTTCGCACTCTATTGAGTAATAAATGCATTCTTTCTTTATCCTCAATCTTTAAATTCTCTTGATTATTTAGAGATTGATAATTTGTTAATAATATTAAAATTCCACTACAAATTATTATTAACCCTATTATCGAATCAGCTAATACAAATCCTTTATTGGTAAGTTTTAACATAATATTTAGCACCATATCCCATTTGAAATACAAATACATATCTTCTTCCTAATGATGAGAAAATTTTTATTGTTTTAGGTGTAACACTACCATTATCACTAATTTTTACAATATTAGTATCTCCGTGCATAGTAGACGGATATGAAAATTCATAGTCATTTGTTGTTCTATCTTTATTATATTCAGAAAATCGAACTAAATCGTGATAAAAATAAACATTAGTATGTTTTTCCTCTTGAATAGATTTTATTGTACTTTGGTTCCATTTTCGTTCAAAATTTTTTATAAATTGTCTTTCTTCATAATTTTGCCAAGTTATTTTTATAGGACGATATGCCAACAAAATCAATATCATAAATATTCCTAAAACAATTATCATTTCTAGAAGAGTATACCCTACCAAATTATTCTTTCTTACCATTATCTAGTTTAATCTCTATATTTTTCTTCTTAATTTGATCATATTGATCATTATTTAAATAATTAGCTGATTTCAACTCATCTATTGTTACTGTATTAGTATTCTTTTCATCCATATATAATTCAGCTTGTGTATTTAATTGAGTCTGCAACGCCTTATCATTTACAGTATTTGCATGCTTTCTCTGTGTACCTATATTCGGTAATATAATTAAAATTAATAAGCTAATAATAAATAAGACAATTGCCATTTCAATGACATGTCCTAAATTTTTTTATTTCTAAAATCAAAAAAAGCCTATTTTTTAATAATAGCAACTACTATGAACTATGCTATCGTTAAAAATAGGCTATTTTTTAATAATAGATTTACGGATTTGAAATCCGTAAATTAAAAAAAGCCTGCCAGTTAGCAGACTAAAAAGTACTATAGTTTTTCTAAGATATTAGACAAATTAATTATAACATAAAGATTTTTATTGTATACTATACGTGCAGCAATTAATTGACTGACTTAAAAACTCCACCTTTTTAGTGGAGTTTATTTTTATTTGTCAGCAGAGATAAAATCATCTAATGTGATTTTATCTGTTCTGCTTTCGACTTCGGATTCAGATAAGGTTGATGAAACGAAACCCATCAAATCATCAATCTTATCTCCGTCAATCGAAATGACTTCAAATTCATTAGTTTCGATTGGTTGGTGGAATTGAACATTTCCACCTTCAAACAATTCAATTGGTATAGCGTTGATGATATCATCTTCGCTAGTCCCTCTTAGGATTGCGAAAGCTCTCAACCCTGTTAAGTTATTCTTACTATCTACGAATTCAATTGATCCTACAAAATTTTTCATTTTTATTGCCCCTTTCTTAATTCAATTCATTGATTTCATAATTATCAATGAAATTATTCTTTTTAGCATCCTCTAGCAAAACTCCGATATTATCATCGTCTAGATTCTGCCAGTCAGCTAACCTTTCTTCATTATCGCTGATTCCCTTAATATCAAGTTGTCTTGCTTGTTCGCTCAAGGCTTGCCAAAGCAATTCACCTTGACTCCAGTTGAAACCATCTTCAACTGTTTCTACTTTATTTTCATTTACTTTAATTTCATAAATTTTTGTCATAATAATTACCTCCTAATTCCTATTTATCTTACAAAATATATAATAGCACAGTTTTCTAAAATAGTAAATAGTATTTACTATTTTGTTAATAATATTTACTAATAAAAAAGTCCCACAACTATGGGGAACACACATAATATATTTTTAAATTATTTTACATCTTTGTATTGGTTAATTATCTTTCTAATTGTATATCCATAAACTTCTGTCGCTTTTAGAATTGGCATAGGTTCATCTTCAATTTCCATACGCTTCAAGTCATCAGAAGTTATCTTTTCTTCAACTTCATCGCTCATTTCATTTAAAGCAAGTAATTCAATTTCATCAGCAAATCTATACATATTAGTAGGGTTCCATAGCCAGTTATCAACTATTTCGAATGCTTTATCCTTAAATTCATCTGACATTCTATCAAGTTTCTTTTTGTTTAATGAATGATAGCTTGTCTTTTGAGCATTATAAAGCAAAGTTCTATAAGTGTTGATTACTGCTGAAGTCATCGCACTAACTGCAAGCATTTCATTTCTTTTCTCATAAAATAGATTAGAATTGAATTTCAATTCTTCAAAGATACTTGCTACTGGTAATTGACTAGGTGCATTACCATTGTTGATGTAATTATTGTTAATTATAGAGATAATTCTATCTTTATAATCAATGTTCTTTAATGTGTTAAAGATAGGCAATTCGAAAACCTTATCTAGTTCAAAAGCTACGTAATCATGTAATTGATTTAAATTTCTAGTACGTGGATATGCATTGCCTTTCTTGTCTTTGTTTTGCATCGCCATAGGATCACTTATATTTTCTGGCATAGGTAAACCTGTAGCTAGTATCATAGGTTTATCATTACTCCAGTCTATGTAGATAAGCCTACTTAGTAATGTATATAATTGTGATACATTATCTGGAGCTTCATTTACTTGTGCCACATAATCATTAACATACCATTCCCATGTTGGCTTTTGTGGGATAGATTCTTCTGTAAAGTTCAGAATCAATGTTTCAAACAAATTGCTACCACTTAGATACACTGGATCAATCTTATATAACCAACCAGTTGATACTTTAACTGGATAACCTAGTACAGCTTTTGACTTATCTGTTACAGCTGTAAAGTTTTGATAAGCAATTAACCAACGTACAAGTTCTGGCATTGTAATATCATTTTTATGTGATTCAGTAGCTGAACTGAAAAGTGATGGTGAATTATTACTTTCTGAGATATTTCTATTCAGTTGTTTAATATCAACAGTTCCAGTTTGCTTACCTTCTTTTTTTATTTTGAACCTATCATCAGCATACTTGTTATAAGTTTCTTTTGTAACTTGATAGAATGGTGTTTCTCCAAACATATCAAAGCGATTTTTATAATCATTTAAATAGTCTTGAACTCTGTCATCAAACTTACCTAGTTTCAACAAATCCTTTGCAGATTCTCCTGCATATACTCTTTGAACAATAGCAAGCAGAAATCTTAATGTTGATAAATCCTGTTGCCTGCTATCTCCAACTAAGACTTCATACTCGTGAGCATGTTTGAAGAACTCAGACAAACTCACTTCCTTTGTGCCATTAGAGTAAACCCTTATCCAATTATCTGTTACTAAATTAAATTCCATTTAATCCACCTTATTTCCATGCTTGACTGTAATCTTTATCTTGAAACAAACTAGCTAAACCGCTAATCTGTTTTAATCTTAACAATTCATCTGCATCCATTCCAATGTTCTTCATAATCCATGCATCGCTCATACCTGATTCAGTTAGTTCCTTAACGATATTAACCATTAAATTTACATCATGACTACCCCTTGCTCTATTGTGTCTGATAGTTGACGCCATTCTATCTTCAATAGGCTTTTCAATAACAGAAACTGGCAGAACTCCATGTTCACGTTCATAAATATCCTTATGGTTTAACATTGTCGTGTAGCGATGATAACCATCAACAATTTCATATCTGCCATTTTCTTTTTGATAGCAAACGATAGGCATTGTGTACGTATCACTCTTAATTGATTGATATAGTAGCTTCATTTCTGGTGGAGCTACGTGATTAGGATTGTAAGTATTAGCATCGATAAGTTCTATTGGAACAGCACGAACACCGTATACTGCACTTTCTGCAAACCAAGCTGTAAAACCTTTAACAGATTTACGTTCGCCATTCAATACTCTACTCAATCCACTTTCTTCAATTTTTAAGCTTCTAGATGCTTCACTCAAACTAGAAAATGTAAATGTATCTCCAGAATGCTCGTTTCTGATGATTATTTTCTTTCTTCTATTGTTAATTGCCTTTTCAGTGCGTGGACCATAATTTATATTGTATCTTGCAGTACACCATTCTAAATTTCCAGCTCTGTTATCATCTTTCTTTTCGTTTTTATGATTAACTTGTTTTTTTATATCAGGATTGTCATTTTCAACAAATACATACGCTACTAGTCTATGAATTTTTTGATTTCTAGCATGACTATGTCTATCTAATAGCGATGTAATAATATATCCATCTTTATCTTTACGCACTTTTTTGTTCTCTTTTTCTCCAATACGTCTTATATTTCCCAAATTTGAAACTTCATAAGTATTATCCTTAACACTTTTAAAACCGTTTATTGGCTTGAACTCTTCTTTAAAGGATGTTTGCATATTTTTCCATCGCCTTTCTTCTCTTTTCTTGTTGTTCCTTAGTTCTGCTAAAGCCCATATATTTAGCTGTATGATCGTTCTTCATTATAGTGATACACATTCTTTTATATGATGGAACTGTTTTGAACTCTTTAACTGGTGCATCATCTGGATATTCATGAAACTGAACAGCTTTCTTATCTGTTTTATAGTTGGTCTTACCTTTAACTTCTAATGGAATTCCGATATCTTGCAATTCCTTAATTGTTTCATCAGACAACACACCACCTCTCTTGTCCCAGAATTCAATACTAGTTTTAAAGATTTTCTGATAATCTTTCCTTGTTTCTTCTGGCAAAGTTGATAATAGAAACTTAAGATATGATTTTCAAGTATGTCCTTCTGGTAGTTGGATAGATTTCCAACCCATTGCAGTAGTTCCGCCATAGATACCGCTGAAGTTTACACCATTGACTCTACCAAGCATTTTAGCCCAAGTATTAGGCTCGATAACTTGATAGTACTTGAGTGTTTCTAATCCTTGAGATAAGAATGGACTAGCTACTCGCATTTGTTCAATTCCGATACCTGCTTGATAATACAAGTCATACAACTTATTATAGTTCCAAGCATTCTTAGCATTAGCAATCCAAACATCTTGAGTTTCCCAATCATAGATTGGATAAACATTGACGGTTGTGTCGTTTCTGCTAATCATGTAATTGTAATCTTTATATCCATTAGTCTTATGCTTAGACTTAATAGCACGATAACGGTCTAAACTTTCAGCAGCTTTAATACCGATTAGAACTCCTGTAGTTCCATATTCGCTACTAAACCACTTAGTAAAATCTTCTTGAACGGTATAGTCATCACGTCCTACAGTGTAATCGAACGGTACGTTATCTTCGTTTATAACATAATCATAATTAGGCATATCTCTAACCCAAATATCCTTCTTCTGTTTGTCCCACGGTATCCAATAGCCTGTAGACATTGATGTAGCTGTTGGGACTGAATTAGGTAAGCATAGCCAGTAACGCTTGATATCTGTTAACCTATCGAATTCACTTTGAACATAATCAATTGTAAGCTGATACTGTGCTTCATAATCCAGAAAATACATTCCTAGTTTATCTAATTGATTAGTTGACTTAGCGTAATCATAAGCCATATTTAGCATTACACCGCTATCTTTTCCACCAGAAAAAGCAACTAAAATGTTATTAAATTCATCAAATGCTTTTTTGATTCTATCCATTGCAGCATCATATACATTAATATCCAAATACTTTTTAGATGACATTAGCTAATTCCTCCTTACTTGATTTTTTGAATTCATCCAAAATACTTGTTTTCTTTCTGATGCATTTATCTATCATTTTTTCTAATCCCACATCGCCAGTGAGATAGAAAAACTTAACATTATTCTCTTGACCGATACGATAGATACGTCTTTGAGCTTGCTCTAGTTGAGCATAGTCCCAAGTCTTATCAACGAATATCATATTTTTATATGCTTGAAGATTTAGTCCAAATGTTCCTTTACCATACGTTAGAACTTTACATTGTGGATAACGTTCTCTGAGATAATCCTGGGTTTTAACATATTTACAAAACAAAATTGTTGGTTCTGGATTATCTTTAATTAATTCATCAATACATTTGATTTTGCCTGAGTCTAACGTATAGCTCATTTGCATTTTTTGAGTATATGCTAGAAAATCAACATCTCTCATGCTACTTAATGAAAATAGAAACTCAGCTTTTATCTCTTGATATTCATCAGTATTAGAGATTGAGTACTCTACATTCTTATTAAGTTTAGATATTTCAAGATTGAGTTTAGCATCGAATACATAAGGCTCGATCAATGAATATAGATAATCTATATTGTATTGGTCTTTATAGATTAACCTTTTCTCGTCTGGTAAATATTTATACTCAATAAAAGTATTTTCAAATTGACTAAATCTCATCTTTAAGATTTTAGGACTTAAGAATTCCATTTGAGTCCATAAATCTAAAATGTTTCTGCTAATTGGAGTACCGTTTAAAATCAATCTATAGTAGCTTAGCGAACCTAGTTCCATAATTCGTTGTGTTCGTTTAGCAGCTCTATTCTTAATTTTGAGAGATTCATCAACTACCATAAACGTTCTTTTATGTTTTTTAATCTCTGCCATTAACTCAAGATATAATCTATCTGAGTTGCTCAGAGATTCTACACCTTCAATTCTGTAAGGCATTTTAAAGCCCCATTTAGTAAGCTCATCTTTCAGATTTTGCTTAGTTTGAAAAGGAACCATGAACAGAACCCAATCAGCCTTTGATGATTCAATCAATTTTAAGGCTGTCAAGGTTTTCCCTGTCCCTGGTTCCATAAACAAAGCCCCAACTCGGAGCTTTTCAAGTTTATTTACTGCCGATTGTTGATCGACGCTTAGTTTCAATATTCATACCTCCTTAATAAATTCTGCCGTCTTTTAGTAAATCATTGATAGCTGCTAAAGTATATTTAACATCTTCATCTCCAAATTTAGCTATCGCCCAAGTGCCTTCAACTCTTAGGATTTCGCCAACTCCTCGACGAACTTTGACATGCTTGCCGATATACTTATGCAATTCTTTATTTTGACGTGCCATTTCTGCTTTATGCTCACGTTCTCTTCTTTGACGTGCCACTTCATTGCTATCAATAAAGCTTTTGATAGTGTAGCCGTCATCTTCAAGTTCCAAACGACTACCGCTTGGAATTCTTCTGAAGGAATTATCAAGCCTGATAACTCCTTCTTCATCCTTATAAGCCCATCCGCTTTCGCATCCTTCTGGGTCTCTTACCTTGAAAAAGTTTACTAGTTCTCCATTTATCTTTGTTTCCATTTTTAATTTCCTCCTAATATCTTAGTACTCTATTATAGTAACATATATTTACTAATTCGTAAATACTATTTACTATATTTTTTTGAAATTTCCTTTAAATGTTCATAACCATTCATGAGTTTAATAGCATTATTAAGTTTCATTGCGTCAATACCATTTTCACGATATTTTTTAACGCTTACTCTATTCACTCCAGTCATCTTTTCAATCTGGTACTCAGTTAGTGTTTCATCATTTAATAATATTTTTATTTTATCTGTATCAATAATCATCGTAACAAATCATCCTCCACTTCTACTTTTTTTGCCTTGATTTCTTTAGGAATATGATGTACTTGTGTACGTTGCGTACGTGGTTTTTGATATAGTAATTTATCACTACCTTTTTTTAGCAAATCTATAATTCTATCTCCATAATCTTCAAAACTAACAGCTGTTTTTGTTCTTCTCCTTACTAGGTAAATGTATTCTTTCCTTAAATAAATTGACGCTGTATCTTTTCGTGGATAAAAGCACTTATTACTTAGCCAGAACATTTCAGAACCGTTAGGCAACTTTATCCATACTCCAGTATCAGTTAAATGGTCTATTTGACTTTTATAAATTATTAATCGCATAGTACACCTCCATATATATAATAAAATATATTTACTATTTTGACAATAATATTTACTATTTAGATAATATCATTTACTATTTTAAGCAAAAAATAAGCCCACCAATAAAGGTGAGCTGTAAATATGTTAAACAAATTAAAAATTGAAGGAATTTAACTTCCTTGCAAGAATTATACCATATCATGATTAGAAACAAAATAAAAACTCACCTAAATAGATGAGTTGCAAGAATTTTTAAAACAAATAAAAAACCGTCATTAACTTTGGCATCTGTATTATACTACGTAAGCCCAAAATAAAAAGCTAGGAAATTAATCCTAGCTTTAATAGTTTATATAGTTAATCTTTGACCTGGATAAATCCAATTAATATTACTAATACCATTGTTACGGGCTAGTGTATACACGTTTACACCATAACGATAAGCAATACCAGATAAAGTATCGCCGTAACGTACTGTGTATGTTCGTTGATTAGATACATTCCCTGTAATCTTTAATCGTTGCCCTGGATAGATCCAATTAATATTACTAATACCATTATTACGGGCTAGAGTATATACATTTACTCCATATTTATAGGCAATTC
>OLOB01001194.1_pt1 | contig 17684 bp, 30 predicted proteins | sample 1671911 | NCBI WGS metagenome assembly OLOB01 (sample SAMEA3136625, study PRJEB25190) | human gut metagenome | biome: human gut; feature: human-associated habitat; material: faeces | place: Austria | collected 2013
ATTGCGCTGCTGATACAGGCACTTCTTTTTGGAAATGGCGGAATCCTTGACATTTAGGCGCCTTCCCAGTTCTGCCTGTGTCCAGCCGCGCTCTTGCCGGAGCAGTTTGATGTTATTCATGAAAGACCCCCTTTCCTTTGTAGATTATAGCACTTTCCATAAAGGAAAGTAATTACTAAAAACAAATTTTCTAAAACAGAAGAAAAACGGCAAAAAACACTTGACATTTTCCAATTTAGAAGCTATCCTATAATCAAACATTTCCAATATGGAAGAAAGGAGTGACACAGGATGTACGAAGATTTACGCAGGATCCGAACTGAGCGCGGCGTAAAAATGAAGCAATGCGCTGATCTGCTGGGCGTACAGGAGGCTTGCTACTGTAAAAAAGAGTTGGGTACCCTGAAATTTTCCGTTGAGGAAGCAAAAAAGCTGTCGGAATTTTTTAAAACCCCTGTAGAAGTGCTTTTTTATAGAAAAGAATCTTCCAAAATGGAAAATTAACCTTATTTACAATTATATTTTGCCACATGGAGGATAAGGATTAAATGCCGAAGCAAGTAACAAAAGCAGGAGAAAACAGGTATTGCCAGGCACGCCTGAAAGCAGGAACGGTGAACGAAAAGCTCTTGACGCGAGCCGGAGCAGCTGAATACCTTCCGGGCGTGACGGAGGACAGCCTGAAAAAATATGAGCTGGGGATCAACAGACCGTCAAATACAGTGGTCGCCTTGATGGCGGACGCATACGGGGAACCGGAGCTGCGCAGCTGGTACTGTGCCAACGAGTGCCCCCTGGGGAAAGATGTGACAGAAATTGAGGACATGCCCCCGGAAAGAGCCGAGATTCGGATGCGCCGGCACCTGGATGCCATGGAGGATGCGCTGAATGAATTTGCCGCCATGGTGGAGGACGGCGTGATTACCGCTGAAGAGTTGAGCCGGGTACCGGCCATTAAGAAACAGTTTATAGAAGCCAAGCAGAAGGTAGATGAAATGCTGGCAGCTATTGAGAAGATTGAGAATCGGAGAGGATATCCGGAATGATAGGAGGTGCAGGATATGGCAAAAACAGTACACGCAACAGAACCGGGTAAATTCATGAAGGTGGAAGAAGTTGCAGCCTTTTTGGACGTATCTATTTCCAGAGCGTACAAGATTATGCGGCAGCTGAACAAAGAGCTGGAAGCAAAAGGAAAGATCACAACATCGGGGCGGGTATCTAGAAAATACTTGATTGAAAGGACGAGCTGATGGCAGACCAGATGTGGAAGTTTTTGGAGAGACAGGAGAGCAATCCGGAGGCACTGAAAAATGCGATAGACACCCTGATCGGGTTTACCCGCTCCAAGGGTTTTGCCGGAGACAGGAACAGGCAGCTTGACAGCCTGGAAATGGTGAAATTTACCATTATTTGCGAAGCCGCAGCGCTCGTGTTGAGCGATGATTGGAACGCATTTATGGAATATAGAAAAACAGGAGGATGCAGGGATGCAGGAAGAAAGAACGAATGTGATTAAGTTGAAATTTTTAAGGAATGGAGAGCCGGCGGGCAGGGAGTATACCTATTTTACACCGGAGGCCGTGGAAACTGGTGATCTGGTGGATGTGGCGATTTTGGGAGAGGACAGCAGGAGCCAGGGGATTGTAACTGCGGTGAACGTGCCATATGCCGAGATTGAGCCATTTAAGGATAGAGCCAAGACAATCATAGGCAAGGCGGCACCAAAGGCGCAGGACGGCGCAGAGAGCGCCCAGGGCAGCGCGGAAAAGACATTGCTGGATGTTTAAAGGAGGGCGGCATGGTAAGAAGAACGATTATGCAGACGGAGGTTATTGTGGAAGAGCAGAGATTAAAGCCCCGCAGGAGCCAGATCCGCAGACGTGTAAGAATCGAAAAGGCCATAGCCAGAGGGATCAACCTGGGGATCGTAGTGCTGAGTACAGCGATTTTTACCCGGGTCGGCTTTTTGGTGTATGAAGTGATAAACAGCAGATCCGGAGGGATGGGCGGAGAGATACTCGTATTTCCTGCGCTAGTGCTTGCGTTTGGGTTTGGGTACGAGAGATCAAGAGCAAAGAAAGCAGTGGGAGGGTGACGAGGATGAAGAGAGCGGAACAGAGCATCGAACAGCAGGCGCAGGAAGTCGCTGAGAAAAAACTCCGAAATATTATTGCCCGATACGGAGACGCTGGCGGGGAACGCTGCAAGCCGTATTACCTGGCACAGCTGATTGATGAAGCGAAAACAGCAATCCATTGGAGAGCGTTCAGCTTTTCGCTGATGGACCTGGAAACAATAAATGCCCCGGTACCGACCAAAGCAACCGAGGCATAAGCAGCACATAACAAAAAACCGCTTGCACTCATTTTATCATGGGTGCGGCAAGATGTAAAGAAAGGGGAAGCAAAATGAAGATATTAAGGCTCCATTTGGAGAACTTCCAGGGCGTGAAAGACTTTGAGATTTGCCCTGACGGAGAAAGCTGCTCCGTGTATGGTGACAATGGCACGGGTAAATCGACCATTTATAACGCCTTTACCTGGCTGATGTATGGAAAGCCCAGCACAGCGGAAAAGAATTACACGCCAAAGACCACAGGCAGCCATAACCTGCACCATAGCGTTGAAATGACGGCACAGCTGGATGATGGCGCAGTGATCGTGCTGAAAAAGGATTATCACGAAGTTTATAAAACAGTAAAGGGCAGCGCCCAAGCGGTGCTTTCCGGACATACGACAGACTACGCCGTGGATGGTGTGCCGGTAAATGAAACCCAGTTCAAGAAAGTCTTGACCGGTATTTATAAAAGCGAGGATCTGGCCAAAATGCTGACCATGTATGACTACTTCCTGGATGCCATGAAGATTGCGGACCGGCGGAAGGTGCTCTTGCAGGTGTGCGGTGACGTAGAAATGGAGGATGTTATTGGCGCAACGCCGGAGCTGGCAGAGCTTCCGGAACTGCTCCGCAAGCCGGGGAATACCAGGGCCATGTATACGGTGGAAGAGTACCAGGCAATCGCCGCGAAGGAAAAGAGCCTGGTGGATAAGGAAATGAAAGACATACCGCACCGGATTGATGAGGCGGAGAAGGCAAAGCCGGACACCGCCGGCATGGACAAAAGCGCTATTGAGATGGTGATCGGCTCGCTCAAGGAAGCACAGAGAAACCTGGAAAGCCAGAGAGCTGCGGGAGAGGATGTTGCTGAGACGGCTATCCGGCAGAATATAGCGAAATTAGAGAGCCAGCAGGCTGAAGCAGGGGCGAAATACGCCAAGGCAGAAGCGGAGAAGAATAAAGGGGCCTATGAACGGATCAGTAATCTCCGCTACATGAAATCAGATATTGAAACGGCTATTATGCACGCTGAACAGGACCGACAGGAACACGAAAACGAATTATCCCGCCTGAAACGCAGAAGGGAAGCCCTTTTGCAGGAATGGCAGGAAGAAGATGAAAGAGAGTGGTCCGGGAATGAAATTTGCCCGACTTGTAAGCGCCCCCTTCCGGAAGAACAGATTGCACAGGCAATAGAGGCATTTAATATTGCGAAAGCCCAGCGCCTGGAAGAAATCAACCAGCGCGGCATGAAACAGTGCAGTGCGGCCATGATCAAAGCAGAGCAGGAAGAAATTGACCGCCTGGATCTGGTGATCACTGAAAAGAAAGAGAAAAAGGCTGAGATTGAGAAAAGCCTGGAAGCCGCTGAGCGTACAGTGGTGGCCGTTTCGGAATATACCGATACAAAGCAGTATTTGGAATTAAAGGAGAAGATTGACGGCGAGTACAAAAAACTGAAAGACCTGAAACTTGCGGCTGCGGATGCGGACAATGAGATCAGCGGGAGGATCCGGGAACTGGACAGTCATATGGCTGCGGAAATGAGAAAGCTGGCGGCGCTGGATCTGGTGGAAAAGCAGGACGCAAGGATTGCAGAGCTGGGAGAGCGTGAGAAAGAGCTGGCATCAAAATATGAGCAGCTACAGGCAGGCCTGCATATGTGCGAGGTATACACCCGGGCAAAGGCAAAGATGCTGGATGATAAGATCAACCACCGCTTTAAGACACTACGCTTTAGGCTGTTTATCGAACAGCAGAACGGCGGGATCGCAGATGATTGTGAAGCTCTTGTGCCGTGTGCAACCGGGCTGGTACCTTTTAAGAGCGCCAATAATGCGGCGAGGATCAACGCCGGGCTGGAACTGATTGACACGCTGGCGGAATATTACAGGGTACAGCTTCCGGTATTTATTGATAACGCAGAGAGCGTTACAAGAATACAGCGGACAAATACACAGGTGATCCGGCTGGTTGTGTCGGAGCAGGACAAAGCGCTGAGATTTGAGAAAGGGGATATTTGATGATGGAAAGAGTGCATCCGGAATTTATGAAGCTTGACATGGAGCATATGGAGAAATCCATAGAGACACTGCCTGTAAATATTGGAAAGGGGCTTGAATATTGGACAAACACAATGAGCAGAGAAATCGGGCCGCTCAATCCCACGGAGGCACCGCTTGTGATTGCGGCACTGAGAGAACTGGCGGATACCATTGCCAAGGTCGTTCCAGAATCAGGTAAAACTGCGGACAGCATCCGCGAGCTGGTAACTGGCAAAAGGGTAATGGTAGTAAAAGTCCCCAGATGAAAGACGAAATTTTTACGATTCGGGCCAGGAGGTGTAAGCGGTGCGGCAGGCTCCTGACCAGCGCAGAGGCGGTGGCAAAAGGGTACGGCTGCCAGTGTGCAGCCAAAGCAAAAGCAGAGGAAATGGAGCGGGAACCGATTCCTGGACAAATAAGCATTGAGGATTTTTTGAAAGATATGGAGGAATAGTATATGTCAAACGAAATGACCGTGCAGAAAACTGCGAATTTGAGCAACAGCGAAGCCTTTACAAATAAGGTTTTGAAGGAATTTGGCAACAACGTGGCTGGCAACCTGCAGGTGACAGATTACCAGAGACAGCTGATCCAGGGCTATTTCATTGCGATTGACAGGGCGCTGAAAATGGCGGAAGAAAAACGGGTGAGCAAAAACGAAAACAATACGGATCACAAATGGGACAATCCGGATCCCATCGGATGGGGGACTGTAGACCTGAACGCCCTTGCGCTGGATGTCATGCAGTATGCCCGCATGGGGCTGGATATGATGCAGGACAACCACTTGTATGCTATCCCCTTTAAAGATAACAACCGTACAAGTCAGACCGGGACCAAGATGTATGTGGTGAACCTGATGCCTGGATATAACGGGATCCAGTACATTGCCGAGAAATACGCCATTGAGAAACCGCTGGCGGTAACGACAGAGCTGGTCTATTCTACGGATACCTTTAAACCCTTGAAAAAGAACAAGGATAACCGGGTGGAAAGCTATGAGTTTGAGATCAACAATGCCTTTGATCGTGGCGAGATCGTGGGAGGATTTGGTTATATCGAATACCAGAATCCGGAGAAGAACAAGCTCGTGATTATGACATTGAAGGATATTCTGAAACGGAAGCCGGAGAAAGCGTCCGGGGAGTTCTGGGGCGGAAAGAAAACGGTATGGGAGAAAGACAAGAGAACAGAGGTTGATACGGACGGATGGTTTGAAGAAATGTGCCTGAAAACCATAAAGCGAGAAGTTTACAGCGCCAAGAATATGCCGCGAGATCCCAAAAAGATCGATGATGCATATCAGTATATGCGGCTGCAGGAAATGCGGCTGGCAGAAATGGAGGCTCAGGAAGTGATTGAAGCCAATGCAGGACAGGAAGTGATTGACATGCCGGATAATGGACGGCCTGAACAGCCTCAGAAGCCCGCACAGCCCGGTTTCCTGACAGATGACGGAGGACAGCAGGCGTTCGATTTTGAACGGCAGAATAAGCCGGAAAAACAGCCGCAGCCGGCAGCATCCCAAACAGCAAAGAGGCCGACCTTTTGAGAATTAACCCGATTGCATCCGGCAGCAGCGGCAATGCCTATTATGTATCCGATGGCGGAAGCAGCCTGCTGTTGGATGCCGGAATCCCATTGCGGCGCATACAGGAAGGGTGTGGTTATAAAGTGTCACGGCTGAGCGGCTGTCTTGTGACACACGCCCACGGGGACCATGTAAAGGCCGCAAAAGACCTGGCGAAAATGGGAGTGGATATTTATACCAGCCAGGGAACGATTGACTATGCTGGACTGAGTGGGCACCGGATCCATAGGGTAAGCTCCAGGGAGCCGATAAGCATAGGGACATTTGAAGTGCTGCCTTTTGATGTGGAACACGATGCGCCGGAACCGCTGGGATTCCTGATGCGTAGCACAGTGACACAGGAAAAGCTGCTGTACTTCACAGATACTTACTATCTCCGGTATACCTTTAACGGCCTGACCCATATCATGATGGAAGCCAATTATGATCCGGATGCCATGAAGGAAAATGTAAGGAGCGGGCGGATCGCAGTGGAGAGAGCGAAGCGGACAATCGGATCCCATATGAGCATAAACACAGCGATAGAGACGCTGAAATCCTTTGATTTGAGCAGGCTGCAGCAGGTGTATTTGCTGCATCTGAGCAATGACAACAGCATAGCGGATGAGTTTAAGCGCAGAGTCCAGGCAGTAACCGGCAGAGAAGTGTATTTGTGCTGATGGAGGGGCTGGACGATGGCGAGATCAAGAAATATTAAACCAGGATTTTTTGATAACGAAATCCTGGGAGAACTGCCGGCATTGACAAGGCTTTTGTTCATAGGCCTCTGGTGCCTGGCGGACCGGGAAGGGCGGTTGAATGATCGCCCCAAAAGGATAAAGAAGGAGCTGCTGGGATACGATGATGTGACCGCAGAAGATGTTGACCAGATGCTCCAGCAGTTAAATGACAATGGATTTATTACCCGATACACAGTGGGCACTGAAAAATACATTCAGGTAATTAACTTTTTGAAACATCAGAATCCGCACTGCAAAGAGCAGGCAAGTATAATACCGCCTCCGGAAAAAGGTGAAACTGGACGGCGGGTTCCGGATGGATCCGAAGAAGAAAGGACCGCCGGGGAGCCTGAAAACAAAGAAAATTATGCAAGTACCATACAAGCACCATGCAAGTATGATACATGCACAGGAAAAGCCGTGCTGATTCCTGATTCCCTTAACCTGATTCCTGATTCCTTAAATACCCTCTTGTGCGTTGACGAGCAGACGCACAAGGAGAGAGGACGAGTTGACAGCAGTGATGGCCTAACCGTTGCGGAGGATGACAACCGCGTAAAAGGGCGAGTAGCAAGTGACAGTATGGCTGATGTACGAGAGCACCAAGCTGCTGAAAAGACTGAGGGAGGAACCCAGGAGGCTCCAGGCGATGGCGAAAAGCGAAAAAAATCCCCGGACTGGAAAACGGCTACCACGGCCATGGAGATTCGTTTTTGCAAGTTTTGGGACGAGTACCCGGATGTGCGATGCACAGGGAAATTCCCGTGCTGGGAAAAGTTTAAAAAGCTCAAGGTTGATGACGAGCTTCTGGAACAAATGTTGAGTGCCCTGAGAACGCTGAAGCAATCAAGGCAGTGGCAGAGAGAGGACGGGCAGTACATACCACTCCCCCTGACATGGCTGAACCAGCGGAGGTGGGAAGATGTGCACACGGAGGTGAAAAAGAGTGGATCAGGAGAAACAGCAGGAGAATTTACAGCCGGATTCCACACGAGCGCTGATTATTGACGAGGTGACGGCTGTGGCGGAGGGGGACGAGGTACCTCGGCCGGTACCGCAGCCAGTGGCCTGTAAATACTGCGGGAAAGAACTGCACTACTTCGGACTGCTGAACCCGATGATCGCAAAACATGTGATTATCTGGAAAAGCCAGCCGGAGCGCTGCACATGCGAAAGGGCACAGGAGTTTTGGACCAGGTACGATGCTAGGGAGGCGGAGAGGAAAGCCAAAGAGGCTGCCGATGCTGCGGCCGCAGAGGAAATGCGCAGGTTTGAAAGCCTGATGGCACGGAGCGGAATGAAGGGGCGCTTCCAAAACCGGAGATTTGACAATTTTGTGCAGGATACTGACGGGAGGAAACAGGCATATGCGCAGGCAAAGAAGTATGCCGAGAACTTCCAGCGGATGCTCCCGCGGAAAGAGAACGGCGGAAAAATACTCCCGCCGGAGATTGAAAGAAACGGACTGATGATTGCGGGCACATATGGCACTGGAAAGACCCACCTGGCGGCGGCGATTGCGAATGAACTAATCAGCCGGAAAATCCCCGTGATCTGTATGACCATGATCGACTTGTTGGACAAAATACGGGAGACATACAGCGCATACCGGGAAATGCGGGCAAACAGCTATGACGGTGAATTTTCCGAAGCTGCGCTCCTGCAGAAATACCAGGATGTGCCGCTGCTGATCATTGACGATATTGGCAGCGAGCAGCCGACAGAATGGGGCATGTCGAAGATATTTGCCATAATCAACTCCCGGTATGAAGGATATATGCCGACCATAGTCACGACAAACTACAGCGGGGATGAGCTGGAAAGACGGATGACTCCGGATGGCGGAGACAGCAGAAATGCCAAAAAGACGTTGGACAGGCTGAAAGAAATGTGCGTGGGGATTGAAATGGCATGGGATAGTTGGAGGATACGGTGATGTTTATACAGGAGGATGATTTAAAGCTGAATAGCTGGCAATTCGCACAGAGGAAATATTTGCCGTATGAAGTAAAACTGAGATTGACCACAACAAGGATCCGGGAATGGCATGATAACTGGGGCGGAAAAGTTTACGAAAGTTACTCCGGAGGTTTGGACAGCACAGTTTTGCTGCACCTGATCCGTAAAACAATAGGGGATAATGTGCCGGCAGTATTTTCCAATACGGGGCTGGAATTTCCTGAGATTGTTAGATTTGCAAGAAAGGCCAAAGGAGAATTTGTTGAAATATATCCGCAGGACAAAAACGGTAAAAGAGTTACGTTTAAGGAAGTGGTGAAAGAATACGGTTTCCCTATTGTGAGCAAAGAAACCGCAATGAAGGTGAGAAAGCTCCGACATGGAAATCTGAGCGATAAATACCGGAATTATTTGCTTAATGGAGATTCAAGGGGAAGATTTGGGATGCTGGCGCGTAAATGGCAATTCCTGATTGATGCTCCGTTTGATACAAGCGAGAAATGTTGCGATGTTATGAAGAAGGGGCCGTTTAACAAGTATGTGAAAGAAACAGGGCGGGTACCATACATTGGAACGACACAAGATGAGGGATTTAAAAGGGCACACCAATATGCTCATACCGGCTATGTGAGGTATGTGAAAACCAACATAACGCGATGCCAGGAAAATGATAGGGGAGAAGGTGGAGGTAATTGAAAAAGGTCATAAGGTATAAATGCGATTACTGCCAAAAACTGGCAGCGAGGCCGGAAACCATAGAGCGGCATGAACAGGTCTGCATAAAGAATCCGCAGGGGAAAAATTGCTACATGTGCGAAATGGCCTATATGGATGATTATGACATATATAACGATTATAACGGCAGTTATACCACGGCGAAAGACCAGTGCATGTGCGCCTATCTGGACGATGTGATCAGCGCCACAATAGATGCCGCAGAAGGAAACCGGGCGCCGCATTGCGATAACTTCCGGAGAGCTGAGGACGGTTACTGGTACCGGAGCAGGGAGGATGCAGAGAAAAATTATGAAAATACAACGAGAAATTAACCGGGAATATGAAGCGGAGTTTTTTCCGGATGCGTTTGACTGTACCGTGGGGGATTTTATCCGGCAGCGTGAAAGATTACGACTCCCGGTACTGCAATTTAAGCGGTGCTTTATCTGCGGAAAGCGGCTGAGGATGGACAGGAAACCGATAGTGATAAGTGTATCCGGGAAAGGCAATAGGTTTGCGTGTGACGCATGTTACAAAAAATATGAGGGAGGCAAGACTGGTGAAAAAGCAGAGTTGTAGAATGACACCGCAGGAGCGGGAAATACATAAAGAGGCCGGAAAGTATCGGCGCATGACGGACCAGCAACTTATGGATACAATCCAGGGGCTGAAACGGCAGGCGGAAAAGGCAGATGCCAGGGAGAAAGCTCTGGCAGCTGGATGGGAAGATGCAAAGCGGGAGCTGGAAAAGGTAAAGCGGGAGCGCAAAGCTCCCGCTGGCATAGACGAAAAGGCGGCTGTTGAAAAATTCTTACAGTACCTGTCTACTATGGCGGGCACCGGGAACGGGATTGGAAACGGGACGATCTTCAAACTGCGCAGGATTCTGGCAGATATGCCCTGATAGGAGGCGATAAGGCTATGGCGTGGGGAAATTATGTAAAGGATCATACCAAAGCAAACCGCGGACGGGACTTTGAAGAATTTATCAATTTTGCCAACAGCAAATACCAGACTCAAGGTGTGGCGGTGATGCATAAGGTGCCGACAGAATTTTTACCGCTGCGCAATTCCCGCGGGCAGGTAACGAGCTGCAAAGTTACGCATAAAAGTTGTGTGGACTATCTGGGGCATTTTCAGGGGATTCCGGTTGCGGTTGAAGCAAAGAGCACTCAGGACGCCAGAATGGATTTTTCGGCGGTTCAGGACCACCAGGCGGCCTTTCTGGATGACTGGATGGACGCTGGCGGGAAAATGGCTTTTGTGACGATTTGCTACGGCATGAAGCAGTACTTCTCCGTGCCATGGCCATTTTGGAAAGCTGCCCGGGATGCCTGGGAACAACATAAGCGCACAGGGGAAAAAGTGAAAAAAGTAGTGCAGGCCTACGGATGGACCTGGGAAACACCGGGAACGGCCAGCATCTCCGCTGACGGCCTGCACCCTGACTGGGAGATCGTGCCGGGCGGCATTTATGGACTCCCATACCTGCAAATAATCCAGAAAATAGCAGGAGGAAACAGTAATGATTACAGAGGACCAGGTGATCGAGTATTTTAGCATGACAATGATAGGGGCGGTAATACCAGACGGGACACCGATGATTTTTATCTATGAGCATCCGGAGGATTACCCGGAGCTGTATGTGGCCCGCCTTTTTAACGGGCGATGCGGTACCCATGTAATTGCCATTGCAGACACATTGGAGGAATTAAGGGCGTCAAAGCCGGAGAGGATGGCGGTTATAGAAAAGCAGGAAGAGGATCCGCCGCAAATTGTTGAAACCTGGCTGTGATCAGAAAGGGGAAGCGAAATGGGAAGGAAAGAAAGAAGAGCTGCAGAGCGGGCGCAAAGAAAGGCGGGATGTCCGCCAGTATCGAAGCCGCCGGCGCCGCGAGGTATAGGGGCCGGGAACGAAATACTTATGACCCCAGAACGGATCCAGGAACTGAAAAATGAAGTTGTAAAAGAGGCGGTTGAGCAGGTAAAGACCATGCAGGACAAAAGGGGGAAAGAAACAGCAGAAACGGCGCTGGACATGCTGCTCTTGTTTGGAATGTATTATCTGCGCAGAAAGAAGGGGTATGGGCGGAAGCGCCTAGAAGCCTATTATGACGGATGCATGGAACTCCTGAAAGAATTTGAGCATGGGAAATGTACTTTTAAGAGTATCCGGGATTGCCTTGTGGAAGAGACGGGGATCCCGCTGGTGGAGGTGAAAGATGGACAGGGACAGGATGAACGGGAGCGGATGCATTGACAATACCGCATTTGAAGCGGTAAGTCATGTCACGCATGAGGAAAAGTTGCGCCGGGATGAAGCGGCGCACACATTGATCAAAGAAGCAAAGGCGCTGATCCGCAGCAAGGATTTTGATGTGATCGGGAGGATAGCAATCCGGGACCGGCACACAGGAAAGGAATACAGGTGATTTTATGTATGGATTTATAGCTGGTATATCAGATGCAGATGCAATCAATTACTGCCCGAAATGCGGTGAAGAGATCGCAGAGCGTTACGGAAACGGAATGGCAGAGTGCGGGAAGTGCGGATTGTATTTCGGCGTGATTGAGGGCGGAGACAGCGAGAGCGAAGAACAATAAGAAATGGGCGGAGCAAGCCGCCTGGAAAGGAGGAAAAAGTGAGCATGAGTGATGTGATCGGGGAAATGATACAGAAAACAGAAGCAGATGGCAAAAAGGATACCTGCCCACGCTATAAAGGCATATGCCCGGTATGTGGGAAAGAAAACTGGATCTGCAAGAGCATTGCTATGGAAATCGGAATCAACAGCGGAGTCGGAAGCTGCCTGGGCTGTGGAACTTTCTGCCACATAGTATTTAACCCGGAGAGACAGGAGATGGAGCTGGAAGAGTTTGAAAAATATCGGGACAGCGTACAAGCTCGCAAAGATGGTGATGCCATTGCTGGAAATATGGGATATGGAGGTCAGGACGATGATGAACAAAAGTAAAATTGAATGGTGCGACTTCACATGGAACCCTGTGACTGGATGCCAGCATGGATGCCCGTATTGTTATGCGGCAAAGCAGGCGTCCAGATTTTCCGGAAATGTGATGATCAACAAAGCTTCTGGACAGCTGAGAAAGAAAAATGGCCTGTGGGTGCTGGAAAAACCGTTTAAAAATGAAGCCGGGAAGGTGACACCGTTCCCCGTAAAGTTCGAACCATTGCTCCATGAATACCGCCTGTCGATGCCGGAGCAGAAAAAGAAACCGGCCATTATATTTGTGGTGAGCATGGGGGACCTGTTTGGGGAATGGGTGCCGGATGTATGGATAGAGAAAGTTTTCAGGGCGGCGCAAGCCGCCCCATGGCATACATTTTTGTTTCTGACCAAGAACCCGCAGAGGTACATAAGACTGGCAGAGGATGGGAAGCTGCCGAAAGATGATAATTTTTGGTATGGAACAACAGTAACAAGGCCGGACCAGCAGTATGCCTGGTTTGGTGATGGGACATATCGCTGGTTTTTGAGCATTGAGCCGATACAAGAGGATTTCGGAGTGTTTGGAGCTGCCGGAGAATGTGCGCCGCCGTGGATTATCGTGGGAGCTGAAACTGGACAGCAGAAGAATAAGACGGCTCCAAAGCCGGAATGGATACAGCACATTCTGGATTTTGCCCGGGGGCACGGAAGTAAAGTATTTTTAAAAGACAACCTGGCGCCGCATCTGGGCGATTCCATTGCACTGACGCAGGAATGGCCGGAAGGATTTAAGAAGAATCCACAGCAGGAAAAGATTGATTGTGGAAAAGGCTCTGTTCACCAGAAATAAAGGTGGATAAGAGCGGGGAGGAAAGTATGGCATGAGGATTGTGGAGCATTATGACGCGGGTATGGTCGCAATGGAGTGCGTGAATTTCTGGCGGATTTTTGGATACCGAAATATCCGCGTGGCTGTAATGGATGGAATGGCAGATATTGTCATCTGGGGCGGCAAACTTTTCCGTCCCAGAAAAGAGATACGGCAGCTATGGAATGATCAGAAAATCAATGGCATTTGCTACACAGTAGAGAGAAGAACTGTGGGCGGCTTGATTTTATGGAACAGCAAGAACTGGGACAGTGATTAAGAAAAGAGGCGAGAAAAATGTATTTAGTTGCTTTTATCATTGGATTTATTGCAGGAATCAGCAGTGTGCTGGCCTGGGCGCTGATGGTATCTGCTTCCAGGGAAGAAGCGAGGCGGCAGCATAGACGAAATAACGCGGACACTCTGAGGGAAATGGAACCGGAGAAAATGGCAGCATATCTGGGATGCCCGTATGGAAAAATGCGCTATGAAGAGTGTGGAAATATTGAGGACGGAAAGACTTGCGAGGACTGTAAACGGGAGTGGTTAGAAACGGAGGTGCCTGAACCATGGGAGAGAAATTAGAAACCACGGAAATGCCGCAGGATGTAGAGGGAACGAGCAGGGAACCAGGGGCGCTGGCGGATGCCTACGCAGTTATGCGGCGCAGAGCGATGGAAGAAGGAATCCAGATCGGCGTGGAAGTGGGAACCGCCGCCGCAGAAAAACGCCTGCAGGAGGGAAGAAAGGAACAGCGAAAGGGAAGATATAACCGCCGGCTGCATAATACCCGGCTGCTCCTGGCGAATTACAGGAACCTGAAAGACCATGCGAGCGGAGCGATTTTCAAGGGCCGACAGATGAAGGAGAGCGCTCTGGACATTTTGGACGGCTTGGATGATGAGCGTCTGGAAGATAATTATTACATTGAGAGCATTAAGCAGACCCAGCAGAGGACCCTGATTATTCTGGCGCATATTGACAAGATGGTGGAGCTATACCGCATATCCTGTGAGCAGAGCGGGAAGCCGGAGGAAATACGCCGGTATCGGATTCTTTATGCAGCCTATTTGGATCCTGTGAGGAAAACTCCGGAAGAAATTGCACGCGAGAATTGCGTAGAGAAGCGCACCTATTACAGTGACATCGGAAAGGCCATGAAGCCGCTTTCTGCCTTGATTTTCGGCATTGATGGGGTAAGGCTTGCATAGGGCTTGAACTGTGCAAAAAGTGTGCATTTTCAATGCACTGCAGCGGTGATATAATTGATAACGTGGAGGAATGGAGATATGGCAAAGAAAAAGGGAAAACAGAACCCTGAGAACTATTTCAATAACATATCTGGCTGGCGGACAGAAGCCGAGCCAAGAGCCGTTACACCGGAGGGCGTACCGGTTTTTTGTGCATATGATGAGCTGGCGCCTATCGGAAAATGCGTACCGAACCCCGGGAACCCGAACACCCATCCACCAAAGCAGATCGCACTGCTGGCTGCCATTATTAAGGGGCAAGGGTGGCGCAAGCCGATAACAATCAGCAGGCGCAGCGGTTTTGTTGTGGCCGGCCATGGCAGACTGGAAGCCGCACAGCTCCTGGGTGCAAGCGTGGTTCCGGTGGAGTACCAACAATATGCCACGGAAGCAGAGGAATATGCCGACCTGATGGCAGATAACCGGATTGCAGAGCTGGCGGAAATGAACACTTCCGCCCTCGCAGATATGCTGCAGAGCATGGACACCGGAGAAATGCCGCTTGAAATGAGCGGATACACAGCAGATGATTTGGAAGAGCTGCTCAATGCCCTGGGAGGACTGGACGATACCGAAAACAAAGGAGAGGACAGCGTACCGCCACCCAGAAATATCCCCATGACACATGTGGGAGATATTTGGCACCTGGGACAGCATCGCCTGATCTGCGGAGACAGCACAAAGCCAGAAACCCTGCAAGCGCTTATGGGCGAAGAACGCGCCCAGTGCGTGAACACAGACCCGCCGTATGGGATAAGTCTTGACGGCGGCGGAGGGCACGGGAAAAGGCAGAAGGAGCAGATCAAAGAAAATGGTATGATTGCCAATGATGAGCTGACAGACGATGATCTGATGGTGCGTCTGCTGATTCCAGCATTTAAAAATGCCATGAAGTACAGCAAGCCGGATGCAGCGTTTTATATTTATCACGCTACGGATACCCGGAGGGATTTTGAGGACGCTATGACAGCCGCTGGCCTGATTGAAAAACAGTACCTGATCTGGCTCAAAAATAACCATAACCTGTCCGGGACAGATTACCTGAGAGATTTTGAGCCGATTTTTTACGCTGAAAAGGCAGGCCACACCGCAAAATGGTGCGGGGACCGCAGCAACAACACCTGTTGGAAGGTAACGCTGAGGGAAGATGCCGGAATGGCAACAACACTGAGCGGAGGCGTGGTGCTGACGGATGGCGCCGGCGGGAAGGTCTACATGACTGAGAAGCCGCCAAAAGGGAAAAAAGTACGGTATCTGAGAGTGCAGAAGGATGAAAGCGTCTTCCTATACCCAGAAGAAAAGCAGGGAGCGGTTTGGGAAGTGGCTCACGAAACAGCCCGATTCCACCCAACGCAAAAACCTGTTGATCTGGCACTGAAAGCCATTATGAACAGCTCCGACCCGGGAGACATTGTCCTTGATATGTTCGGCGGATCCGGATTTACTCTGATCGGCGCGGAAATGGCTGAAAGGCAGGCAAGGATTGTTGAGCTGGATCCTACATACTGTGATGGGATTGTGCGGAGGTATGTGGCTTACACGGGAAACGCAGGCGTAACCTGCACCCGGAGCGGCCAAGAATACCCGTATGTGCAGCTAAACGAGGAAAATATAAAATTGAATATGCCGGACACCGCAGAGGTGCCGGAGGAAGCTGGGGCGATGGATGCCCCAAGCAAAGAGTAAAATGTGTGGCGGCCTGAACGGGCCGCCTTTTTCGTGACATTATGAAAAGATTCTATTGGAAAGGGGGTGGCCGCATGGCGGTAAAGAAAAAGGACGCACCTGAACTATGGGAGCGGCAGGAGGGAGAGAGCGCACAGCAGTACCTCAAGTTTTGCCGGTATCGTGACATGCCGTATGGTGCGCAGGGGGCCGAGCCAGAGAAGCGCAGCATCCGCAAGCTGGCTGATTTGTTGGGAATGAAATCAAAAACCAGCCTGGAACAGCTGAGTATTAAACACAGCTGGGTGGATAGAGCGGCGGCTTATGATGTGTATATGGCAGAGCTTGACCGGTTCCGAAATGAAAATGAAATCAAAAAAATGCGTGAGCTACATGCAAAGATCGGTGTGCAGCTGCTCAATAAAGCTACCCGCGGACTGATAGCATTAAAGGATGAAGAACTGTCTGCGCAGGATGTTGCCCGTCTGGCAGATGTGGGTGTTAAGATTGAACGGCTGAGTCGCGGAGATACGTCAAGTAATATTTCTTTGGACACAAAGGCCATCGTGCAGCACAGTGGCAAGGTGGAGTTGACCAGAGATATTCCTGACATGTCTGACCTGAGTGACCAGGAACTGGAAAGCCTTGAACAAATACTGGGAAAGCTACATAAACAGTAGCCAATTCGACCCCGGCCTCCTGCTGAAAGGGATCCGCAGGGAACGGGCAGAGCGGTCCCTCTCGGAGTTTATAAAACAGGCATGGCCAATTATAGAGCCGGGAACAGACTACATTGAAAACTGGCATATCGATCTGATCTGCGAATATTTGCAGGCTGTGAAAGAAGGGCAGATCAAGCGACTGGTGATCAACATACCGCCGCGGCATATGAAATCCATCAACGTGACAGTGTGCTTCCCGTGCTGGACGTGGACGCAGGAACCGGAAAAGCGGTTTATCAAGGTTTCCTACAGTGATTCACTGAGCCGGAAGCATAATGTCCTGAGCCGTGATATTATTCAGTCCCCGTGGTACATGGAGAACTGGGGAAAGATAGTACAGCTAAAAGACGATGTGAACCGACAGAACGAATTTAAGAATACCAGGCAGGGAATGATGTTTTCAACCTCAACCGGCGGCGCACTGACGGGCGAGGGTGGAGATATAATCATTGTAGATGACCCGCAGAACCCACTCATGGCCAACAGCGAGACAGAGCGGCAGGGAACCATAGATTTTTTCAAAAATACCCTCCAGACCCGATTGAACGACCCGAAGAAAGGCGCAATTATTATTGTAATGCAACGGCTCCATGAGATGGACCTGACCGGGTATGTGCTGGCTGAGAACCTGGGATATGAGCACCTGTGTCTCCCGGCAGAAGCCGAGAAACGAACAGTGATCACATTCCCGATAAGCGGCAGGCAGCTGGTGAGGGAGGAAGGGGATATTCTGAACCCCCAAAGATATGACCAGGAAGCGCTGGACGGCCTGAAAAAGAGCATGGGATCCTTGCAATATTCTGGACAGATGCAACAGCGCCCAGCGCCGGCGGATGGTAATATTTTTAAAAAGACAT
>OLOB01001198.1_pt1 | contig 17662 bp, 12 predicted proteins | sample 1671911 | NCBI WGS metagenome assembly OLOB01 (sample SAMEA3136625, study PRJEB25190) | human gut metagenome | biome: human gut; feature: human-associated habitat; material: faeces | place: Austria | collected 2013
CACGGGGCGGGCGCCGGCGGCGATGCCGCAGGTGGCCATGCCCACTACGATGCGCGTGCCTTCGCTTTCGCGGCGCAGGTTCACGGCGCTGAGCGTCTTCTGACGAATCTTTTCCAGATCAGCAATGGACTTCATTTTATTACACCTCCGCGGATATTGGTTCAGGGCAGTTTTCCTGCCGCTTCAATTCCCTCTTGCAGATAATCCCGCATCCAGATAAGCACTTCCGGGGTATCCAGGGGAACCCCGCCCAGGGCCTGACGGATCTCGCGGATGCGGTGGTCGACGGCGCGCGTAGAGGTGGCGAAGTCGATGCCCCACAGGGAGGCCAGCAGGGCGTCCCTGGTGTGGAGCTCACCGGGATGGCTCATGAGGTAGTCCAGGAGCATCGTGGCCTTGGGAGTGAGCGTCACCTCGCGCCCCGACAGGGTCACCCGCCGCGAGGTCCGCTCCAGGAGCAGCTCACCGGCCGTGAGTCGGGAGGCAGAGGTCAGCGGCTGGGCCACGCCACGGGTGCGGCGCAGCACCGCGCGGATCCGGGAGGCGAGCTCGGCGGGGTCAAAGGGCTTGGACAAGTAGTCGTCGGCACCGTCGTCGAGGGCTGAGACCCGCTCGTAGGAGGCGTCCACCTGGGTCAGCAGGATGATGGGGGTCCAGGCCCCACCGGCCCTGACCCGCCGCACCAGCTCACGGCCGTCCATCCTGGGCATGAGGACGTCGGAGACAATGATGTCCACCTGGTAGGAGGCCAGGATGTCCATGGCCTCCGCCCCGTCCGAGGCGAGCAGGACCCGGTACCCGCCGCGCTCCAGGTAAGGGCCCAGGGAGCGGCGGATGGGGGCCTCGTCGTCGACGAGCAGGACAGTGGCGGACGGAGCCGGTGCGGCGGACTGGGTCACGACAGGCTCACTGGGAGAGCTTCCCGGTGGTGTTGTTGGCGCCGCCGTCCTGGATCGTCGGGTCGTCGCCCAGCCAGTGGACGGTAACGTTCGAGCCCTGAATGTTGAGGTGGTCGATGTCGCGGGCGTAGACAGTGACGTTGGAGCCCTGAACGGTGAGGGTGTCGACGTCCTCCGCGGAGATCTTGACGTCGGAGCCCTGGACCGTCAGCGTGTCGAGGTCACCGACCAGGTTGAGGGTCGTCCCGACTCCCTGGACGGTGTACGCACCGGAGACCTCGGTGCGCTGACCGGTGCTCTGGATGTCCTTCCAGGTGGGGTCCGTGATGGGGGCGTCGTCGCCGTCCTTGTCGTCATCCTTGTCGTCGTCCTTGTTGCCGGGGGCAGCCGTGGCCTGGGCCGAACCACCGGAGGAGGACTGGGAGTCAGCCGTGGCGGCCCCCTTGGCATCAGTCTTGGACGAGTCCTTGGAATCGGCGCCCTGAGTGTCCTTCTGCTCGGACTGGGCGGCCGGCGAGCCGGAGTCCCCGGAGCCGGAGCCGTTGACGGACAAGGAGCAGGCGCCCAGGCTCAGGGACAGGGCCAGGGCGGCGGTGCCGGCGAGAACGATCTTGGGCAGACGCATGATGAGGTCCTCTCAGGAATCATGTGGGGAGTTGTACAAGGAATACAATACCGGCCGATTGTCCCCTCCTCGTCGCAGTGCTGTCGCAGAACTGCGACACGGGCCGCGATGATGCTCACGGGTCACTGGGCTTGCGCGGACGGGGACATTCTGCGCCGTCGGGGACCCTTGCTCGCAACCGGGGGCATTCGACGCCGTCGGGGACAGGAATCCGGTCCCCAGACGCGCAGACTGTCCCCGACCGGAGGGAAACGCACCCGTCCGCGTGGAATGTCCCCGGCCAAGGCTCACGACGGCGGCCAGCGGCAGTGACCGGCGACGGCAACCGGCAACAGCCACAGCAGTGCCGGAGGCCCGCACCAACGCTGCACGTCCGCACCAAGACCGCAGGCCCGCAGCACCGCCGAGCCCCCTCAGCCCTCCTTCGAGGCCGCCGCCTTGCTCGTCGCCGTCTTGGCAGTGGTCTTCTTGGTGGTGGCGGCCTTCTTCGTGGTGGTCTTCTTCGTCGTGGCCTTCTTGGAGGTGGTCTTGCGGGTGGTGCGCTTCTTGGCCGGGCCCTTGGCGCGCTTGTCCGCCAGCAGCTCGAAGGCGCGCTCGGCGCTGATGGTGGCCGGGTCCTCGCTGCGGGGCACAGTGACGTTGGTCTGCCCGTCAGTGATGTAGGGGCCGAAGCGACCGTCCTTGATGACCACCGGCTTCTCAGTGGCCGGGTCCTGCCCCAGCTCGCGCAGCGGTCCGCGGGCGGCCGCCTGTCCTCGACGCCGCTTGGGCTGGGCGAAGATCTCCAGGGCCTGCTCCAGGGTGACGGTGAAGATCTGCTCCTCGGTCTCCAGGGAGCGCGAGTCCGTACCCTTCTTGAGGTAGGGGCCGTAGCGGCCGTTCTGGGCGGTGATGTCCTCCCCCGACTCCGGGTCCTGGCCGACGACGCGCGGCAGGCTCAGCAGGTCCAGGGCCTGCTCCAGGGTCACGGTGGACAGGTCCATGGAACGCAGGAGGCTGGCGGTGCGGGGCTTGGGCTTGGCCGCCTTGGTGGTCTTCTTCGCCTTCGTCGATTTTGCCGTCTTCGCAGTCTTCGCCGTCTCTGCCTCGGCCGTCTCCTCGAGCTCGGGCAGGACCTCGGTGACGTAGGGGCCGTAGCGGCCGTCTTTGGCGATGATGACGTGCCCGCTGGCCGGGTCGACGCCGAGCTCGCGGCCGTCGTCGGCGGCGCGGGTGAAGAGCTCGCGGGCCTTGTCCACGGTCAGCTCGTCGGGGGCGAGGTCGGCCGGGACGTTGGCGCGCTTGCCCTCGGCGTCCTCCAGGTAGGGGCCGTAGCGCCCCACCCGCAGGGTGATGCCCTCGCCGATCTCAATGGAGTTGACGGCGCGGGCGTCGATCTCGCCGAGGTTGTCCACCAGCCCCTTGAGCCCCTGGGCGCGCAGCGCGGCGGCCGCGGCCTCGAGCTCGTTCGAGGCCGCCTGGGCGGCCTGCTCGGTGCCGGCCCCACCCTGACCGTTGTAGAAGCGCCGCAGCCAGGCGACCCGGTCCTCCTCGCCGGCGGCGATCCGGTCCAGGTCGCGCTCCATGGAGGCGGTGAAGTCGTAGTCGACGAGCTCGGCGAAGTTCTCCTCCAGCAGCCGGGTGACGGCGAAGGCGAGCCAGGTCGGCACCAGGGCCTGGCCGCGGTGGTCGACGTAGCCGCGGTCGGAGATGGTGGACATCGTGGCCGCGTACGTTGAGGGGCGGCCGATCTCGCGCTCCTCAAGGGCCTTGACCAGGGAGGCCTCGGTGTAGCGCGGCGGCGGCGTGGTCTCGTGGCCGGAGGCCTCGGCGTCCAGGGCGGCCAGCTCCTGGCCGGAGATCATCGCGGGCAGGCGCACGTCCTTGGAGTCCTTGGCGGCGGCGCCGGCGTCGTCCTGGTAGCGCTCGGCGTCGCGCCCCTCCTCGTAGGCGGCCAGGAAGCCGCGGAAGGTGATGACCGTGCCCGACGCCGTCAGGCCGGCCGTGGAGAAGGTGGGGCCGGAGTCGCGCGACTCGCCGGCCACCGGCGTCAGCGGCACCTCGACGGTCACCGTGGCGGTCGAGCCGACGGCGTCGGCCATCTGGGAGGCCACGGTCCGCTTCCAGATGAGCTCGTAGAGGCGGAACTGGGCGCCGGTGAGCTCTCCGGAGACCTGGGCCGGGGTGCGGAAGTGGTCGCCGGCGGGGCGGATCGCCTCGTGGGCCTCCTGGGCGCCCTTGGACTTGGAGGCGTAGACGCGGGGGCGCTCGGGGACGTACTCGGCCCCGTAGAGCTCGGCCACCTGCGAGCGGGCCGCGGCCACGGCCTGACCGGACAGGACCGTGGAGTCGGTACGCATGTAGGTGATGAAGCCGTTCTCGTAGAGGCCCTGCGCCACGCGCATGGTCTCGCGCGGGTTCATGCGCAGCTTGCGGGAGGCCTCCTGCTGGAGGGTGGAGGTGGTGAAGGGGGCGGCCGGGCGGCGCTTGTAGGGCTTGTCCTCCACTCCGACCACGCGCGGCTCTCCCCGGCCGATGGCCTCGGCCACGGCGGTGGCCCCCACCTGGTGGAGGTGGACGGCGGAGGCCTTGAGCGCGGTGGGGCGCAACTGGCCGTCGTCGTTGAAGTCGCGGCCGGTGGCCACGCGCCGCCCGTCGAGGGTGACGAGCCGGGCGGTGAAGGAGGCCTCCTGGCGGGCGGTGACGTCCACGGCGGACAGGACGGTGGAGAAGGTGGCCTCCACCCCCCAGTAGGAGGCGGAGCGGAAGGCCATGCGCTCACGCTCACGCTCGACGACGAGGCGGGTGGCCACTGACTGCACGCGCCCGGCGGACAGGCCGGCGCGGACCTTGCGCCACAGGACCGGGCTGACCTCGTAGCCCACGAGGCGGTCCAGGATGCGGCGGGTCTCCTGGGCGTCGACGAGGTGGATGTCCAGCTCGCGGGTGTTGTCCAGGGCCCGGGTGACGGCCTCGCGGGTGATCTCGGTGAAGACCATGCGGCGCACCGGCACCTTGGGCTTGAGGACCTGCTGGAGGTGCCAGGCAATGGCCTCACCCTCGCGGTCGTCGTCGGTGGCCAGGTAGAGCTCGTCGGCCTCCTTGAGGGCCTTCTTGAGCTGGGCGACCGTCTTCTTCTTGTCGGGGTTGACGACGTAGTAGGGGGGGAAGTCGTCCTCGACGTCGACCGCGAACTTCCCGTAGGGGCCCTTCTTCATGGTGGCGGGCAGCTCGGAGGGCTGCGGCAGGTCGCGGATGTGCCCCACGGAGGCCTCGACGTCGAACTCCGGACCCAGGTAGCCGGCGATGGAGCGCACCTTGTTGGGGGACTCCACGATGACGAGCTTGGTGGACACGTAAAGCCTTCCTCACGGGTGGTGCGCGGCTGGCCGCGGCTGGCGGGTCTGCGGGCGGTTGTCGCCGGGCCCCGGAGATCACCGCGGGATCGTGAGGATCCGGGCGATCCGGGGCCCCGACGAAGGGGGACGGTGGGGAGTCGGCGCGTGCCGGCTCCCAGCCGACTGTAACGCACCACCCACCTTTTCCAACCAGGCAGTGTCCGGAAGAACGACTTTCGTCTCAGATGAGCTCGGCCAGGGCGCTGCGCACGGCCGCCAGGCGCTGAGCGGCGATGCGCTCGTCGTAGGGCAGGTGCAGTCCGCGGCACTCGGCGGCCAGCTCGGCCAGGGAGCGGACCTCGGGGAAGCCGCGGGAGGTGAGCTGGGCGACCTCGTCGATGATCGGCGAGCCCGAGGAGCCGGCCCCGCCGCCACGCAGATCCACCCACTGCCCCAGGCGCCGGGCCGCACGGTCCAGGCTGGAGGTCACGGTGCGCAGGGCATCGTTGAGCTGGGCGACCTGGGTGCTCACGGCCTGCAGCACGGGCCCCAGGCCGCGGAAGCCGGACTCCAGCGCCTCGCACAGGTCCGTCAGGGAGTGCACGGCGTCCACCTCAGTGCCATCGAGGATGGACTGGGCGAAGCGTCCCACCATGAGGGTGAGCAGGCGCATGAGGGCCACGGAGAAGCGCAGCTCGGTGACCGACTGGTGCAGGACCTTGAGCCGCGAGGGCAATGCGTTCAGCTCGGCGCCCGCGACGCCGGTGAGCTCGGCGATGCGCTCGCTGAGCATGAGCACCTTGGTCTGGGCGCTGTCGCCGACGTCGTGAGAGACCAGCTGGCCGATGCGCCCCACCCGCGCCTCCACCGCCCGGGCCGAGTCGTGGGTGGCCTCCATGGTGGTGATGAGCCGCAGGTACTCATCGAGCTCGTAGACCAGCGCGTCGGTGTCCTTCTCCATGGCGGCCACCGCGTTGAGAATCCGGGCCACGGCGCCCAGCCCCTCGGGGGCGGCCGCCGGGACACGCACCCCGGCGGTGACCAGGGCGGCCACCTCACGCGGCAGGGTCACCAAGGTCATGTCGTGCAGGGAGGGGAAGCCCAGGGCCGCCAGCTCCGCAGCCAGCTCACGGCCGCCGAACTCGCCGAGCTGGTGACGTGAGGCGCCCCGGGCCTGAAGGTCGCGCTCCTTGGCGCGCACCCGGCGGTAGGTCTCCTCGACCCGATCCCTGGTCGCCCCGTCCATCGGCTTGATCCGCACCGACAGGTACCCCTGGCGCAACGGCACGATGGTGGCGAAGACCCGGTAGTCCAGGCCGTCCACGGCACGGTTGGTGATGTAGCCGCAGGCCGGGCGCCGGGTCTGCAGATCGTCCCAGATGAGCCGGAACAGACCCGCCGGCATGTCCAGGTGACGAATGATGTTGTGCGGAGCCCCGATGAGACGCTCACGCGAGTAACGCGACAGCGTATCGAACATCCGGTTCGTGTTCTGGATAACGCCTTTGAGATCCGTGGTAGAAAAGAAAATGTCCTGCGGATCGAACAAACGCTCGTAACCGACCTGCGACTCCATGGTGCTTTCCTTCAGGGTGAATAATTCGCGGGAGCACCTCGCCGGAGGACTATTCCTTCAGTTCCTCACACAGTGCCGGGAAGAAGGTAATGAAACGTACGTGCCCGCGGAAGACAATTTATGACATTGTCACCAATAAGGTGGGACCTATCTTGTAGATTATCGACAATTACTCCCCCAGGTGGCTCAAGGTCTCGCGAACCGTTGCCACCCGCTGACGGATGACGGGTTCGTCCAAAGTCACAACGACACCGCGGGCCTTGGCAGCCAGCTCGGCCAGCGAGGCCGTCTCCGGGAAGCCCTGCTCGCCCACGGCGACGGCCTCACTCAGGACCGCCTCGGCGTCGACACCCTCGACGAGCGCCTGGGTCCCCTCGTCCTGAAGAGCGCGGATCCAGCGCTGGAAGGGCCGCTTGACGCGGTCGAGGTTGCTGACCACGGAACGAAGGTCGCCCTCCAGGCGCTCGGCCAGGTTCGCCGCCTCCTGGCAGGAGGGCACGAGCTCCTCCAGATCGGAGAGCATCGCCTCGGCGAGGTCGCCGATGGCGTCGCCGGACTCCCCCTCCTGGCCGTCCAGGACGGCGGCGGCGAAGATGCCGGCCATGAGGGTGTGCAGACGCATCATCGAGCTGCGGAAGCGCACCTCGGAGGCCGCTTCATAGAGCGCCACGAGGGAGGAGTTGAGCTGACCCAGCACCTCAACGGCCTGAGCCCCGCGCTCCTTGACGCGCTCGGAGACGGTGGGCACCGAGGACTCGGCGTCGGGACTGGTCACCTCCTCCATGAGGGAGCCCACACGGTCGGCCCGGTCAATGACCGAGCGCACCCCTCCGGCCCAGGAGCCCAGGCCGTTGATGAGCTCCTGGTACTCGCCGAGCTGGTAGATGAGCTCGTCGGTGTCCCGCTCGATGGCGGCGACGGCCTGCAGGACGGCGGACATGGGGTTGTCCGACTCGGCGCGCGGCGGCACCCGCACGCCCTCGACGACCAGCAGGGCCAGCTCGCGCGGCAGGGCGGCCCGGGCGAAGTTGTGCAGGTCGTGGTACTGAAGCTTCGCCAGCTCCTCGGTCAGCAGCGCTGCCCCGTGCTCGGCGACCTCCCGGCGTCCGTGGCCCTCCTCGGCGTAGGCGCGCTCGGCAGCCCGCACGCGGGCGTAGATCTCCTTGACGGGAGTGAACATGGCGTGGTTGGTCGGGCGCACGCGCACGGACAGGTAGCCGTCGGCCAGCGGAGCGATCATGGCGAAGACCCAGTAGTCCAGCCCGTCCTTGGCCCGGTTGAGCACGTAGACACAGGAGGAGCGCCCCTGCCCGAGCTCGTCCCACATGAGTTTGAAGGCGCCGGCGGGCATGTCGTCGTGCCGGATGATGTTGTGCGGAGAGCCGACGAGCTCCTCGGAGCTGTAACGGGACAGCGAATCAAAGACCCGGTTGGTCCGGCGAATGACACCCTTGGTATCCGTCGTTGAGAAGAACAGGTCCTCGGCACCGAAGCGGCGCTCGTTGCCATCGACGTATTCCATGTCTCTCCTGCTGTTGCTGTCTGAGGGATGTATGAGGGAAATGAGGTCGACGCCGGTTCACCGACGGCGACACACTTGATGAGGGACGGCAGAGATACACTTGGCCGCTCTCTCAGGGGCTACGCTATGAAGTAACGTTCCGGTGCACGCGAATGTGGAGATCAACAACCAAGACGCATACCCGCTTAAGCATGTCACAGCGTTCGGGCCGCCGCGTCTCCGTTCGGTCTCAGATCGGTAACACAGTCGAGACACAGGTTGCGCTGTGGTCGAGCACAGCGCCTTCCTGTTGAATAGATGACGTGACTAACGCCCCCACCGAGAACCTCACCCGTGCCGACGGCTCCCCCTTGCGCGTCCTGGTCGTCGACGACGAGCAGATGCTCGCCGACCTGCTCGCCTCCGCCCTGCGTTACGAGGGATGGGAGGTCACCACTGCCGGGACCGGGATCGCAGCCGTGCGCTCCGCCCAGGAGATCGACCCCGACGTCATCGTCCTGGACATCATGCTGCCCGACTTCGACGGCCTGGAGGTCATGCGCCGGGTGCGCGGCCACCGCCCGAACGTGCCGGTCCTGTTCCTGACGGCCAAGGACGCCGTCGAGGACCGCGTGGCCGGGCTGACTGCAGGCGGCGACGACTACGTCACCAAGCCCTTCTCCCTGGAGGAGGTCGTGGCCCGACTGCGCGCCCTGCTGCGCCGCTCGGGGGCCAGCGAGGAGAAACCGGTCTCCATCCTGGAGGTCGGGGACCTGCGCATGGACGAGGACTCCCACGAGGTCTGGCGCGGCGAGGACGAGATCCAGCTGACCGCCACCGAGTTCGAGCTGCTGCGCTACCTCATGCGCAACCCCCGCCGGGTCCTGTCCAAGCCGCAGATCCTGGACCGGGTGTGGAACTACGACTTCGGCGGGCAGGCCAATATCGTCGAGCTCTACATCTCCTACCTGCGCCGCAAGATCGACAAGGGCCGCGAGCCCATGATTCACACGATGCGCGGCGTCGGATACGTCCTCAAGCCGGCCGCCGGCACCGATGAGCGCGGCTGAGCGCCCGCAGATGTCCCAGCAGCCGGCACCGACCGGGCGGCGGATGAGCCTGCGCTCATGGCGGCCCGGCTCACTGCTCACGCCTCCCCGCAGTCTGCGCACCCGGCTGGTGGTCGGGGTGCTCGGGCTGGTCCTGGTCATGGCGGCGGTCATGAGCGCCTTCTCCACCGTCAGCCTGCGCCACACGCTCATGGCACGCACGGACAGCCAGCTGATGGCGGCTGCCCAGCGCGCCGCCGACAAGCGCCATGACCTGACGCAGGAGGCCAGGAAGGCCTCCGATGAGGCGGCCCAGGAGGGCGCGGACAAGCCGGGAGATCAGCCCGACGCGGCCGGCGGAGGCCCCGATAAGCCCGGGGTCCCTCCCGGCCTGGATGCCGCCGGACAGTCGACCGGCACGCTGACGCTCATTACTCCGCAGACGTCATCCTCCGACAGTGAGACCAGTGAGACCGCCGCCTACATCGACAAGAACGGCCACTACGCGTCCATCTCCAAGGAGGACTGCCGGCTGCTGCTGTCCCAGGCCACGGAGGACCACCCCGTCACCGTGGACCTGCACCACCTGGGCAGCTACCGGGTGGTGGCCACCCGCGACGAGGCCTCGGGCAGCACGGTCATCACCGGGCTCTCCCTGGAGGGGGACAAGGGGCTCATCCGCACCCAGCTGCTCATCGAGCTGGCGGTGGCCCTGGTGGGCGCCCTCGTGGTGGCCCTGGCTGGGCGGACCATGGTGCGTTCCGCGCTGGCGCCCCTGGAGCGGGTGGCCCGCACCGCGCAGCGCGTGGCCTCCCAGCCGCTGGAGCGCGGCGAGGTGAGCATCGAGGACCGCGTGGACCAGGCGGACCTGGGCTCCTCGGCCGAGGTCGGGCAGGTCGGCGGCGCCCTCAACACGCTGCTGGGGCACGTGGAGTCCGCCCTGGGCGCGCGCCAGCGCTCGGAGACGCAGGTGCGCCAGTTCGTGGCCGACGCCTCCCACGAGCTGCGCACACCGCTGGCCTCGATCCGCGGCTACACCGAGCTCATCCGCCGCGAGGGTGCTGACGCCGACCTGCCGGAGGAAGCCACCTATGCCCTGGAGCGCGTGCACTCCGAGTCGGTGCGGATGACGGCGCTCGTCGAGGACCTGCTGCTGCTGGCCCGCCTGGACGCCGGGCGCGAGCTGCGCCGCGAGGAGGTGGACCTGGTCGGCCTCCTGGTGGACACGGTGGCCGACGCCCGCGCGGCCGGCCCCGACCACGACTGGCAGCTGGATCTGGCCGTCCTCGAGCCGCCGGCCGACGCCACGCCGCAGGAGGCCGAGGACTTCCTGCCCGAGCCTCCGCTGGTCATCGGTGATGAGGCCCGCCTGCGTCAGGTCGTCGTCAACCTCCTGGCCAACGCCCGGGTGCACACGCCGGCCGGCAGCCACGTGACCACGACGCTGGCCCGCGAGGGGGACACGCTCATCGTGCGCATCCACGACGACGGCCCGGGGATCGCCCCTGACGTGCGCGACCGCCTCTTCGAGCGCTTCGCCCGGGGGGACTCCTCACGTGAGCGGCGCACCGGTTCGACGGGCCTGGGCATGTCGATCGCTCTGGCCATCGTCCAGTCCCACGGCGGGAGCATCGACGTCGACTCCTCCACCGCGCCCGAGGACCACGGGACCACCTTCAGCGTCAGGCTCCCGGCCGCCGCCGTCGAGGAGTAAGGCCGCGCGTCAGTCGCGGTGGCGGGGCGCTCTTCGCAGAGGGGTGTGCGTGCCATGCTGTCTCCTTACTTCTGAGACATCCGCTCGGGCGGGAACCTTGGGTAGGCCGGTGGCCCTGGGGCCGAGGACGGGACGAAGGGAAGAGGTCTGGTGGGGCATCGGTGTCCACAGCGCTGACATTAACGGGCCCGACGTCGAAGCACCCCATAGAAATCGTTGGAATACTGCGGTTTCTCTCCAGTGTGCAGCGCCAGAGCGGGGTTGATGTCAGCACCATGGACACTGACGCCCCACCAGCCCCCTTCCCTTCGACCCCGCCGCCGTCAGTTCCAGGGCAAGCAACCCGCCGCACCTCAGAAGTGAGGCGACAAGACACTCGGTACAGGCCGCGTGCGCGCTCAGTCCTCCTCGTGGAGACGGTAGGTGAAGGAGTGGGACTGCCCCACCTTAAGAGCGATGAGGTCCTCCCCGCTGTTGAAGGCGTTGGGCGGGCAGGTCATGGGCTCGATGGCCACGCCGGGCCGGGAGAGCTCGTCGGCGGTGTAGGCCTGCACCCAGGGGACGTCCGAGCTCATGACGACGGCGCGGTTCCCCTGCCCGCCGCGCAGGCTCACCTCCCAGGTGCCCTCGGGCAGGGCGGTGTAGGCATTGTCCGTCTGGGTGGCCCCGACGAGCCGGCCGCCCCGCCAGTCCCAGTCGGTGCCCTCCACGCTGCGCCGGTGCGTGGGGGCCATGTGCTCGTCGACGTCGAGGACCTCGGCAGCCGGAATGGTCAGGACGCAGTCGTCCAGGGGCACCGAGCGCGTCAGGTAGGGGTGGCAGGACACGCCGTAGGGAGCGGGGGCGGGCTCACCCTCGACCTCCGGCGCGCCTGGGACCGGCGGGGCGGGGCGGGCCGCACCGACGTTAGTGGCAGTCACGGTCACGCTCAGTCCGCGCTCGGCGTCGAGCTCGAAGCAGGCGCTGGCCTCCAGGCTCCAGGGGTAGCCGTAGGAGGCCAGCAGGCTCAGCTCCAGGACGACGCGGCTGCGGGGGGCGCCGTCGTCGGCGCCGGAGGGGTCGTCGTCGGCGACCTGCCAGTCCATCCAGCCGGCCAGGCCGTGGAGGGCCGAGCCACTGGCCGGCTCGTTGCAGCCCACGAGGAACTCGGTGCCCGCGTAGTCGTAGCGGGACCCTGCGATGCGGTTGGCCCACGGCAACAGGGTCTTTCCCTGCCAGCCTGCGGGCAGCGTGGCCTCGGCATCGAAGGGCATGATGAGGTCGCGCCCCTGGCGGCGCAGGTGGACGAGCATGGCACCCGATGAGGCGATACGCGCCTCGTAGTCGCCGGCGACCAGGTCGATGAGTTCTCCGTTAATCATGGTTCCTGTCCCAGTGTTCGGGGCGTGCGCCCCTCGGTTATGGCTTCCTCGTTCCTCGGTGAGGTTTACCGTAGGCCGCGTGCCGCATCAGGCACAGGCCTCAGCCCGACGCTCGCACGGCGGGGCCGTCGTGTCGCGGACAACGAGCTCGGGGACCACCCGGTAGAGGCGGCCCCCCAGAGGCCGGTCCTCACCGGCCACCTCCGCCGGAATCTTGCCATCCTGACCCGGGTGCATCCGGGCCAGCAGCGCCCGGACCGCCACCTCGGCGATGAGGCGGGCGTCCTGACGCACCGTGGTCAGGGAGAAGGCCGAGGAGGCCGTGACCGGGATGCCGTCGTAGCCGGTGACGGCCAGGTCCTGCGGCACCCTCACCCCTTGACGGCGCAGCTCCATGAGAGCCCCGACGGCGCAGTGGTCGTTGAAGCACAGGAGCGCCTCGGGCAGCTCGTCGGCCTCGATGAGGTGACGGACCGCCCTGGCGCCGCTGTCCTCATCGCCTCCCCCGGGCACCACCCGCGCGCCTCGTCCCAGCCCCCGGCTCTCCATGGCCTGGCCGAACCTCTGGATGCGTCGCCCCGCGGCGGTCTGACTCCCGCCGTCCACGTGGGTGATGCGGCGCCTCCCGGTGTCGACCAGGTGATCGACGAGCATCTGGATACCGACGTCGTCACGTGAGTGGACCTCATCGACGTCCTCCATCTCGATACTGGTCCCGATGAGGACCGCCGGTGGACGGTCCCCGATGCTGGCCAGGGCGTCCACGGAGAAGTCGGGGTCGACCAGGATGAGGCCCTCGCAGCGCTGGAGCAGCAGTGAGCGCAGCCCGTCGGCCACATCGCGGTGCGGGGTGGAGGTGGCCAGCACCAGCGCGTGCTCCAGGGCGGAGGCCGCCTGGAAGAGCCCGTCCACAATGAGGCCCTGGTAGGCCTGCCCAATGGCGAAGCTGGCACCGATGAGCCCGGTGTGGCTACGGCGCAGGAACTGGGCGCGCGGGTCGGCCTGGTAGCCGAGCTCGGAGGCGATGCGCAGGATCTCGCCACGGGTCTTCTCGGCGACGCCGTCGGAGCCGTTGAGAGCCGCCGAGACGGTGGAGATGGAGCGACCGGCACGTTCGGCGACGGTCCTGATCGTGACCCGCCCGCCTCGTCCTCGAGGTCCTTCCACGGCAGACGTCTCCCCTTCCACGCCGTTGTGCCTCACGGATCGGCACGATCCGCGGGATCCGGAGTCCATCCTTGGACACCGGTTGAGCACATCCTATCCGACAACACCGGTGAGCACGAGGCCCTGCTCAGAGAGGTCATCAGACCTCATACTTCTCTCTTGTCAGGACAAAGGCGCTCTGATATCTTCCTGTGACGTCATTAACGACGGGTGTTCCCTGGGGCTTCCGGAGACACCTCCACACACGCAGCAGCCGACAATGTTGTCGGAAAGGACCGTTATGGCCAATAAGTCAATACTGGGCATCGGAGTCATCTCCCTGGGCTGGATGGGACGGCTTCACTCCCGCAGCTACCGCGCCATCGCCGAGCGCTTCCCCGAGCTGGGGGTGACCCCACGGCTGGTCGTCGCCGCGGACCCGGTGGACGAGGTGCGTCAGGAGGCGGTGGACAACCTGGGCTTCGAGCGCGCCTACGCCGACTACCGCGACCTGCTGGCCGACCCCGAGGTGGAGGCCGTCTCCATCTGCGCCCCCAACTTCCTCCACCACGAGATGGCCCTGGCCGCCATCGAGGCCGGCAAGCCCTTCTGGATCGAGAAGCCCATGGGGGTCAGCGCCGAGCAGTCCCGGCAGATCGCCCAGGCCGCCGAGAAGGCGGGGCTGATGACCGCCGTCGGCTTCAACTACCGCCACACCCCGGCCATCGAGTACCTGCGCTCCCTGGTACGCGGAGGCGAGCTCGGCCGGATCACGAACGTGCGCGTGTGGTTCATCGCCGACTACAACTCCTCCCCCATGGGCCCCCTGACCTGGCGGGCCTCGAAGGAGAAGGCCGGGGCCGGCGTCGTGCCCGACCTCATGAGCCACGGGGCGGACCTGGCCCAGTACATCGTGGGTCGCATCGCCTCAGTCACCGCGGTCACCGACACCTTCATCACCGAGCGCCCGATCCCCACCAAGATGGGCATCGGCCACTCGGGCTTCGAGATCGGCGACGAGGTGGGCCCGGTGGAGAACGAGGACTACGTCTCCATGCTGGTGCGCTTCGAGAACGGCACCGTGGGGACCATGGAGTCCTCCCGCGTCAGCGTGGGACCGCGCGCCGAGTATGTCGTCGAGGTCTACGGCACGCAGGGCTCGGCCCGCTGGAACTTCGAGCGCCTCAACGAGCTGGAGATCTGCCCCGTACTCGACGGCGGCGCCTCCCACGGCTACACCCGCGCCATGGCCGGCCCCCAGTGGGGCCAGTGGCAGCGCTTCCAGCCCGCCATCGGCACCTCCATGGGCTTCGACGACATGAAGGCCATCGAGGCCGCGCAGTTCATCGAGTCGATCCTCACCGGCAAACAGGTGGCCCCCTCGGCCGCCGACGCCTGGTGCGCCGCGGAGGTCGACGAGGCCGTCGTCGCCTCAGCGGCCGACGGCCAGTGGCACGAGGTCCCCCGCGTCGAGGGACGCACCACCTTCGACGCCTGAGCCGCCCCCTACCGCACCTTTCTTTTCAATCCACCACCACCCACCCATCACAACAACCCCTGCGGCATCGTCGCCGCAGGACTGAGAGGAGACCCCCTATGTCTCAGGGAGTCACAACGTCCCTGCGTGGACTCACCAGGGAAGAGCTCACCAAGGCGGTGGCCGAGACGCCGCCTTCGGGCAAGCACCGCGGCGTCATCGCCATCGCCGCCGTGGCCACACTCGGCTCACTGCTCTTCGGCTACGACACCGGTGTCATCTCCGGCGCCCTGCCATACATGTACATGCCCCTTGGCGCCAAGGGCCTCCAGCTGACCTCCTTCGAGGAGGGCGCCATCGGCGGCACCCTGCTGGTCGGCGCGGCGCTGGGCGCGCTGCTGGGCGGCCTCATGTCGGACCGCTGGGGCCGGCGCCACAACATCACCTTCCTGGCCTTCCTGTTCTTCGCCGGCGCGATCGGCACCACCATCGCCTCCAACGTCTGGGTCATGTACCCCTTCCGCGTCGTCCTGGGCTTCGCCGTCGGAGCCGCCTCCGCCACGGTCCCCGTCTACCTGGCGGAGACGGCACCCAAACGCATCCGCGGCTCCATCGTGGCCATCGACCAGCTCATGATCGTCACCGGCCAGTTGCTCGCCTTCTCGATGAACGCCATCATCAACTCCCTCCAGGGCGGCCCGCGGATCACCATCGCCGAGGACCCCAGCGGGCACTTCGCCCCGAACACCTACGCCTTCGACGAGATCGCCAAGCTCCAGTCCTCCAAGGGCGGCCCGATGAGCGCAAACGAGTACCACGCCTTCCTCGACCAGCTCAGCATCAGCGCCGGTAACGGTGAGGCCTGGCGCTACATGCTGGTCCTGTGCTCCATCCCGGCCGTGGCCCTGTGGATCGGCATCCGCCTCATGCCCGAGTCCTCGCGCTGGTACCTGGCCAAGGAGCGCCTCTACGACGCCATCGGCGCCCTCAAGCGCGTGCGCGTCCCGGAGAAGGACGGCTCCATCGAGGACGAGATCATGGAGATGGTCGAGGCCCGCCGGCACGAGAAGGACGAGGAGTCCCAGCGCAAGGGCTTCAGCCACGTCATGGCCACGCCCTGGCTGCGCAAGCTGCTGCTGGTCGGCATCTTCCTGGCCGTGGTCAACCAGACCACCGGCGTCAACACCGTCATGTACTACGCCCCCAAGGTGCTGGAGTACGCCGGCATGTCCACCTCGGCCTCCATCACCGCGCAGGTGGCCAACGGCGTCATGTCGGTCATCGGCTCCGCCATCGGCGTCTGGCTCATCCTGAAGTTCCGGCGCCGCCAGGTCCTCATCGGCGACGTCATCGGCGTGGGCTTCACCCTGCTGGGCATCGCAGCGACCTTCCAGTTCTTCATCGCCCCGCACATGGCCAACCACACCACTCCGCCCACCTGGGCCGCCTATCTCATCCTCGGGCTCATGTCGGTCTTCATGCTCATCGTGCAGTCCTCCAACGGCACGATCGTGTGGACGATGATGGGTGAAATCTTCCCGGCCAACGTCCGCGGCATCATGAACGGCACGGCGATCTTCTGCATGTGGACCGCCAACGCCATCATCACCTGGACCTTCCCGCCCATGATGGAGACCCTGGGCGGCGGCATCACCTACACCATCTACGGCGTGCTCAACCTGGTCGTCGCCGTCGTCCTGTTCAAGATCATGCCGGAGACCAAGGACAAGTCCCTGGAGGAGATCGAGGTCGAGATGGAGAAGCTCTACTCCTGACCCACCCCCAGCGCACGCGCTCCCGGGAGGACCCGAGAAGGGCTTGTCAGGACAAAGTCCTGTTGCTAGGTTCGAGGCACGGGCCCACCGCCCGGCACCGACGCCGGCACCCTCCTCCCGGGAGCGCACCACTGGCGGCCCCGAGCCGACGGCGCAGCAGCCGCCCGCGCCTCACCGCCACCTCATCACCACCCACCCCACTCACCACCGCCCATCACCACCCGAGCGAGAACACGGAGCAACGATGTCCTTCACCCTCGACCCTGCAACCGCCATCTCCGACCCCCACGGCATCTCCTGGGGCATGCACCCGATCACCTGGCGCAATGACGACATCCCCGAGGTCGGCGCCTTCAACACCCTGGAGGACATGCTCCTGGACCTGGCCGACACCGGCTACGCGGGCACCGAGTGCGCCGGCTTCTTCCCGCCCAAGGAGGAGGTCAAGGCCGCCGCCGAGGCCCGCGGCATCAAGATCGTCGCCCAGTGGTTCTCCTCCTTCATCCTGCGCGACGGCGTCGAGGCCGTCATCCCCGACTTCGAGGCCACCTGCGCCTACCTGGAGTACCTGGGCGCCACCCGCGTCGTCGTCTCCGAGCAGACCGGCTCGGTCCAGGGCATCCGCGACGTCTGCATCTTCACCAACAAGCCGGTGCTCACCGAGGAGCAGTGGCCGGTGCTGGCCGAGGGCCTCAACCGGCTGGGCGACGTTGCCCACGCCCACGGCCTGGAGCTCGTCTACCACCACCATCTGGGCACGGTCATTCAGACCAAGGAGGAGACCATCCGCCTCATGGAGCTGACCGACCCGGCCAAGGTCTCCCTCCTGTTCGACACCGGCCACGCCTACGTGGGTGACGGCGACGTCATGGGTCTGCTGGAGGCCACCATCGGCCGCGTCAAGCACGTCCACTTCAAGGACGTGCGTCCCGAGAAGATGGAGGAGTCCAAGGCTGCCGAGCGCTCCTTCCTCGACTCCTTCCTGGCCGGCATGTTCACCGTCCCCGGCGACGGCACGATCGACTTCACCGTCCCCTACAAGTTCCTCGTGGACCACGGCTACTCCGAGTGGATCCTAGTGGAGGCCGAGCAGGACCCGGCCATCGCCAACCCCCTGGAGTACGCCCGCAAGGCACACGCCTACCTTGAGGGAACCCTCTTCAAGGCCTGAGACGTCGCGGGGTTCGCGCGGACTCCCCCTCCAGGCGGGCCCCACCGGCTG
>OLOB01001199.1_pt1 | contig 17651 bp, 10 predicted proteins | sample 1671911 | NCBI WGS metagenome assembly OLOB01 (sample SAMEA3136625, study PRJEB25190) | human gut metagenome | biome: human gut; feature: human-associated habitat; material: faeces | place: Austria | collected 2013
AATCTGAGTAGCCAGCCGGATTCGCTGGGACTCTCCGCCGGAAAGAGTGCCCGCCGCCCGAGACAACGTCAGATATCCCAGTCCCACCGTCTGCAAAAAGGAAAGCCGGTCCATAATCTCCTTGGTAATCAGCTTCGAGATAGCCTTCTCCCGTTCCGTCAATTCCAGTTTCCGAAAAAAATCAATCGCCTGAATCACGGACATGTCCGTCACTTCGATGATATTTTTGCCCCCCACCGTCACCGCCAGAACCGTATCCTTCAGCTTCCGACCGTGACATGTCGGGCACTCCGCCTCCGTCATCATGGCCCCGATTTTCTCGCGGATGTAGTCGGACTTGGACTCACCGTAGCGGCGCTCCAGACTCGGAATGATGCCCTCAAAAGTATGATTCATATGGGAAACACGACCGCTCTTACTGGTGTAGGTGTACTTCAGCTTCCGAGTTCCCGTTCCGTAGATCAGTTCCTTCTTGAAATCCTCCGGCAGCTCCTTGTACGGCCGGGTGATGTCCGTGTTGTGGTCAATGGCCAATTGCTGCAGCATCTGCCGATAGAACCCCATGGCATCCATCGAGGCAAAAACATTCCCCATCGCGCCTTTCACCAGGCTCTTATTCTCATCCGTCACCAGGGATTCCGGTTTAATCCGCAGAGTAAAACCCAGTCCGGTGCAGGTCTCACAGGACCCGTACGGCGCATTAAACGAAAACATCCGCGGCTCCATCTCCTCGATGCCGATGCCGTGTTCCGGGCAGGCCAGCATCGTGCTGAAGGTCTCCTCATATTCCTTTCGGCTTCCGTCCTCTTGGTTCTCGGCAAAAAGAACGTTCACCAGTCCTTCCCCTTCCCGAATGGCCAGCTCTACCGCCTCCGCAATACGACTCCGGTTGTCTTCTTTCACCACTATCCGGTCGATGGCAATTTCGATAGTATGCTTCTTGTTCTTCTCTAAAAGAATCTCTCCGTCATCCAGGCGGTGCATCTCGCCATCCACCCGAACTCGGGTGTAGCCGTCTCTCTGAATTCGTCCGAAGACCCCTTTATGTTCTCCCTTTCGTCCTCGAATTACCGGGGCCAGTACCGTCAGCCGGGTGCCGATTTCGTGTCCCGCAATCCGATCCACAATGCTGTCCACAGATTGGCTGGTAATCTCCCGGCCGCAAATCGGGCAGTGCGGAATTCCGATTCGCGCATAAAGCAATCTCAAATAGTCGTAAATCTCGGTAACGGTTCCCACGGTTGAACGCGGGTTCTTGTTGGTGGTTTTCTGGTCAATGGAAATAGCCGGAGAAAGGCCCTCGATCACCTTCACATCCGGCTTTTTCATCAATCCCAAAAACTGCCTGGCATAAGCAGACAGGCTTTCCACGTATTTCTTCTGGCCCTCGGCATATATGGTATCAAAAGCCAGCGACGACTTCCCGGAACCGGACAGACCGGTGAACACCACCAGCCGGTCCCGGGGAATCGTTACATCCAAATCCTGAAGATTGTTCTCGCAGGCTCCTTTAATGACAATATTTTTCTCCATTTCGTACCCTTTCCGGAAAAGTTTTATGATACGTTACAGTATAGCATCTTCAGAGCCTGCGTGCAAACATTTGTTCTTATAATTTTCCGGATTATTTAATCTTTACCTTTTTGATTCCGGACCATGTCCCGTAGTAGGTTTTCCCGCTGATTTTCTTATAGCTTCGAATCTTTACGGAATAGGTTTTCTTCTTTGCCAGCTTCTTAATGGTCTTCGAAGTCTTTGTGCTCGTGTAGTACTTCGCCTTCTTGGTACCCTTCTTCAGTTGGAAATATTGATCATTAATTATACTTCTTTTTGAGCAAAAATCACACAAGGGGTGGTTCAAATCACGTTTGCCGGCGGCCCCGCGCCGAAAATGGCCTGAGACTTGGTGCAAAGGGAACGGAAGAACAAGGCCTTGCGGGGATTCGTGCACCAAGTCCCCCACGGCGGCCGCCGTCTAATCCTACAAAAGACCCCCTGCATTTCTGCAGGGGGGTCTTCCGAACATCATTCAATTCCGACGGACCCAAGTCCGTCCCGAATGATTAATAATTCTTGTAATCTCCGTCGTTCAGAGCTCTCAGTGCACCCAGAGCCAGAGCCTTCATCTCTTCTTCGCCCGGGATACGGATGATCGGAGCAATCTTTCCTACGTAGGAAGTGATTTCCTCGCAGAAACGTTCACTGTAAGCCATTCCGCCGGTGTAAACAATAGCGTCTACATCGAAACGCAGAACAGCTGCCATAGCACCGATATCCTTTGCCAGCTGATAAGCGATTGCCTTGAATGCGCCCATGCACTCTTCATCGTGCTCATCAAATGCCTTGTTCTCAACGGTACGGAAATCCTTGGTTCCGGTATAGGAGAATACGCCGGCTTCACGGCCGATGATTCTCTTTACTTCATCCTTGGTCTTTCCGGAGTAGCACAGGTTTACCAGTGCGTTTGCCGGCAGGCTTCCGCCTCTGTCCATACCCATAGCACCCTCGTCCTTAACGTTGTTCAGGTCTACGGTCTTGCCGTGCTTGTGTGCAGCAACGGATACGCCGCCACCCAGGTGAACACCGATGATGTTCAGTTCTTCATATGGCTTTCCAATCTGCTTTGCAGCTTCACGGCAAACAGCCTTCTGATTCAGTGCGTGCCAGAAGCTCTGTCTTTCCATGCCCTTCAGACCGGAGTAACGAGCAACGTCTTCCAGTTCGTCAACGGCAACCGGGTCAACGAAGAATGCCGGGATGCCGACTTTGTCTGCCAGTTCCTTGGAAATGTAGGAACCCAGGTTTGCTGCATGCTCACCGTAAGGCGGGTTCTTGATGTCCTCGATTACTGCATCAGTTACCTTATAAGTACCGGATGGGATGTGCTTGAGCAGTCCGCCTCTTCCGCAGATTGCATCAAAATCTTCCAGCTTAAAGCCCTTCTCTTCCAGAGTCTTCATGATGATGTCACGACGGAACGGCATCTGATCAACGATCTTTTCGTGCTTGTCCATTTCTGCAGCATCGTGATCGATACCAACGCGCATTACCTCGTTCTCATCCTCATAAACTGTGATCTTAGTGGATGTCGCACCAGGGTTGATTACCAGAATTCTTTTCATTCGTAAAATTTCTCCTTTCACCTTGTGAAAAATAGTGTTTCGTTTAATCCCTTACCCTTCTCCAGACGTTATTATATTATTATTCTTCGTCATTCGCAAGTGTTTCTAATGTAGCAATGAGCTGACCCGACTTAACGCTGTCCGCTTCCTTTACATACATCTTCTCGATGACGCCGTCTCTCAGAGCCAGTACGTTGGTCTCCATCTTCATGGCTTCGATAACCGCAATCGGTTCACCCTTCTTCACTTCGTCTCCGGCTTTGGCGATGACCTTGACAATGGTGCCAGGGATATTGGCGCCGATTTCGTCCGGATCGTCCTCGCTGGCGAACTGAATCACACTGCCCGCCATTACGGAAGTGGTGAGTGCCTGCTTATCCTTCACAGAAATCACTCTGCGATTTCCGTTGATGGTGAAGGTCAGGTCTCTCATTCCTTCCCCATTCGGTGCGCTGACATCTTCCAGGGTGATAACCATAGTCTTTCCTTCGGTCAGCGTAATCTCTGCCGTCTGACCCAATGCGATTCCGTGGAAGTATACATCGGAACCCATATTCCGGAAGTTGCCCTTCTTCTTCAGGTCTTTGACGTAATCGTCGAATACCTTGCTGTACATCGCATAGCTGAGCTGCTGCTGATCCGTTCCTTCCAGACCCAGGTCCTCTACGATATGACGCTTAAATTCTTCGTAATCGTCATCTTCCAGCAATTCGCCCGGTCTGCAGGTAATCGGCTCTCTGCCCTTCAGCACAACCTTCTGCAGATCTTCCGGGAATCCGCCTTCCGGCTGACCGATCATTCCCTCGAAGTAGGAAACAACGGAATCCGGGAAGTCGAAATCGACACCCTTTTCGACGATGTTCTCCGGTGTCAAATCGTTTCGAATCATGAAGATCGCCATATCGCCCACCACCTTGGAGGACGGAGTAACCTTGATGATATCTCCGAACATCTGGTTTACCTTCACGTACATATCTTTTACATCGTCGAAACGATGTCCGATACCAAAGCTTTCTACCTGAGGCTTCAGATTGGAGTACTGTCCTCCCGGAATCTCCAGACGGTAAATCTCTGCGGTGGTCGACTTCAGGTCGGATTCGAACTGGCTGTATACCGGACGAACGTCTATCCAGTAATCGGAAATTCTCTGCAGGCCTCTCTGATCCATACCGGTATCCCGATCCGAGCTTTCCAGCGCAGCAACGATGGAATTCAGTGCCGGCTGCGAAGTAAGTCCGGACATACTGTTGAATGCGGCATCCGCAATATCCAATCCGGCAGAAGCAGCCATCAGAACCGTTGCCACACCGTTTCCGGATGTGTCGTGGGTGTGCAGGTGGATCGGAACAGTCACTTCGTTCTTCAGTGCACGTACCAATTTCTCCGCAGCCACCGGCTTCAGCAGACCGGACATATCCTTGATTGCGATGATATGCGCACCTCTCTTCTCCAGTTCCTTCGCCATGTTTACATAGTACTTCAGGTTGTACTTCTCTCTGGATTCATCCAGGATATCTCCGGTGTAGCACATGGAGGCTTCCGCAATCTTACCCTGATTCAGGGTCTCATCGATAGCGATTTCCATGCCCTTAATCCAGTTCAGGGAGTCGAAGATACGGAATACATCGATTCCGGACTTCGCAGACTGACGGATGAACTTCCGAATGGTGTTATCCGGATAGTTCCGGTATCCTACCGCATTCGCACCGCGGAACAGCATCTGGAACATAACATCCGGAATCTCTTCACGCAGGGTTTCCAATCTTTCCCATGGATCTTCGCCCAAGAAACGCATCGCTACGTCGAAGGTCGCGCCGCCCCACATTTCGAAGGAGAAGAAATCCTTTCCGTAAGTGGCCATTGCCGGTGCAATCTTCACCAAATCCTTGGTTCTCATTCGAGTGGCAATCAGTGACTGCTGTGCATCTCGGAACGATGTATCCGTCAGCAGCAGCTTCTTCTGATTCAGCGCCCAATCCGCAACCGCCTTCGGGCCCTTCTCGTCCAACAGCTGCTTCGTTCCGCGGAAAGAAGGAATCTGACTCTTATCTACCTGCGGAACCACCGGAACGTTATAATCCATTCTGTGGCCCTTCGTTTCGTTTACATACTTGTCACCCAGGAATTCCAGAACCTGCAGCTCTCTGTTGGTTACCGCACGGATGTTCAGCAGTTCCGGATTGTCGTTGATGAATCCGGTATTGCAGTTTCCGGCACGGAATGTCGGGTGGTTCAGCACGTTCAGGAGGAATCCGATGTTGGTCTTTACGCCTTCGATACGCATCTCCGTCAGCGCACGAACTGCCTTATTGACGGTGTCGTTAAAACTACGAGCGTGCGAACATACTTTTACCAGCAAGCTGTCGTAGTACGGGGAGATTACCGATCCGGTAAAACCATTTCCGCCGTCCAGACGAATTCCGAATCCCGCTGCGGAACGGTACTCCGTGATGGTACCGGTATCCGGTGCAAAGTTGTTGGCCGGATCCTCAGTGGTGATACGGCACTGAATGGCATAACCGTTCATGGTAACGTCCTTCTGGGACTTGATGTTGATTCTCTCGGAATCCAGGGCATACCCCTCGGCAATCAGAATCATATCCTGAACGATATCGATGCCCGTTACCAGCTCCGAAACCGTGTGCTCTACCTGAACACGGGTGTTCATTTCGATGAAGTAGTGCTGCCCGCTCTTGTCCAGCAGGAACTCGCAAGTTCCGGCACTGCGGTAATCCACTGCTTTTGCCAACTTAATGGCATCATTGCAGATGGCTTCTCTCTGCGCGTCGGACAGGCAGAGCGCCGGTGTGAACTCGATGACCTTCTGGTGTCTTCTCTGTACGGAGCAATCTCTCTCGTAGAGGTGTACCAGGTTGCCGTACTTATCGCCCAGCACCTGAACTTCAATATGCTTCGGCTCTTCCAGGTATTTCTCGATAAAAATATCTCCGTTGCCGAATGCTTTTACCGCTTCGTTATGGGCACTGCGGAACTGCGGAATCAGTTCTTCGCTGCTGCGAACGATTCTCATTCCTCTTCCGCCGCCGCCGGCAGCCGCCTTCAGCATTACCGGATAACCGCACTTCTCTGCAAATTCCAGCGCTTCATCCTCGGAAGAGATGGCCTTATCCACGCCCGGGATGGTGGGAACGCCAACGCTTTCCGCTACCAGCTTGGACTGGATTTTATCGCCCAGCGCATTCATCATCTCATGTGTCGGTCCGATGAATTCGATGCCGCTCTTCTCGCAGGCTTCCGCGAAACCGGCATTTTCTGCCAAGAATCCATAACCCGGGTGAATGGCATCGCAGCCCTTTGCCTTTGCTAAACGGATAATTTCATCAATATCCAGATACGCATCGATTGGGCTCTTTCCATTTCCGATTTCGTAGGATTCGTCCGCCTTGGTACGGAACAGGGAATTCTTGTCCTCTTCCGAATAAATCGCAACGGAACGGATTCCCAGCTCACGGCAAGCTCGAATAATACGAATCGCAATTTCACCACGGTTTGCTACCAAAACCTTTTTAAATTGCTTAATTCTTCCCATTTTTGTTTTCCTCACTAACTTTAGTCGATGATAATTTATTAATAAAACCAATCTATTATAGCATATTAATAAATAATAAAGCAATTCCTTATTTCCATAATTATATTTTATCGGTTTGCCCGTCTTCTTTCCAGTTCATTCAGGTATTTCTTCCGGAGGCGGATATCGTCCGGCGTTACCTCTACCAACTCATCGTCGTTGATGAATTCCAGCGCTTCTTCCAGGGAGAATACTCTCGGCGGAGTCAGCTTGATGGTATCGTCACTGCCGGCCGCACGCATATTGGAGACTCTCTTTGCCTTGCATGGATTTACCACCATGTCATCGTTTCGGGCATTCATTCCGACAATCATTCCCTCATACACGTGAGTACCCGGTTCTACGAACATCTGTACCCGCTCCTGAATATTGAAAATCGCATACGGAGTGCAGTTCCCCTCTTCCTGAGCGATTGCCACACCGTTCACACGCTGCGGGATTTCCCCTTTATAAGGCTCAAATCCTTCGAACCGGCGAACCATGGTTCCTTCACCGTGGGTATCGTTAATGAACTCACTCCGGTAACCCATGAGTCCGCGAGTCGGTGCCAAATATTCGATTCGGGAATATCCGTTGCCTTCGCTCATCATCTGCGTCATCATACCCTTTCGAATATTCAGCTTGGAGATGACGGTGCCGGAATATTCATCCGGTACGCTGATGACCACTTCTTCCACCGGTTCCAGCTTCTCGCCGTTTTCACCGGTCTTGAAGATAACCTCCGGCTTGGATACGCCCAGCTCATATCCTTCTCTTCTCATGTTCTCGATGAGAATGGACAGATGCAGCTCTCCTCGGCCGGATACCTTGAAGGAATCCGTGGAATCCGTCTCCTCTACCACCAGACCCACATTGACTTCCAGCTCCTTGTCCAGACGTTCCCGGATGTGGCGGCTGGTAACGTATTTACCGGACTGTCCGGCAAACGGAGAGGAGTTGACCATGAAGTTCATGGACAGGGTCGGCTCTTCGATGTTGATCATCTCCATGGCTTCCGGATGGTCCGGTGCGCAGATGGTCTCGCCGATGGAAATATCCGGGATACCGGATACGACCACGATATCGCCGCATTCCGCTTCTGCTACCGGCATTCTCTGGAGACCCCGGTAGACGAAGACCTGGTTGATTTTATTTTTGGAAACGGTACCGTCTTCCTTGCAAACCGCAACCTGCTGGGCTTCCTTCAGTGTGCCTCTGGTGATGCGGCCGATTCCCAGTCTGCCGATGTAATCGTCGTACGCCAGGGAGCAAATCTGCAGCTGCAGCGGCTCTTCTCTCTTGTCCGGGAACGGATCCACGTGGTTGACGATGGTTTCCAGCAGCGGCTCGATGTTCAGGTCGCCGTAACCCTTCGGGCTCTTCTTAATTTTGCCGGCGCCCTCTCCGATGACCACTTCATCCGCATCTGAAGGCTCTCTAACTGCGATACCCTGTCTGGCAATACCGTAAAGAATTGGGAAGTCCAGCTGATCGTCATTGGCTTCCAGATCCATGAACAGCTCATATACTTCGTCCACGACTTCGTCGATTCGAGCATCCTTCTTGTCGATTTTGTTGATGAACAGAATCGGGTTCAGGCCCTGTTCAAGAGACTTGTTCAGCACGAAACGGGTCTGCGGCATCGGACCCTCGCTGGAGTCCACCAGGAGGATAACGGTATCTACGGTTTTCATAATACGCTCTACCTCGGAACTGAAGTCCGCGTGTCCCGGGGTGTCGACGATATTGATTTTGTAATCCTTGTACATGATGGAACAGTTCTTGGAATAAATGGTAATTCCACGTTCTCTTTCGATGGCATCGCTGTCCATGACGCAGTCCACCACCTGCTCGTTGTCTCTAAATACGTGAGACTGTGCCAGAAGTGCATCTACCAGAGTGGATTTTCCGGCATCAACGTGAGCGATAACGGCAATATTAATTATTTTTTCTTTTTCTTTCATTAGAAAATTCTCCTTCTTCTATTCGTCAGATGATAATCATTTTCTACAGTACGGCAGAAGGTCTTCAGATCCCTCGCCACCTGTTCGGTACGTTTTCGAGCATGACCGATTACCATGGTATTTCCTTCCGCCTTTTCCTCATAGAATTCCGCGCCCTTAGCGCCGATCCACCGGAATTTTCTCGCCCACAGCTCCTCCTGAGAGAATGCCAGGGCGTACGGAAGCATTTCATAATAATAATCCGGATGAAGCAGCCCGGCTTTCGCCATCTCGGCACCATTCGCCTGACCGATGAAATTCTTCATGCACAGAAGCCGGGTAACCAGCTCTGCATTTCCTTTTCCGCGCTTCTTCATCAGCAATGTGAGAACCAGCGCTGCCAAGCCGCACAAGAGTGCCGTTGCTCCCACCAACAGGCTGCCGCCTTGCATGTAGAATCGAATGCCGCCGAATGCAATTACGCCGGCGTAAACGGCAAACAGAATCATCATGCTGGTGCGATAGGAACTTCGATCCATATCATATCTTCTGTCATACCGAATATTAATCGCAATCAGAATCAATGCGATGATTCCCGTCGGAGCCAGGAAATCCGTCACGCCGATTTCCTGATAGCTGAACAGCCGCGTCAGAACGCACACACCACCCATGCAGGCGGAGAGGAGCAAGATGCTCAGGACCCGCAGCCCCTTGGAAATTCCGGTGCAGGCTTTCATGTTCGGTGCATTGAATCCGTTCTCAATGCTGACACCGATATTCTTCCGCACCGCACGAAGTCTCGGGTGCACCATCTTCGGTTCCAGCGGTCTTCCTTCGTACACATCTTCAAAAAGAATATTGTATGCCGTCCGGATGTACCGCTCTTCGTCCTTTGGTTCTGCCAGCGGAACCAGCGTATACTTTTTTGGCCGATATTCCACAATCTTGAGATACCCCTTGGTTGCCAGGTACACAATCAGCACTGCGATATCCCGAATCCGAGTGTGCCCGTAGAACAGGTACCCGATATCCGCCGGGGTCACGCCTTCAATTGGATGCATTTCCACCGTCTTTCCCACCTTCGGATCTCTTCCGCCGATGAACCAGAACAGGAAAATCAGAAGTAAGGTGATGGACAGAAGGATGATGCTCATCTGCACCGTCCAGGAATTATCCAATGCGCCCTGCCAGTAGCCATTCTTCTGCTGTGCCTTGAAGGTGATGCCGAAGTTGGCCGGCAGATGGGTTCCTGTCATGTGGAGCGTTCCGTCTTTCATCTTATACTTCAGCGTGTTCTGCACGTTCTGTGCGCCGTACTGGCCGCCGTAGTACTGCAGGTCCGACAGATCAAAGTCGGATGGGAATCCCAACGTCAGATTCAGTTTCTGAATCGGCACATTCCAGTTGGTCGAAAGCGCGTCGTACAGAAACATGTCGTATTTCTTGTTTTCATCCTTGTATTCCTGAATCAGATAGTGAACGGAGAACAGGTTCTCCCCTTCCGCAAACTTGTTGTCTTTGGTGTCCGGTTTCAGCTGAATGTAGTAATTGCTGTTAGCATCTTTCATCGCCTGTCCGGTACAGCCGACGGTCTTTACATCCGTCAGGGAATACTTTCCCGTCGGAAGATTTACCTTTACGGAGCTCAGCCCCTTCGGTGCATTCACCCGCAGCTTCAGCGTCACTTCGTACTCGTGGGATTTCAGAATTTGAGTCTCCTGGTTATATTCCAAGAGCTCATACCCCTCCGATTTCGCATCCCCGTATATTGGGATAGCAATATTCAAAAATACCAAGCAAAAGAAGGCAAGCACCATGGCCACCTGCACATAATTTCGGATACTTCTTTTCAGAGTGCTCATATTTTTTCTCCTTAGACAATAATCGTATTATTATACAACATTTGAGCATTCTTATCAAATGAACGGCTATACGTCTTCCAAAAAAAAACACGTTCTTGTGCTTGATAACCGCAATCGGGTATTGTAGAATAATTTTATAAATTGTTGGGAAAATACGGTCAATCCCAACGGAACCAAAAGGGGAACAAACAGAATGAAACGAACAGATTATATTTCTTGGGATGAATATTTCATGGGGGTTTCCCTGCTGGCAGCAAAGCGCAGCAAAGACCCCAACACACAGGTGGGTGCCTGCATCGTGAACCAGGACCACATCATCATTTCCACCGGATACAACGGTTTTCCAAAGAATTGCTCCGACGATGTTTTCCCATGGGAACGCACCGGCAAAGACACCAAGTACGCCTACGTCGTCCATGCGGAACTCAACGCCATTCTCAATTCCGGCGGCCAGTCGCTGAAGGGGGCTTCTCTCTACGTATCCCTCTTCCCTTGCAATGAGTGCACCAAAGCCATCATTCAATCCGGCATCCGGGAAATCGTCTATCTCAGCGACAAGTACGCAGATTCCGATGCCACTCTGGCTTCCAAAACCATGCTCCGTGCAGCGGGTGTGCAGATGCGTCAGCTGAAGCCCCACACGGAACAAATCGTCCTGGACTTCCGAGTGGACAAATAGAATCCGCACCAACAGGATTCAACCCAAATAAGATCATATTTCAGTTGTAAATACAATCACGCAGAAAGGAAGGTTATATTATTATGAAACTGATTGTCGTTGGACCAAGAGGCAAAATGGGAAAATTCATCACCGAAATCGCTTCTCAGCGGGAAGGCATTGAAATCGTTGCAGGCGTCGGTCCTGCCGGAAGGGATTACATCGGCAAGGACATCGGCGAAGTGGCGATGCTGGGCAAAACCATCGGCGCACCGGTGGTCGATGATCTGGAGTCCGTCATCGATAATTGCGACGTTATCATTGATTTCTCTACCGTGGAGATGGGCATGCGCAGTCTGGCTGTCGCAAGAGCTCACGGCAAGGCGCTGATCTGCGGTTCCACCGGCTTCACCCCGGATCAGGTAAAAGAATTCCACGACGCGGCCGCCGATATTCCGGTAATGCTGGCAGCCAACACCTCCAAGCTGGTAAACATCATGTTCAAGCTGATTCAGGAAGCGGCAGAGCTGGCCGGCGATGTGGACGTGGAAATCCTGGATATGCACGATAATACAAAACTGGATGCGCCAAGCGGCACCGCGAAGGAAATCGGTGAGATCGTAGCCGATGCCCGCGGCGTCTCCCTGGAAGAGGAAGCGGTATACGGACGCTGCGGAGTCAGCCCTCGCCGGCACGGAAACATCGGTTTCCATTCCCTGCGCGGCGGAGACATTCCGAGCAGCCACACCACCTACTTCGTGGGAACCAGCGAACGCCTGGAGATCACCCACCACTCCGGCAGCTTCAAGTCCTTTGCAGCCGGTGCAGTAGATGCAGCGGAGTTCATTCAGGACAGCCGAAGGGCTTCTACACCATTAAGGAAGCATTTGGACTGTAAAAGTGTTAAGGAAACTTTCGGACTGTAAAAGTGTTAAGGAACAAAACCTGCACCGGTCAGCAATGTCAAGTTGTTGCTGACCGGTGCAGGCTTTTCATTATAATTCTCATTCTGTTTTTATTCTGGTTTCGCATAAGTCTCAATCACGTGATTGGCCGCCCGGATGCCGTCGCAGGCCGCGGAGGTAATTCCGCCCGCATAGCCGGCGCCTTCACCGGCCGGATAGATTCCGCGGATTTCACTCTGCCCGCTTTCATCCCGGAGGATTCGAACCGGGGAGGAGCTTCGGGTTTCCACACCCTTGATTTTGGCGTCCGGCAAATCATAGCCCTTAATCTTGCGGGCAAAATGAGGTACCGCTTCCCGCAGTCCTTCCACCGCAAAATCCGGCAGGGATTCCGTGACAAAGCGGCTGTTTCCCGTGCCGCTCAAAAACTCCTCCATGGTGCACTCCGGCGCCCGGGAAATCTCGCCGTGTTCTTCCAGCCCTTTCTCATACGCCAGCCGCTCGTATTTCTCCTGGAAGCGAACGCCCGCCAGCACATCGTCGGACTCAAAATCCGATGTGCGCACATCGCAGAGGATACCGCTGTTGGCGGTGCCGCTGTCCCGCTTGCTGTTGCTCATTCCGTTCACACAAAGTTCCTTTTCCCGGGTGGAGCAGACGATGACTTCGCCGCCGGGGCACATGCAGAAGGAATAGACCCCTCTGCCGTTGGAGGCGCGGTAAGATACTTTGTAGTCCGCCGGGGGAAGCCGCCGCTCCTCTCCGTACTGGGCCCGGTCGATCAGGGCCTGCGGGTGTTCCATTCGAACTCCGATGGAAAGCGGCTTCTGCTCCATCGGCAGTTTTTTCTCATGAATCATTTCGAAGGTATCCCGGGCGCTGTGACCGATTGCCAGAATCATCGCATCGGTGACAAACTCTTCCCGGTTTCCTTCATCGTTCACCAGCACCGCGCCGATGAGCCGGCCCTCTTCTGTCTGAAGGGACTCCAGACGGGTTCCGAACCGCACTTCACCGCCCAAGGAAAGGATTTTGTGGCGAATATTTACAATCACTTCCCGAAGCACATCGGTGCCGATATGAGGGCGGTGTTCGTACAGAATCGCCGGGTTGGCGCCGGCCTCCGCAAAGACCTCCAGCACTTCCCGAATGTGCCCGTTCTTAATTCCGCTGGTGAGCTTTCCGTCCGAAAAAGTCCCGGCGCCCCCTTCTCCGAACAGCACGTTGGATTCCGGATTCAGCAATCCCTTCTGCCGAAAGGCTTCCACATCCGCCACCCGTTCCTCCATGGCCTGTCCTCGCTCAATGACCACCGGCCGGTATCCCTCCTCCGCCAATTTCAAGGCGGCAAAAATCCCGCAGGGCCCGAAGCCCACGATCAACGGTCGGCCCTGAAGCTTTTGGGTTCCGGATACCGGTTCTGCCGGTCGTTCCTCCCCCACTTCCTGAAGGTTTTTGTTCTTACGCCGAACGGGTTTTCGGGTAAAAAAATCCACCGTATAGACCAGACGGATGTCCGACTTGTTCCGGGCATCGATAGACTCCCGACGGATGTCGTATTTCTGAATCATATCCGAAGAAATTCCCAGCATCTTCCCGATTCGCCCCGGGATTCGGTCCTTGGGTTCTCCGATGGCTAATTTTATCTGGTTCACTCTATAATGATACATTCTCTATATCCCCTTCTATCTTCCATTTATCCTACACTTTTCCCCGGCATCCCTTCCGGCGGCGCTGCCGGTTAGCCAGGCGTGATTCAAATTGTATCCGCCGCACGGGCCGTCATAGTCTTGCAGTTCCCCGGTGATGTACAACCCCGGGCAGAGCTTGGACTCTCCGGTTTTTTCATCCAATTCCGAAAGTACCACGCCGCCGGATGTACACTGCGCTTCCTTCCATCCCCGGACCCCGGTAGGTTGAAACGCCAGCCCATGCACCTGAGCACAGATGGTACGGCATTCCCCTTCCGTCAGTTCCCCGATGGTCTTAGCCGTGTCGATTTCGGATCTCGCCAAGACGTAGGCGGCCAACTTTTCCTTCAAAACAGAGGTGAGGAGCCATCCCACGTTCAGCTCCGGCGTGCGTGCTTTCCGGTCCGCGATGTAATTCATCAAATCCCGTTCCGGGCACAGGTCGACTTCGATTCGAAAATCATCGATGCCCCTTCCCGGCTTGAACCGCATGTACCGGGTCATGTTGAAGACACAGATTCCGGAAATCCCGAAGGACGTGAACTGAATCTCTCCCGACTCTTCAAAAACCTTCTTCCAGTCTTCTCCCCGGTGCTCTTTCAGCGTGACCGTTCCTTTGGCACGGGTTCCCCCAATTAAATTGCAGCCGTCTCCCTTGCACTCCACCGGCGTCAGGATGGGAACCGGTGCCGTCACCGTATGTCCCAAATTCCGCATCATTTTGTATCCGTCCCCTGTGGTTCCGTAATGCGGGCCGGCTTTTCCGCCGACCGCTGCGATGACCTTGGATGCGGTGATGCGTTTCGTGGAGTCGGCAGTTTCCAACGTCAGGAGAAAATCGGACGTTTCCGGACGCGGCGAAATTTCTTTTATGACGGTGTCGGTCCAAAGGGATACGCCCCGGGTCTTCATCTCCATTACCAGGAGGTCCGCCACGTCCCCAGCGGATTCGGAGTAGGGGTACATGAGGCCGGAATCCAGCGTCCGAACCGCAATGCCCCATTTCTCCAGAAGCTGCACCGCCTGCCGGCTGTCCTTCGCTTTTTCGTTGGAAATATTGCATCGTCCGTTGCCCGTGGCGCGGATTTTCCGCCCCGGCCGGTCGTTCTTCTCCACCACCAGGATTCGAGCCGCCGGATTCACCTCCGCCGCCTCCAGGGCCGCTGCCATGCCGGATGCGCCGGCGCCGATAATGCAAATGTCAAATGATTTTTTCATAGTATCGTCCGTTTCTACTTCAAAAGGCGCAAGCCCCATGGGTGACTCACGCCTTTCGTTTTCATTCGCGCTTCCCGTAAAAACAGGATTCACCGATGCTGTTTTTACCGGCAATGCCGCATTCTATTTGTAAGCTTATTTGTAAGCTTCTGCCGCCTTCTTCAGTACCTCTGCCCGGTCCGTGTCCTCCCAGCGAACGCCCAGCTTGGTCCGGCCGAAGTGTCCGTAAGCCGCCAGCTGTCTGTATTGCGGGCGCAGGAGATCCAGTGTCTTAATGATGGCACCCGGTCTCATATCGAAGTGCTCGCGAACAATCTTCACGATGTCCTCGTCGGAGATGATTCCGGTTCCGTAGGTATTCGCGTAGACGGATACCGGCTCCGCTACGCCGATGGCGTATGCCAGCTCGATTTCCACCTTGCGCGCCAGTCCGGCTGCCACGATGTTCTTTGCAATGTAACGAGCCATGTACGCACCGCTGCGGTCCACCTTCGTCGGGTCCTTTCCGGAGAACGCACCGCCGCCGTGGCTGGCATATCCGCCGTATGTATCCACGATGATTTTACGGCCGGTAAGACCGGAGTCGCCCTTCGGTCCGCCGATAACGAAACGGCCGGTCGGGTTCACGAAGTACTTGGTATCCTCGTCGATGTATTCCACCGGCAGAACCGGCTTTACCACGTACTCAATCATATCCTTTCGGATCTGCTCCAGGGATACGTCCGGGTCGTGCTGTGTGGAAATAACCACGGTGTCGATTCGAACCACGCGGTCGTCATCGTATTCTACGGTAACCTGGGTCTTTCCGTCCGGACGGAGGTAGCTCAGGGTTCCGTCTTTCCGAACCTTTGCCAGCTGCAGTGCCAGCATATGAGCCAGTGCAATCGGCATCGGCATCAGCTCTTCGGTCTCGTCGCAGGCGAAACCGAACATCATGCCCTGGTCTCCGGCGCCGGTAAGAGCGTCCTCATCGCTACTCTTTCCTTCTTTCACTTCCAGCGCTTCGTCTACGCCCTGTGCGATGTCCGGGGACTGCTCTTCAATCGCAACCAGAACGGCACAAGTGTTTCCGTCGAAGCATACATCGCTGCAGTCGTAACCGATATCGGTAACCACCTTCCGAACGATGCCTTCTACATCGGCGGTGCAGGTGGTGGAAATCTCACCAAATACCATTACGAAACCGGTCTTTACCACGGTCTCGCATGCAACGTGTGCCCGAGGGTCTTCTTTCAGAATAGCATCCAGGATGGCATCGGAAATCTGGTCGCAGACTTTATCCGGATGTCCTTCGGTAACGGATTCAGAGGTAAAAAGTTTTTTCATCACAATCTCCTTTGTATCTCCTGAATATTTGTCATGGGTCCAAATATCCGTATGTTCAGTAATAATGGATAAAAAAAACGCTCTCCAAACAAAGAGAGCTTCCACTCTCCTTATCTTCCAGATTCCGCCGGTTCTCCGGGGAACTGTGGGATTTGGCACCTTCGACTGTTATTGCCGAGGTTGCCGCGAGTTCATCGGGCCCATTCCCTACCTCGCTCGTAATAAGGATTAGTCTATGGTCATTATAATCATTTATGCCGGTATGTCAAGGGAATTCCCCCTGCTTTTTATTGATACTTTCTTTGAGAATAGTGTATAATGGTATAATATGCAAAATGATATAAGAAAGGGTTTGGAAAGCCAATGAATGAACTATATGCGGTGGAAGGAAAACAATCCTTCCTCTACAATCATTTCAAAGACTGCAAATGGGACAGCTGTGTGGCCACGGACACCCGCCTTATGGGCGTTATCGCCATGAAAATTACCTGGAAATCCGGACGCAGCAAAATTTACCAGATTCTGCATCTGGATTTTTCCGAATACGGCATCGACGATTACCTGGAATACTTCACCGATCCGGCCATGGCGGAGGTGAGCATGCTCCACAGCCGGTACGAGTGTCAGGAACAGTGGAAGCGAGTCTCCGAAAGTCTGGGAGGCAGAGAAATCTCCATCTCCCTGGGAGCGGCCGTTCGACTGATTGAAATGGCCATCGAAACCAATAAGGGATACTTCCACTACCACGATGTGGACATTCAGGAGTTCCGTAGGGATACGCTAAAAAGAATTCGCCTCATGCTGGAGGCAGCCAAAGAAGATTCGGAATACGAAGAGTGGACACCGGAAGAGGCCACCCGAGCAGTCTGCCTCAAAAACGTCTCCATGTACGAAACCATCAACTACTTCGTCATGCGGATGTGCGATAAGGATTACATCGGCGCTTCGGTGCTCTCCACGATGACACCGGAAATGCTTCAGAGCATTCCGAAATGGCAGTACCGAATGATGACCTTGATTCACAACCGAACAACAAAGGGAAAGGCGCCCGGAGAATTCTTCTGCACCTCTCAAATGGAAGCCGATGACGGATACTTCTACGCACGCTTGATTCTCCGGCTGGACATGACGAAGGGAAAGCGGATGGCGTTGGTATCTTCGATGGAATGTACCTATTTCAATCGTTTCTCGGAAATCGAGATGGCAATGCAGATGCGGCGTCCGGAATACGTTTCCGCGTACAAAATTGTCAAAGATCCGGAGCACTTCGACCTGGACCGCTCCATGATGGCATCGGATTCACAGATTTCCCCGGTTCCCAACGGGATTCTCTATCTTCTGTATAACAACGACAATAC
>OLOB01001203.1_pt1 | contig 17615 bp, 21 predicted proteins | sample 1671911 | NCBI WGS metagenome assembly OLOB01 (sample SAMEA3136625, study PRJEB25190) | human gut metagenome | biome: human gut; feature: human-associated habitat; material: faeces | place: Austria | collected 2013
AAAGGATGGTGGTTGATATGTATTTTCATCACGACACTCTTGCTAGGATGACTAATATGGTCAAGACGTGTATTACTGATTATCTTCATGAGGATGTTGCTGAGTGTGATGTGCAGCGTATTGTGAGTATTTTGTGGCATTGTTGGTATTATGTTGATGGTATTAAGGGTTATCGTGCTATTTTCAAGGATACTATCGAGTCTCATGAGCGGTGACCAGATTGCAACACGCCGAGATTGTAATATTCTTGGCGTGTTGTATACTTGAGTTATTGGCAACAATCAATAAAAGGATGGATTATTATGGCTGGTATCTCTGTTCGTTTTGATACTAAGGTGTATGACGGTAGTGAGGTTATTACCTTGTATTATCGTGCTAATGGTGTTTTCGGTTGCAAGTTTTTCACTGAAACGTATAACCCTCGTACTAATGAGGTTCGTTCGGCCATGTCGAATATGATGCGGTTCGTTTATTGCCTTATGGGGCGTGTTGCTGAGAATACCGAACGTTTCTATCGCAAGCACTGAGGTGGTTGGATAATGGGTTTCGTACCAATGACGTGGGATGCGGCCATGTGTACCGCCTACTACGAGCAGGGCTACCGTGCCGGTTTGACGCTCCCCGCTCACGCTATCCGCCCATTGGAGGATGCGGCGTGCGCTCAAGGCTATTGCGATTGTTTCCGTGAGGGTTACGCCCAGGGTGTGGTGGAGCGTGAGCAGCGTCCGACCGATTTGCATATCGCGGATGCGATAGTAAGGGGTGAAATTGACAGAGCCTAGTAGTATCATGGAACTTTGCGCACAACTGTTTGCCCAGTGGACTGAGCAGGGCGCGATGATTGCCGCTACGCAAGGATATGAGCGTGGTGTGTTGGACGCCGCCGAGGGTAAGCCCGAACGCGAAACGCTCCCTTATGATATTCATAGGATGTATGAGGATGATTATGAACGTGGATACCGTGAGGGGTATAATCATGGAAATGAACAACCGCAGTTTTGATGATATTGTAGATGATTATAGTGCTACATGGTTCAGGGCTAGAATTGTAGATATTGAAAACCCGTACTCGCTATGTACAGAGTGGTGTAAGACTGGTGATTCCATTAGTGCTCTTAATTCATTGATAGATGATATAAATCGGTCTGACACAACACTTTGCGCATGGCTGCAGAGCATGAAGGTTCACGTTACTAAAGGGGTTGAGTATGGAATTATCGAGGAAGCAAGAGAAGACCGATAGTCGCACGAATTGGTTTGATGATGGCGTGCTGGATGATGACCGTGTGCGGCGTGTCATTCGTGGCCGTCGGCGTAATCTGCACTTGCGGGAATATAATCGTGGCGAGGGCGATTGGGAAACGCTCTGCCGCACTATAGCGCTACTCAAGGACTTTTATAAGCCTCAAGGTGAGCAAGTGGCGTTTGCCGATAGTATCGAACATGCGGCAAACGTTTGCCTATCATTATCCCCGCGTACGTCCCGGATCGGCGCGTTGGCGCGAATCCAGAATATTGAAATGTTGGGCGGCGTCATCTATGCCCCGGCTATGGTGGCGTGGTGTGCGGTCTGCCATGTCAAGGGCGCGACCTGTTATGAGATGTGCAAAATCTGGGACGGCAACGAATTCGCTCAGACTATCATCAAAATAGCGTGTCGTTGTTTTGACAATCTGACCGACTCGCGGTATACTGATGAAGACGTGGCTAGAATGTCACAACAGCAGCAACATTAAGCAAAGGTGGTATGATTATGGCATACATCAAGCGAGCAAAGCACTATAGTATTGTGCGCGGCGTCACGCGCGGCAAAAACGGTGAACTCGTTGACGTCGAGGTGGTCGTGGACGGATCGTGCCGCACACCTGACATGGCTATGAAGAAGGCCCGCAAGATTAACAAGGACATGCTGCCCATGTCCGCCGAGTATCATGCGCAGGCGACGCGCATGGATGAGGCAATCTATTGGGCTAACTGTGAGTTTGGGGATGATACCATTATCGACTATCCGGGGCCGGTGAACGGCAACGTGGTTGAGGATGATATCATCTCCGAGGAAAATAATTAATAATCCCTATAAGGAAAGGCAACATAATGGCTGACAACGAACTGACCGTGACGAACGGTAACAATTTTGCTGCGAACGGTGCTAACGCAGTCTCCCACTTTTTCGACACCACCACCGTGGACGGTAAGATGGCGCTTTATAACGCCATGCAGACCTCCGACAAGGTTGACGAACATCTGAACGAACCGTTGCATGTGACCAACGTGCTGGCGCAGGCCATCGAGGTCGCCAATCAGGAAACCGGTGAAATCAACTCTTCCACCCGCGTGGTCATCCACGCGGAGGAAGGTGACTTTGCCGCCGCGTCCCCCACGTTGGCGCACGCTTTTGGCAATCTGTTCGCCATTTTCGGCACGCCGGACACGTGGGCTTCGCCGCTGGCTCTCAAGGTGGTGGAAAAGAAGAGCCGCCGCGGCTATAAGTTCTTCGACCTTGAATTGGTGTCGGAAAACAAGCGCAAGTAGCGCGATTGTCCACACCATATGATAGCATGGTAATGTCCCTATAGGGATGTTGCCGCCAGACTCACCCCCCGTCGTTTCCATCCTTGCGGCGGGGGGTGTTTCACACTCACGAGGAGGGGTCGTGGCAAAACGCAAAACCAACCGGCGCGCCAACAATCTGAAACGCAACGCCGCAATCAGGTCAGCGCAGGTACGCCAGGAACGAGCGGTAAGGGATTACAGTACCGGACGCCTCCCCAAGCAAATCACCGAGACGTTTCTAGGCAAACTCAGCGCCCAACAGCTTGAGCAGGTCGCACGACGTATCGGGCAGGAATTTGGGGAACAACAGCAAGCCTTACGCGCGCGGGATAACGAACCGTATCAGGTCGTGCCCGACGTGCATATTACGAAACTCGACCGCGAAATGGCGGCGCGTCCGCTGATATCCGACGCTGAGATCGCCGCCGCTCCGTCGAAACGTCGGAAGACGTTACGGCAGCAGCAGCGCCGACGGGTTGAGGCGCGGCGGAAAATCAAACGCGCCCAGCAATTCGAGGCGTTGGGCATGGCCCGCTATACCGTGGGCGAAGTACGCGAAATGGAACGCGCGGGCGAATCACCGTTCGACGTGCTGGGCACGCATACGGTCGGCGGATCGGCGCGCGATGAACTGACCCGCAACCGTGCTAACGTGTTCGGTACGGAGCGTGGCATAAGCCACGCGCGCGCGATGATACGCGGCGGGGATCGTAGGAAACTTGAACGGGGAATGTTGGAATACGCCGGGCTCATAGGACGCGCGCCATTACGTGCGGGAAACAAGAGGATTCCTCAGAGTGAGGGCGTTTCGGATTTTGATAGAGCCGAACAACAGCTGGAAGCGTTCGACTCTAGCGTGGCTCAAAAATTCGCGTCTCTATCGAACCGCCAAAAACGATGGCTAATGAACAACACGAATTTTAGCACCGTGGTACGCGAGGCGACATGGTATAATGATAAGACGCATAAATGGGAGACCAAAGCGGACGCGGGCGACGTGGATACACGACTCGATGAATGGATGACAAGCGCACTACGGCACTAAAAGGATGGAATCATGCGAGAGCGTCGAACGGCGGCAACAGACGGCGCAACACTATTGACGGATGACGGCATGGAACCATTGACCGCCCATGCCGTCATCCGCCTCACCATGCTCGATCATCATACGCGCGTATGGTGCGCCCACGGATGGCAGGATATCAAGCCCATAGCCGTCGAACTACTGAAACGCCTCCCCTTGCAATCGAACCCCAGCAAGGATGGCGTGTGGGGGACGTTCAATATTCGCGGCCACTTCTACAGTTTTCGTGTGCGCATGGGCGGCATCACCGTGGACTTTCTGGACGTGCGCAACATCACGCGCGATGATGGGTTGAATGTTTCACGTGAAACGTTCGGGGGCGTGGATGACTTGGAAACCACGTGGAACATCGCGCAGGAATGCGACGCGTTGAACCTTAAGGGTACTACCATAGCCTCAATGGCGATGGCCGATTATATCGATGGGGATTATGCTGGATTCAAACGCCATTTTCCACCATTGGATAAGGATGATTATCACCGGATGCGCCCGGCATACTATGGGGCGATAGTGTACAGCAAGGAAGGGGAATATGTGGACGCCACCAGTTGGGATGTCAATAGCTTGTACCCAGCTATCATGCGAGACATGCCCATGCCAACGGGAATGCCGGAATGGTACGACGGAAAGTATCGATATGATGCCGATTATCCACTTCACATCGATGTTATCGCTTTCGACGCAAGGTTAAGACCCGGCAAAACGGCCACGCTCACCAACATCCTGCCCGTATGGGGGTGTGAGGGTGAACGCTTGGACAGTACGCTCGGCGTCATCACCATGCCGGTCACGGACGTGGACTGGGAAACGCTCACGGAAAACTATGACGTGCATGTATGGGAGCATGTGGGCGGCTGGAAATTCCGCGAATCACATGGGCTTTATTGCAACTATGTGGACAAGTGGTTCCACGTGAAACAGACCGCGACCGGAGAACGACGGCAGATGGCGAAACTACTGTTGAACTCACTGGTGGGAAAGTTCGGGGCCTCGCTCTACCGTCCCATGCTGCATCCAAGGCCCTCCGTTGACGGCGGCGTGGATTTTACCGTGGACAAGCCCGAGTCATCCAACAGTCTGGCATGGTTGCCGACCGCCGCCTATGTCAACGCCTACGGTCGGCAGGTATTATCCCGTGCGATGAACGCGAACGCCGACCGAGTTCTCTACGCTGACACCGATGGCATGATATTGGCGGGGCTGGACGCGCCCGCGGACATTGAAACGGATGACCGGAAACTAGGCGCGTGGAAAAACGACCACACCTATGAAAAGCTGCGTATTCTCGGCAATCGCAAATACTGCGGCGTGGAAACGGATGGCGTTACGGTTATGCGGTTGAGTGGCGTGCATCGAGCCGCGCCCATACCCTACGACGAATTCCTACCGGGGTCGCGCCATCGCAATGATGATGGCCATACTTTCGTGCTATAATAGCCGGTAGCGGGGTGTGCGTCCCAAGTCGATTCGATGGCCCGACCGGTAGGCAATCGGTAAGGCGATTCGGTCGGATGTAGACGTGCGTAGCCAACGCCCATTGACGGCGAGGGAACCCGCACAGCCTAGCAATCCGGCATGGCAGCGTGATTGCTGCCATGCCACTTACCTTAAGGGGTGAACATGGACGACACCGAAAACACCGAACCGGACACCACGCCCGACACCGAACCGGACGCGCCCGCCGACGACACTACGCCGAACCCGGAACCCGAGGCGCAGGACGATGACGAACCCGAGGACGCCGGCGGCGACAAGGACGCCGACATGGCCGACCGGTTGAGCGCCTTGGAGGCGACCGTGGCCGAACTATCCAAAACCATCGAGGCGATGCGCGACGCGGCAGCCGACCACGTGCTGAACGACGGCCCGGACGGCGACGCGGATTCGGACGCCACGGAAATGACCGACGATGACTATAACGGCACCTATGGCACGTTCGATGACCTCTACGAAGACTAACGATCAGAAAGGAACAACTATCATGCCGACTACCCCCGTGGTGACGCCCAGGCAGCAGCTTAGGCCGCTCACTGAATTCAACAACGCCCAGATTCTTAACATGATTAGGAACGAGGCGTCCCCTGAGTACCAGCGGCGTATGCCGTCCGCTACCCAGATGAACATGGATAGGCAGATGGCTACGCTTATGTCGAGTACTCAGCTGAAGAACGAGTTTTACTCGGCGTTGGTGAACCGTATCGGCGGCACGTATGTCAACACGTGGCGTTGGAATAATCCGCTTGGCGTGTTCCAGCGCGCCTCGCAGGCGTTTGGTGACACGTGGCAGGAAATCGCAGTGGGCATGCCGCTTGCGCAGGTCTATGACCCTGACGCGGAATACTTGGGCGCGGATAACTTCCGCAAGTGGAAGATCGACGTGGATAGCCTCTATCATCGGCTGGACTTCGCCCACTGGTATCCGGCGACCACGGATGACAAGACCTTGCAGCGCGCGTTTACGTCCGAGAATGGTCTGGCCTCGCTGACTTCGCAGATTCTCACGTCTTGCTATAATGCGGCTGAGGTTGACCTTTTCGAGGCCATGTGTCATCAATTCGTGGAGTACGCGAAGCTGGGCGGGTATTGGCGTGTTCACATGGAACATGATTTGAACAACATGGGCAGTTCGGAGACGGACGCCCGCGATATGCTGCGCCAGATTCGCGCATGGGCCGACACGCTGAAGTTTGTCAGCACCCGGTATAATGCGCGGCATATGCCGACGTTTGCGCGCTCCGACGAACTGGTGCTGTTCTGTTCCCCCGAGGTGAAGAGCGCTCTGGATGTGCAGGGTCTTGCTACCGTGTTCCAGCGTACGGACGCCGAGCCGACCATCGACCGGATTATCGTCATCCCGCAAGACCGGTTCGGCATGGACGGTGTGCAGGCCATCCTGACCACCGACAAATTCCTGGTTGATATCCCGGTCATCAATGAGATGACGCAGCAGACCAACCCGGTTAACATTAACTCGGTTAACCATTACCTGCATGTGCAGCACATTATCAGCGTGTCCGGCTTCGCCCCGGCAGTGATGTTCTGGACTGGTGCCGGATCCACCGCCAAGGTGGTGGCGCCGACCGGTACGCAGGCCCAGAAGCCGGCGTTCCAGCTTAAGCTTGCCATGTACGGTGGCGGCACGTCCACCCCGAGCAATGTGGCGCGTGGCGGCGCGGTGCAGGTCACCGCCGATACGGCCATCACCAACGATGGCACGGCTACGTTCCGGTCGGATGCGGTTGAGTACCGCATTGGCGATACCGCCAAGCCGAAGAGCGATTACACCTACATCTCGCCTACCGGCGTGCTGGTGGTGGGTCTGGATGAACCGAACACCACTATCCCGGTCACGGCAACCGCGCTGTACACGGATCCGAAGACCCCCGAGGTGCCGGGCACCGTGTCCGCGGCGCTCGACGTGCCGGTGACCGGTGATGGCGTCATCGGGTTTAATCCGTCGATTATCGCGTCGATTGCCGTCAACGTCTCGAATGTGACCACGGGTCATACGACGCAGGCGACCGCGACGGCGACCATGATTGACGGACGTACCGCCGACGTGACCGCGCAGGCCGCATGGACGTCCGGCACCCCCGCCAACGCCACCGTGTCCGAATCGGGCGTGGTCACCGGTGTTAAGTCGGGTAGCTCTGATATTACCGCCACGCTGTTCGGCGTGTCCGGTAAGAAGAGTGTGACCGTATCCTAGTGGTATAATGGGAGGGTAGCCGGTTGGCTACTCCCTCTCACGGTGTGATGCAAGTCAAGGCCCGGAGCGCAAACCACGTGAGCGCTCCGGGCCTTGACCATACCGGAGGCTAAACGATGATTGATGATGCGAATTCTTACGTGGAATCCAATTTTTCATGGGCGGAATGGACGCCCAACACCACACTGAAACTCTGCCGCGTACCGTGGGATGCTTCATATCGGGATGTGGTTCGGTTTGTTTCACGTGAAACACAACGACAATGGTTCGATAATCTGGATGGCGTGGAATGCCGTCCGGCCACCATGCACATTTTCGGCGCTCCCGTGCGTATCGACATGCCATTCAACCAGGCATCGAACTATAATTATCTTGTCGCCGTCAACGATTACCCCGAGCTGGAATCGCCACGCGCATGGTATTACTTCATCGAATCCGCGGAATACATTAACGCCCACACCACACAGCTCACGCTTATGCTGGACGTATGGCAGAGTTTCCAATTCGACGTGAGTTTCGGCAGTTGCTACGTGACGCGCGGGCACATCGGCGTAGCCAACGAACACCAGTGGGATGATTACGGGCGCACCACGCTCGCACTCCCGGAGGGGCTGGACACGGGCGCGGAAACCGTCATCACCTCACAGTCGTATACGGCGCTTATGTCCAGTAAGCCCGTGCAACCCGGTTTCAATTCACCGACCTTGGATTATGGCGTCATTGTCGTGGCCACGACCGACCTTGTGGCGTCGGGCGGCAGCGCTGAAAAACCGTCATTGAAAACCGCGCAAGGCTCCCAATTCGAGAATCAATCCAATGGGGCGGGAATCTATTATTTTGATACCGCCGATGATTTTACGCGCATCATGCAGGCGGGCAGCTCATTCCCGTGGGTTACTCAGGGCATTACGGCGATTTACGCCATTCCTAAAATCAGCGCCGACTATATTGCCGACGCGGGCCGTGAGGTAACGCAATTCTTCGGGGCCGGCGCGGCCGGTGTGATTAAAGGCCACGTATACACGTTCCTATGGGAGGCTAAGAGCGGTAACCGGTATGATGATATTGTTTCCGTCAAGAATTTTCGCGATAATTTTAACATTCCGAGCCGGTATCGCAATCTGAAAAAACTGCGATGCTACCCGTATAGCGTCGTGGAATGCTCATGCCTGAACGGCTCAAACGTCATCTATCGGCCCGAGGATATCCAGTCCAATGACCTGACTATCCGCGAGACGTGGAACTATGCGCCCCCGTCACCTCGTTTGAACTTCTACCCGGTGGACTATAATGCGGGCGGCGCAGCTACGGTCGGCTCCCCGTCCGGGAATGGTACCGGGTTGCCGATCGATGGCGGGGAAATGTTGAATGTCAGCTTCGGGATTACGAACTTCCCGCAGTTCATGGTGGTCAACAATGGGGCCGTGCTTGCTATGGCGAACGGCGCGTACACTCGCGCTTACGCGGAACAGTCAGCCGGTTGGGCGCAGCAAAAAGCGACCATGAGCGCGGCCAACACGTTATCTCAGGCTGGTACGGCGATTCGTACCCAACAACAGATGACACAGCTTGGCGTAACCAACCGTAACGCGTTGAACGCCATCGCAGCCAACTCGCTCAATCAGTCGCTGGCTATCGGGCAGGCGAACACCAACGCCATGACCGATTTGAACGTGTCCCAGAATAACGCGCAATCGGCGTGGGGCTTGATATCCAATGCCGGGAATGCGCTTATGTCGGGGAACGTGGCCGGGCTGATTGGCGGTACTGTCGGCGGCATCGTACAGAACGGCATCGCCAACAGTGGACTGTATGCCAGTCGTGATATCGCCAACGATACGGCAGCCGCGAACACGGCCAACAGTGTGGCGACCAATGCGGCGCAAACCTCTCAGGCGAACTCGTACGCGCAACGCGCCCAGCAGATTCAGGGCACGTCCAGCGCCCTCATGGCCGGGCAGAACTATCGACTGGCCACGCGCTTTGCCGAGGGTGATTATGAAAACGCGATTGCCGGAATCAATGCGCAAGTGCAGCAAATGCAGATGACACCGCCGACCACAAGCGGCGCGGCGGGCGGCGATTCGTTCAACCTCGCCAACGGCATCATGGGCGTTCTGATACGGTTTCGCACGTGCGCCCCCGGCGCGCTGCGTTCGGTGGGCGAGTTCATGCTGCGATTCGGGTATTTTGTCCAGCGGTTCATCACCCCGCCCGCAAGTCTGCAATGTATGGAAAAGTTCACGTACTGGCAGATGCAGGAATGCTACATTAGGGGCACGTTGCCCGAGCAGGCGCGATTGACCATTAAGGGCATGTTCGAGCGTGGCGTGACCGTGTGGGCTAAGCCGGAGTATATCGGCGTGACCGATTGGGCGGACAATGATCCGCTGCCGGGCGTTGGCTACGAGTGATACAATGGTGATATGAGTAGGTCTAAGAGGAATCGGGTTGGCGGCGCATTGCACCCGCGTGGCAATTATGCCAAGGCGCGCGCCGCCAGTCTTGACGGGATGTATTATCATCTGTTGTCGGAGTTGGCGCTGAACCGTTTCAGCTGGCGCGGATTGCCGCCGACCGTGGACGAGCGATGGCTTGAAATGTGTTTGTGTGAATACGGTTGCGCGTTGTTTTTCGAGGACAGGCGTATAGGCCGGTTCCTCGTAACTCAGGCCGGGTATCAGGGCCGTTTGAACGTGTATAACAATCCCACCATGTTTGAGCCGGTGGGCGTCAACTACCATTACAAGCAGCTCAAGGCGGGCAGGGAGTGCATCCCTATTTGGGATAATCGTATGCGCATGAGTTTCAAGGACATTCTATGGCAGTACGCGCGACGCCTAGCCGATATCGATAAAGCCTATGACGTGAATCTGGAGAGCCTGAAACTGCCGACCATTATCACCGCCGACCCGCGTACCAAGCTCACGGTACAGAACATGCTGCAGCAGCGGCAGGATGGACAAGACTACATCATCGGCTACGATTCGCTGGATCCGGGTAGCATGTTCCAACCGTGGCCCAACACCACGCCCTACCTCTTGGATAAATTTATTCAACAGAAGGCGCAGGTGACTAATGAGGTGCTGGGGTACTTGGGTATCCAGTCCAGTGGTACGGAGAAAAAGGAGCGGCTTATATCGGATGAGGTGGCGCAAGCCAACGAAAAGGTTGACGTGTTCCGGTTGAGTTTCCTGAAGGCGCGGCAGGCGGCGGCAACGGAAATCAACCGGTTGTGGCCGCAACTGAACGTCTGGGTTGAGTATGCGGACGCGCAATCGAGCGGCGTACCCAACGCGCTGGATCCAAGCGCCTCGGGTACGACGGATATTGACATGCCCGCCTCATATGACGCGGGTATCGGAGGTGTATTGTAATGCAGGACTTTACCGCCTACGCGATGGCCACGCCCGGAGAGTACACCGAAACGTTGGGCAATCTCATTGCGTTCGGATATGATACGGACGCCAAGCTGCATTTATCCGCCGGCTATTATCCGATTTATGACGAGTCCCATCGCGCCGAGTTGAACGAGAAGATTGTCCGCCATTACGCATTGCGGGAAATCGGGCAGGAAACCGCGCAACAGTTCATTTTCTATTTGGGGATGACGATGGCGGAAATCATGCCCTATTTTAACGAGCGCTACCGCACGCTGGACATGGAATATGATCCGTTGGATTCCATGGACATGACCACGGATAGTGAGAGCGGCAGCGAATCCCAGTCCTCGGGCAAGGCGTCCAGCACGCAGGATTCGACCAGCAGCAGCACCAGCAAGTCGGATAATAGCAGCACCACCACGTCCAAGAGTTTCGATAGTGACGTGCCGCAAACCGGCGTCGTGGGCGACTTCGCACGCTACGCCTCCCATGCGAACGAATCGCAGGCGGACAGTTCAGGCACCGCATCCAGTTCGCAGGACTCGACCAGTCACACCACCGCGCAAAGCGCCACCGATTATCAGCATGATTCGAGCAATGCCAAGGGCAGGAGCCATGTGACCGGGCGCAGCCAGAGCGCCATGAGCCTGATTCAAGAGTACCGGCAGGCGATTATCAATGTGGACATGGAGGTTGTGCGGAGTCTCGAACCGTGCTTCATGCAGGTGTGGGGGTCTTATGATACAATCTTCAGTAACTGCCATAATTATGGAGAATGGGAGTAATCATGGTTGCCATTAACGCACTGGTTCCACGGCAACGCTTGTTCGACGGGATACCCACGTCCGTTCCGTTCACCTATCGGGATGGACTGACCACGTTACAGCTGATTGAATGCCTACGCCACAATCTTGATATTCTCCAATGCGATTTACGCAAGCTGGAGGATACCACCACCGACCTAACGGCATCCGTGGATAAGGCACTTGCGGATACCGTGGCGCAGATTAACGAGGACATGGCCGCCTTGCGCGCGGAAATGCTCGCCCTGATTCATGAGATGGAGCAGCAGGGCGTGGCCACCTCCCCGGTCTACGGCACCGTGCAGCCGCTCGGGCAGGTGCTGGGCGGCATTTATGATAATTCGCGTGACCACGGATTGTTCTGGGGTGACTATGATGACATGGGGTTGACCGCTCAGGAATACGACGGCCTTACCCTCGGCGCACGCGAATACGATTTACGCGCCACCGCCGTGGATAATTGCGTGCCGGGCGATTTTCCGGGACGCTCCCAATTCCCCTACGGGAAGAGCATGCCCGAAAACCCGCCCGCCGACGTGGCGTTTATCACGCAATCCGAAGCGGATGCACGCTATGTGGAACGTAACCCGTCCGTGTCGAATTTTGAGCATGGCGGGGTGTGAGTATGACCGCCACCAACCATACCGAACGCTACGGGCTAAGCCAGTATACGGACGACGACCACCCCACGTATACCGGCGATTACAATGGCGACATGTCCAAGATTGATGCGGCGATTTACGCGGCATCCCAGTCGGGCGGATTAACGGCGGTCGAACATGACGCCACGCTTACCGGCGACGGCACAAGCGGAGCGCCATTGGGTATGGTGGCCGGTACGGCAGTCAAACCGGTGGACAATAAGTGGAATGAAATAGATTTCAATGATTATTACACCAACGGAATCTATACGTTCAACGGTGAGTCAACAAACGGCCCTAGTGCATCCTGGACTAGTGGTTCCCTTATAGTCCTGAGATCTTACCGAACTGTAATACAGATTTATTCCGCTAACCAGTACGAACCAAACACCAAAATGGCCGTGCGGTACGCCACTACCGCTACAGGGGCTGACCCGACCGCAGAGGATTGGAGCGCATGGGCTGATATAGCCTACAAGAACGATATACCCGACGTTTCCGAGCTGACTTCCCATATCGCCGCACTGGAATCTCAGGTGGCGGCGCTCACCGCCGCCGCAACCCCGAGCGCCACGGGTCTTACCGCCGAACAATTGGACACGCAATATTCGGATGATTATAATATTGTTCGGGTAGGGACGCCTACCCGTAACATTGAAACGGAGGAATCCTCACAATGAGTACCACACAACACACTTCACACTACAATCTGCCGACGTTCGGGGATAATCCGAACGACCGCCCGTCGTGGCGTGGTGATTTCACCGACGCCATGACCAAGATTGATAATCAGATGTACGCCAACGCCACCAACATCACCACGGCTACGGCGGCGGCGAACAACGCCAAAACGGCGGCGGACGCAGCGAAGGAATCGGCCGACAGCGCTGCGGAGCTTGCGCAGACCAACAAGGCCGATATTACCGAGTTGGATGGCTATTTTAGTAAGCTCGGCGTCACGTCGGCGCAGACCGCGCAGAACCTTATGGACACCATCAACGGTAAGGCGGAAGACACGGCCCTGACTGCATTGCAGGGTACGGTATCCTCTCTGTCCGGCAGGGTTGACGGTAAGGCCGATTCTTCTAACGTCTATTCCAAGGCGCAGGCTGACGCTACGTTCACCAAGCAGGGCGGATATGCGGGCACCGCGCAGACCATTTACAACAAGGCATCGCAGGCGGCGACCGACCTGCAAAGCCTCAAGACCTCGGGGCAGGCGGCCACCCTTGTTGATTCCGGCGAGGTCAACCACAAGGGGCTCAAGATTCAGTGGACTGCCTACTACAGCCACGTTACCCGACTCATGACCATCCGCGTCAACGCCTCCGGTGCGATCACGGGCGGTATCAACAGGGACGAAGTCGAGCTGGGAACGCTTGACGCGCAATATAGGCCGACGGTTGACATGCGTACCGTCGTCGACGTGGTCAACGAGGGGCCGACGTTCCTGATCGTCAAGGCCGACACGGGCAAGGTCAGGGTTGATTTCAATATCAATTCTTCCACGTCCCCGTTCTACGTCGACCTTATTGGCATCGTGCCGTATTTTGTTGTCGGCTGACAACGGGTCGATGCATCATACCCCGCTCGGTACTCCGGGTGGGGTATACTGATATCATGGTAGATGTGCAAGCATGGTTGGAACGCACCCAGAACCAGTATTGGGACATGGACGGCAGTTATGGCGCCCAATGCTGGGACTTATGGGCGAAATACTGCATGGATAATTACAATCTCAGCCTAGGGGATTGCATCACTCCGACAGGCTATGCGGAGGGCAATTACACCATGTTCCCCACCACGGCGGCAGTGGGGCGCGTGTTTGAGAGAAAGGACGCCGATTATACGCCCGGCATGGGAGACGTGGTGTTTTGGACGTTCGGCAGTCGGATCTACACCGGCAGTCACGTGGCTATCGTATGGGGTGGTATCCAGGGCGACAACATTGATGTACTGACCCAAAACCCGACACCTGCCGTTCACCAATTGCTGCCGCTTATGAAAGGTTCGCAGCTACTCGGCTATCTGCACCCCACGGCATTGCCGGAACCGCCGGGATCCGGCGATAATCCGACCGGCGGCAATAATCCGGGCGTGAGCGTGGACGGTGATGTCTCCGCGTGGATCCAATTGCAGGGCGATAACCTCATTTATCACAGTGGTTCGGGCACGACTTCATCGCAAGCCATTTTCTACAAGTCGAGCGCACAAACGTGGGTGTATCGTGGCGGCACGGGTCAGCCGGACGCCGACCAGGGGCAGGGCACGCCAAGCGTGGGCGACGGGGAAAGCTCTTACGCGCTCTATGTCATCGGCACCGTGGAATCATCGTTACGTTGGGATGCGGTCGAGCCTAATCATCAGGGTATCGGCATCGCGCAATGGTCGTTCGGCAGGCGCTTGCAGGTATTGAACGCTATGAAGGCGGTAGACGCCGCTGGGTATGAGGCGTTTGCCGCCGCCGCGCCATCCATCGCCGCGCTTATGGAATCAGGCGGCACGTTCGACCGCGCGATGACCGGTAGCGAGGTTGCCGCGTTTCAGACGTGGGCGCGACGCACGGAATCACGGCAGGGGCAGCGCAACCGGTTCGCCGAAGATTACGAGGGCTACCCGCAGACGTATGATGATGCGAAAATGCAGATATTATGGACGTGCGCCTATCACCAAAGCCCGGCGGGCGCGATGAACGTACCGCACGCTTCATCGCTTACCCAACTGTATGACAATATCCTCAACACATCGCCGTTCGGGCCATACGGGACACGCTACAATACCGCCTATTCACTGTTGAATGTGTGGGATGGCACCAGCGCGCCACCGAACTTCTGACACCACGGCAAACCGGTGGATATCTACCGGCTTGTCGTTGTTGTATGGTATGATGGATAGTATGGAGAGGCTGTTAAGCGAAGGCGATTACTACGATTACGGGCGCGTGTTGTCCTATCATGCGCCTTGGATGTTCGTCATCGGCGCGCGCGGCCTCGGTAAGACCTATGGCGCTAAAAAACTGGTCATCGGTGACTGGATTAAAAAACGCTGGCAATTCATCTACCTACGACGGACGGCAGAGGAACAGAAAAACAAGGGCACGTGGTTCGCGGATATTGCCGAACAGTACCCCGACTTAGAGTTTAGAGTATCAGGCAATCAAGCCGAGTGCCATTGGCTGGATGACAGGGACGCCACCACCGACAAGCACGGCAAGACACGCCCCACATGGCATATCATGGGGTATTTTATCGCCCTATCACAGGCGGGACAGGTCAAGTCGGTGGCCTACCCCAAGGTACGGACGATGATTTTTGATGAAATCTTCCCCGACAATATGCGCTACCTTGGGGGCGAGGTCACGGCGCTTGAGGAATTCTATAACACGGTTGACCGCTGGAACGACCGCGTGAGGGTTATCATGTGCAGCAATGCAGTGACGTTGGCTAACCCGTATTTTTCGGCGTTCAATATCAATCTGAAACCGCAATTGGATAATCATACGCAATATCAACGGTATTGCGACGGGTTTATCATGGTGGAATTGGCTGATTATGGTGGGTTTAGCGCCAAAGTCGCCACGTCGAAATTCGGCCAATTTTTGCGCAAATATGATGAGAATTATGCGAATTATGCAATCAATAATGATTTTAGGGATAACGCTAATACTCTCATTAGTGATTTTAACAACGCCGGTTATGCGTTTACACTAAGAACCACCGAATACGGTATTTTCAACGTATACCAGCAACTGAGTGACACCGATGAAGTATTGTACATCATCACCAAAAAACAGCCCAAAATCACACGTGATTTTACGTTTGATTATCGACTAGTCGATAATGATTGCATCATGCTCAAACGCTCGGATGACATGACGCAAAAAATATTAAACGCCTACCGCGTCGGGCGGCTACGGTTCGAGACGCCTCAGATCAAGGCGGAATTCAGTATGATACTTGGCGGCTTATTACAGCAATCAGGCATAAGAAAGTGAGGAAGCAATGATGGAAACCTTATTTTACGAAATTCTAGCCGTATTCGTGTTCATCATCGTGGACTATATTACCGGCGTTATCAATGCCGTAATGCACGGCAAACTGTCCAGCACAAAAATGCGCGAAGGACTGGGGCATAAGTTCGCGTATCTTTGCGTGTTTTTTGTCGCATGGTTCATTGATTTTGAAATGGGACACATAGACCTCGGATTCCATACCGCGTTAACACCGCTAGTTACCGTGGGTATTGTACTCATTGAGTTGTCCAGCATCATCGAAAATATCGGCAAAATCAATCCCGAACTGGCACAAGCAAAGTTCATGAAAATATTCACCGACTATCATAAGGAGGATGACAACAATGGCGATACGAACACCACCGGCAGCCGTTGACTACGCGCGGTCAGTCCTCAATGCAGGCTATAACGGGTACTGCCTAGCGCACGTCCAAGACGCCTACGGGGCTGAACCGCGATACGCCAGTGCGATAGCCGCATGGAACGGATGCAGCGAACCACACCCCACAACCGACCTAGCGTCCGCACCATACGGCGCGCCCATATATTTTTCACAACCCGGCAACCCATACGGACACATCGCGCTGCACCTCAATGGTGATATGATGTACACCACCGATAGCAGCGTCGGGCATCCCCACGAAGATAGCATATCCAAGTGGATTCGCCAATATGGATATGTGCCGCTCGGATGGAGCGGCGACATAGAAAACCAAAACATACCAGAATTAGGAGATGATGACATGCCAACCGCAAACGAAATCGCTGAAGCCGTATGGAACTTCAACCAAAACGGCGTCAAAATGCGCGACCGCGTACAGGGTATCGACGGAGCTGCAAACAGCGCGAACAACGAGATCCGCCGCCTGAGTACATGGGACAACAAAACCCATGCGTCCAACATGGGCAATTTGCTCACCGAACAACCCGTGAAATACAACGGTACCACTGCAAAACTCGGGGATAGAATCGGATATATCGACGCGCACACGCATATCATGGACGCGCAAATTACCGCGCTCACCGAGGCCGTGAAAACTCTGGCCGCAAATCAGGGTGTTGACCCGGACAAAATTGCAGCGATTGTAGAGCAGGCCGTAAAAGAAAAACTGGAATCGCTCACCATCACAGTAGAGTGACACCATAGCATGAATAAGCCCCGCAGATTGCGGGGCTTATTTGTTATCAACGAATATCGCACACGCGACAACCACGCGGCTCATACCGCTTATGCAATTCCCACACATGCAACCGAGAAGAACCAACAATAACGCACATAATATCACGCGCCTCCTTAACACTCACACGCTCGGCAATAGGATTATTAATAACATACAAGTCACGCGCCTCACTAGTACGGAAACCATGAACCTTAGTCGGCTCAACCTCCGAGCGCTCAACTACATAATACACCTCAACCACCATCCTTC
>OLOB01001204.1_pt1 | contig 17575 bp, 16 predicted proteins | sample 1671911 | NCBI WGS metagenome assembly OLOB01 (sample SAMEA3136625, study PRJEB25190) | human gut metagenome | biome: human gut; feature: human-associated habitat; material: faeces | place: Austria | collected 2013
TAAATGATAATCTTCTATTAATATTTTTATATGAAAAATGTTTTCTCCTAAAAATAAGTACTTGCAAAAAGCAAGTACTTAACTATATTCTAATTCATTAGAGCTATTACCATTTCCTCTATGTCAAATACATCATTTGTTTCAAAAAGTTCTGCTAAGGCTTCTATATTTTCTTCTAAATGTTCAATGTCTTTAGAATATGTATGAGCTATATCTACCATGTCTTCATCAGTGAACTCATTATTTTCTATATATCTCACCACAGCCAGCTCTCTTATGATCATATAACTTACAAGAGCAGTCTTTATTTTTGCTAATATGTCATAATCAAATACAGCTTTCATAAAATATCTAAATACAAAGTAAACTAATATGTTTTCAAATTTATATAACTTATCCTTGTAATATTCTTCAAACTGCCTATGCTTTATTATGTATAATTCTTCATCTTCATCAGTTTGCCAAAAATATCTTAAGGCATCGTTAAGACCTAAAGGATCATCTGGAGTTATATGTTTTAAATCTTTAAAGACTTTGAAATACTCATGCATATCATCATACTTTGAACCTTCATTATCTCTATACTCTTCCAATTCATTTATAAGTTCTTCTAAAAATCCTTTATCTAGATATTTCTCTCTTACAGATTTTATTTCCTTAATTTCACTTTCATCTATTTTTTCTTGAATTTCATCAACAAATAAAAGTGCCACAACAGCTCTTTTTCTTAAATCAATAGTTCTATCCTGGATTATATCCATTACTATCTTTCTACTTTGAAGTAATTCTATAAAAAGCTGTGCATTTATATCATTATATGAACTTACAACTTCATTATTTTCACTTAATTCAAACTCTACTTTTTTTGAATTATTAAGCATTATTCTTGCTGCTTCTGGACATGAAAGTGATATTCCTACTTCTCTTAAAGAACCAAATTCTTCTGTGTATCTAGGATATTGCTGACATGTATAACAAAGGTTCTCCTCACCAATGTTTATATATATGTCACAAGTCTTTTCTTCATTTAAAAATGGACAATTATTACCTTTAAGGACAAATATATTTTCTCCTGCTTCATGAACTATTTCACTTCTTAATCTATCCCCAAATTCTCCTTGCACATTTTTATAACGATCATATGTAGCATCATCTATTACTATTCCCCAGCCTGCACAGCATGTATCTTCACATTTTGATGCTATACATTTAAAATCCTTAAAGTATTCTGGTACTCTAATCTTCATTTCTTATTCCTCGTTTATAATTTAATTATTTATTTTCACTTTTATATTCATTATAGAAGTTTATTAATATTTCATACTCTTCATCTGATAAGAATTTACTTTCATGTTTTTCATTAATTTCCACATCAGTAAAATTCAAAAATCTTACCTTATTCTTATATAATTCAATTAATCCTAATCTTACATTGTTATTTTCACTCATTTTTATTTCTCCTTTTCTTCTTATATTTTAAATCTTGCCATACCATATACAAATTCATTTGTTGCATCTAGTGGCTCATCATTAATCAATATAATATCACATTCTTGGCAAATATCATATAAAATACTCCCGATAAATGGATTTCTCACTACTACTTCCTTAGGTCTACCATTTTGCATTATAAAACCTATAAACATATTTAAAAGTATATTTTCTTCATCATCATGAGGATTCATTAACTGTTGCCCTAATACCATTCCATTATTATGTTCCATAATTAAAGCAATTTTAGCATTAATCTTTCTATGACTTTTTTCATCATTTATTGCAGTATTTAAATATACCATATCCATTTCTAACGAAATATCTACTTGTGGTTGCTTTTTCATTCTTTGCTTTAAAACTTCATCATTTATAACTAATAAGTAATATTCATTTTCATAAAATGGAAGTTTTGCTTTGGTATTAATATAATTACCATCCTCATCAAATTTACGTAATAGCATTTCACCTTGGTCAAAGTTTACCTTTATTTTTCCTTCCTTAAAATCACGTAAAATTATTACCAGTTCTTTTAGTACTTTAGAAAGTAAAATAGCTTCTTCTTTATTTATTTTATCTGGAACATATCCCTTTTTATATGATTCAAAATATATCCATTGGTTTTTACCTCTAAATTTATGTCCTACTTCCCTAATTATTTTTCTTTCGCCTTCTGTTAATTCATTTCTATCTCCTAAGAACATGCTAATACTATTTTGTTCAAACATAGCATATTCTGGTGGCATACCATATCTTTCACTTTCAATTATAAAAAGAAAATCCTTAAATCCTCTATAACCTACATATGCATTTACCCCGTAACATAAATCCCCATAACCTTGTACTACACAAAAGATTGGTTCTTCCATTTCTTTAAGTTTTATTGCTATAATATCTAAATTGCATAGACTTTTCCAAGGCTCTTCTGTTTTTACCGCCACAGCATTATCATATAGTTCTTGCCAAATATCCATTGTAATTCTTTCACTCATATAATTTCATCCTCTGATTTAAATATTATATTACTTCATTATAAACATATTAGTTATAAATGCTAGTTGTATTTAAATTTCTTTATAAAAAAGCAGTTATACTCTAAAGTACAACTGCTTTATTGGAGGCGCCACCCAGATTTGAACTGGGGAATAAAGGTTTTGCAGACCTCTGCCTTACCACTTGGCTATAGCGCCATTTTCTTCTTCAATAGTATTATATTAGATAGTTAGGCTTTTGTAAACAATTTTTTTGCTATATTTTATAAATTTCCTTCATTTAATTACTTTGATGAAAAAGTCATGCAAAATGATATAACCCATGCTATACATATAACTGCAGTTAATAAAATTAATAAAGGACTTTTCTTCATTGGAGGAAGCTCCTCTTTTCTCTCTTTGATAGAAATTGAATTTAAAGTAATGCTGCATATCATTATCATTATAAATCCTAATAAGACAAATCCCCATGAAATGATTCTTTCACAGTACATAAAATTTATAATTGTACTACATGCTACTAGGATTAATATTATTTTATAAATTATTCCTTTAATATCTTTCATAAAACATACACTCCCTATGATATACCATAAATATTATGAGTATGTTTATATTGTATACCTTTTTAAATTAATATAACATATTTCTAATAAATATTTATTCACTTTTACTTTTTATATGCATAATAAATGGGTATAAACTTAATAAAACAGCTTATTCCCCATTTATACAGTATTCAATTTCTTCTGCTGTCAAATTTCCTAAGTAAATATGATTTAAATACTTCTTTAATATATGGTAGCTTTTTTTAATTTCATCTATTGGTGTTGATTGAAGATTCATTTTATATCTTGGAAAGTACCTGGAAAGATGTAAAGGGATATCTTTATTTAATGAACTTAACAAAGTTGCTATTTCCATTAATGTTTCATCATCAGTATTTTCACATGGTATAAGCAATGTGGTAACTTCAATATGCTTTCCCATTTCATAAGCTATTTTAATGGTTTCTTTCACTGCTTCTAGTTCTCCAAAGCATAACTTCTTATAATACTCTTTTCCGCCTTTTAAATCTATATTTAATGCATCAACATAAGGCAATAACTTCTTTAAAGGCTCATTACAAATATAGCCATTGGTAACTAATACTACCTTGTGCTCTTTATTTCTTTCTTTAATCTTTCTAGCTACATCATAAACATATTCATACCATATGGATGGTTCATTATAAGTGAAGGCTAAACCAATATTATTTTCTATTTCCATAGATATCTCTGCCATTTCTTCTGGTGGTATATACTTACTTTCAGCTCTATATTGAGAAATTGAATAGTTTTGACAAAATGAACATTTGAAATTACAACCAAAAGATCCTATTGAAAGTATCATGGTTCCTGGATAAAATTCATATAATGGCTTCTTTTCTATTGGATCCATGGAAAGAGAAGTTATTTCACCATAATTTATACTATATAACTTTATTGCCCCTTCTTCATCTTTCTTAACTTCTCTTACTCCACATACACCTTTATGTCCTTCACTTATTTTTTTACATCTATGGGGACAAAGATAACAATTTATTAATCCATCTTTTTCTTCATAAAACATTGCTTCCTTATTCATCATCTTCACATTCCTTAAATCTTTCTACTTTGAATCTTTCTAAAACATAATTATCACTTGGCCTTATATTCCCTTTTTCCATGGCTATAGCTACTTGCTGTTCACTTGTATCTATTCCTTCTAGATTAGGTAAAAGTAATCCTCTTTTAGCACCAAAAGAAACAATCACTCCATATTCCTTAGGATCAAGTTCTTCAAATGTAGTCTTTTCTGGTTCATGTAATAAATCAACTGAAATATCAATTTCCTTAAGTTCTTCTTGTGTTAATGGCGAAAATCTTGGATCATTAATGGCAGCACTTAATGAATTTCTTATTATTTCTTCAGCTATGGTATCTGTTACTGGTGCTATTGTTCCAATACAGCCCCTTAATTCTCCATTGATTTTCAAAGATACAAACACACCTTTTTTATCATTTAATAATTCCTCATCCTTAACATCATCTATTGTTAACAAGGTTCCCCTATCAAAATAGCTATTTAAATTTTTTCTGGCTAAAATGGTATATGGATTTCCTTCCTTCATTCTTCGTTGATTTTCCATTTCACTTTTTTGCAATAATTTATCATATAAATTTGTTTCTTTTCCCTTAAACTCCATTATTCCATAGCCAACACCTAAAGGTCCTTCATAACTTAATAACTCAGCTTTTGCTTCATTGGAATTAATTGCTCCTGCCAGTACGTATAAAGATCTTAATCCACATTGTCCACTTTCATTAACAAGAACCTTATCCATATTAAATAAACCTTCTAATTTTCCACTTTGTAAAATACTGATAAGTTCTCTATCAAACTCTGCACCTAAAGGTGTATAAGGATAAGGACCATCCTTAGTAAGCCTATGAGATAAATCGCCTGAAGCTACCAATACTGCTCTTTCCTTACTATCTTCTACTGCTCTATTGATTACAGTACCAAACTTAGCAAGCTCTAATGGAGATAATAATCCATAAGTAATATGAACTAATTTATATTTGCCATACTTTTCAATAAAATATAAAGGAACCATGGCACCGTGATCCAACTCTAAATCAACGCCATAAACATATGCATTTTCTTTATTTAAAGCTGCTACATTTAAATTTTCCTCATCAGCATATTTAATTATTTTTCTGGTAAGATCTAAGTTAATATGATAATTAAATTTAACATTTGCAGCATTAAATTGAGCAAGGTTTCCTGAAATACTCCTTTCTGTAACCATTGCCATTGCATCTCTAAACATAGCACCATGAGGAGTTATTAATATTAAAGTATCTGGTTTTAAAGAAGCAATCCTTCTTGCAGCTTCATCACATGCTTTTACCGTATTATTTACTTCTACTTCTTTTCCCTTTCCTACTTCATGGACTATAATTGGTGGATGTGGCATTAAAAAATATCCTAACATTTTATATCACCTTCTTATTTTTGCTTATTTATAGTATATATAAGTAACGATTTTTTATGATAAAAACAAGCCATAGCAAAAATTTTTGCTATGGCTTATTTTTTTATTTATCTGTTTTTAATGATTACTGTGATAATCTTTCTTTTAAAGCTTGTACTGCATCTTCATTTATAGCAATTGCTTTACCTACTGTTCCACCAAGCTTTTCCCATACATAATTATGTACTTCTACAGCATTGCTAAAATCTAAATCATCCCACTTTAATAACTCTTTATATAAATAATCATCCTTACCCTTTAATAATGGTACTGTTTCATTTAAAAAGCCTTTATCTATTTCTATCTCTTCCCATATTTCATCATTTTCAGCAATAATTATTGTGTTAGCTCTTAAATGGACTTCATAATATAAATCTTCTATATTATACCCATTATCCACTTCTACTTCACTACTAGATACCTGCTGAAGTTGTGATGAAGTTTCTTTAGGTGAAGACTCTATAGAACTTTCATTTTCTTTACTGACAGCTACATTTTTACTTGAAGAACTTCCACCTAAAGTTAATTCAATGGCAAAGCTAACTCCTAAGACAACAGCCAAAATAGCAAGTACTATAGCTGTAGCCTTCAGTCTTTTATAAGATTTATCTTCATTATCATATGTTCCATTATTACCATTTCTTTTTCCCCACATAATATACTTTATCTCCTTACTTGTTATTTTATGGTATATTATACATTATTTTACCAAAACCTTCAATGTGGTTAATATAAAAATACCTGCATAAAATGCAGGTATTTTGGCCCCTGAAAATTATTTATCCAATAACTTCAACTTTAGTAACTTCATCTATATAAGTAAGTTCTGATAAAATATCATTAATATCTACTTCATCATCTACATTAAGCTTTAAGATTATTTTTGCTTTATCAATAGATACCTTTTTTGTCTCTATTGATATTATGCAAACTCCAGCAATTTTTAAGCCATCTCTTACCTTTTCCATGGACACTACTGTATCACCTGTTAAATCAAGTTCAATAAAAACATGAGAGTTTCTTTTTATTGACTTTATTTTTTCTAATCTAAAGATATCTGTTAAGAAAATATAGGATGCTATAGTTATTATAACAGCCCCTAAATATACCCCTGATCCTACAGCTAATCCTATACAAGCTGCAAGGCATATTGATGCTGCAGTAGTTAATCCTTTTACACTTCTTTTATCCTTAAGGATAGTACCTGCACCAAGAAAACCTATGCCTGATATATATTGTCCTGCCAATCTAAATACATCATTATTTCCTCCATTAATGCGATAATATTCTAGGGATGTAATTTGAATTAAAAGACCAACCATCCCTACAAGCACATGGGTTCTTATTCCTACAACCATACCTTTCTTTTCACGATTATAACCAATTGCTCCTACAAGAACTATGCAAAGTAAAGTCTTAAAAATAATTTCTAAAATAACCTTTATATTTACGCTTCCTATAATTTCTTTTAACATCTTCCTTCCCCCTTTTTCTTAAGACCTTAACTTTGTACTCTTATTATCTGGAGAGATTATTTATAGTATAAATCAAAAGGAGTAGATTTTGTTCTACTCCTTTTTCTATCTATGATTTTAATTATTTTCAAGTATTAAACATTAACAATATTTATATAAATTTAATTATCATCTCCCTTACAGTAGATTAGATAATTGGATCATCTCCCTCTGGGCTGCTTCATAGTTATTCATATCACTATGGTGCCAATAAACTATTGCTTCTTCACGGACAATATTAAGGTTTGAGCATTCCTCCTTTCCCTTAGTCTTAATAAAAGACTCTATATCATTTGATATTATCATCGCCAAGCATCCCTCCCTTTTCACACATATATGGTTAAGTGTTTATAGACAAAAAGGAGTCACAAAACATCTTTTGTGACTCCTTTGTCTTATCTATATTAATATTATACTATGGTAAATACCTCTTGTAAATATTTTCCACTAACTTTTTTTGAAATTTTATTCACTTTCATACTTAAAACTTTTTTCTCTTTTATAATAAGTATAAGCTAATGGTATTACTGCTGCAAACCAAGCAACAGGATCTGCTAAACATATTCCAAAAAAGCCTATATATTGTGGTAATGTAAATGCAACTATTGCTCTTGCAATAAGTTCATATGCTCCAGCCATCATTGGAACAAATGAATCACCAATTCCTTGAAGTGCATTTCTATAAACAAATATTAACCCTAATGGAATGAAGAAAATTGCTGAAATATTTAAAACTTGCTGTGCATAAGATAATATTTCTGCATCTGGATTGCTAACAAACATCATTACAAAATATTTTCCTAAGAAAATAAGTACCATGGCAGAAATCAAGCTTGTAATTATAGAAATTTGTACGCACTTCTTAACTCCTAATTTAATACGGTCATTTCTTTTTGCTCCTATATTTTGTCCACAATATGTTGCCATTGTTACACCTAAAGTAGTAGCTGGTTGCATAACTAACTGTAATACTTTTGAAGCAGCTGCATAAGATGCAATTACTGTAGATCCAAATATATTTATAGCACTTTGTACAGTCATTATTCCTATGGCTGTTATGGAAAATTGAAGTGCCATAGGTATACCAACTTTTAAATGTTTTCTATAATACTTTTTCTTAACTTTAAAATCTTCTTTTTTAAGTCTTAATATTTTATATTTCTTATAAGTATAAATTACACATAAAAGCGCTGAAACCCCTTGAGATATTACTGTTGCATAAGCCGCTCCTGCAACTCCCATTTTGAAGTTTATAATAAGTACTAAATCTAAAATTATGTTAAGTACTGAAGATACTATAAGAAAATATAAAGGCGTTTTGCTATCGCCTAAAGCTCTTAATATGGCAGCCATCATATTATAGAATATAATAGCTACATTTCCAGCATATAAAATAATTATGTATGTTGACGCATCCTTCATTATATTAGAAGGAGTGTTCATAAGAGTTAAAAGAGGCTTTGCTGAAATTACGCTTATGAAAGTCACAATTATAGAGGCTATTATTGATAAAGTAATTGAACTTGCAACAGCTTTCTTTACTCCTGCTTCATCTTTAGCACCATACTTTTGAGAAATAAGTACTGCAAATCCGCTTGTAAGCCCCATTACAAATCCATTTACTAAAAACCCCATGGAACTTGTTGCTCCTACTGCTGCTAATGCTTCAACACCTACAAATCTTCCAACAATTATTGTATCAACCATACTATAAAACTGCTGAAATATATTTCCTATTAAAAGCGGAATTGAAAATAGCAATATCAGTTTCACTGGATTGCCTGTTGTCATATCGTTTGTCATTGATTCATCTCCTTTTTATTTTTTCACCAGCATATATAATAACACATTTTTCTACATTGCAAAATAAAATAAATCCGCAGATACGCAAAGCTACATACTTTGTTACATCTACGGATTATAAACACAGTTTCCCCAAGAATAGTGAATAAAATCGACTCCCTGTATAAAAAGCAAATAAACTTTTTACTATTATTTACATTTATAATATACTCTTTACCTTAAATATTGTCAATATAATTTTAGATAAAAAAGGAACATCTTCTAAAAAAAGAAAATGTTCCATAGTAATATTTTAAGCTGTCCTTTTATTATTAATCTCTTCTATTATTCCCCAGGCAATTGAAAGCCATAAATTGATTCCAAAGATAGCACCAAAACTTCCATATAAATATAATTTTTTAAAGAAATCTCCGGCAAAACCATTAAACATAATGTGTATTTCCTTTGGCTCCATTATTGCTATTTGTTCCATAGTGACCTGCTTTAAATTTACAGCTTTTAAAAGTTCACTAGTATTGTTAAATGTAACATTTAATACAGCTTCAATAACTCTACAGATGACATCATCCTTTGTATCCTCTTTAATAAAGTTCACACCGTCATTAATTATCTCTTCATAAATTACATTGATTATTTCTCTATTAGTATCATTGAAGCTTTTATTATTAAATGCAGTTTCAATATAAGCTTTCATACACTCTATAGAATATTCTTTATCAATAAAATCATTTAATGATGCTTTTCTAACTACCTCTTCATAAAATTCATTTGCTATTTTTTCAAGGGTTATTGCAAACTGCTCATTATTAACAACTATATTCAATATTCCTTTAGTACACCTTACTATATCTTCTCTTTTTACTGCTAGCATTACTTTATTTATAGCTGTTTCTTGTATATGCTGTATAAATTCTTCATCTATTATCTTATCTGTGCACTTAATTATTTCATCTATATTATTTACTAAATTATCTCTACTGACCTCTATAACAAGCTTTAACTGGTTACTAAATTTATGACAGATATCTTTTAATGAAGTCAAATCTGTGAAAGATAGAAACTCCTTAAGATTTTCATTTAATATTATGTTAATAGCCTCATCAATAACATCTTCAATATTTTCTTTTACATACTGAGATTTATTAAGGCTTATATATATACTATCTAGTACTTTACTACAATTAATTTCTTTTGCTTTAAGCTGTAAACTCTTTATTGGTGTAGGATAAACAGAATATGATAATGTATTTTGAACTATTGACGTAATTTCTAAATATTTATTATCTAAAAATATAGGCACTTTAATATCTATTATTGTATCTACACATCTGTCAACAATATCATCCCCACCAAACATCATATATGCTCCTCTTTCAAGGAAATTAAGTCCTGATTTGATTTGGTTTCTTACCTTTTCACTAAAATTATTTCTATTGGCTTTTAAATAGTTTTCCCCTTTGCTAATAACATATCTACTTAACTTAGGTATATTACTATCAATATATGCTGCTAGCTTTCCACCAAATACATTGCCAATGGTATTATCACCATCAATTTCTTTTTGTAAAAACCCTGAAATTTCATTTTCAAAATAGCTTTCACTTTCATTAAATATCCATAACATTGATTTATCTTTAATATATTTTCTTAAATTTTCACTTTTTTCTTTAGAGATAATTTCACATAAAGGCTTATTAATGATAGTTTGATATTTATCCTCACCTTTAAGGATTATCTTTTTAATATTTTCTTCATTTAATATGTCTTTACTCTTATTTAGTAAAACGTCCTTTAAGCTACTATTCACATCTGTTCTTATTTTAATAAACTGCTCTTCTTTCATAAACTCTTTACACTTTTTATCAGTTTTTATTTTATCTTCAAGATAATCTGCTGTTTTCTCTGCAAAAATTAATGATAGCTTTCTAGTATCAAGGATGATTTTAGATATAGTTCTTGGCTTTACAATTTTTTCAACACTTACATTTCCTATACCTTCCACTGCTCTTTCTGCTATCTTCGCTTTATTATTTTCTATATTTTTTTTCATTCCATTATATAAAAAGTCTACTATGGTTTCTTTCTTTTCTTTTATTGAATCCATTATTACTTTATAGTTACTTTCAGATATACTGCTGATAAGATATCCCTTAAACATATCTTTTTTAGAACTTAATAGCATTTTTACTCTTTCACCATTTAACAGTTCTTCATCAATAACATAACCTATACCTCTTGCCATGATATCCTTATGTGCTGGAATATATCCCAAAGAAAATTTCCTTAAGAATGGTATTTTAGCTAAGAACTTATTTCTCTTATATGGATAAAATAACATTTTTAAAGCTATAACATTGGTGCCTACGCCTATCATAGCCATAATAATACAAGATATCACTGTAGAACCTATACTACTTGAAAATCCACTTATAGAAGCATTTCCATAAAATAACCCATAAATACATCCAACAATAAGCCCTAAAATACCTCCAAATACTGATAATGGCTTAAGTTCATTTCCCATAAATGCTTGAGCAAGATCACATATTTCCTCTTCATTAAACTTTATCAAATTATCATAGATAATATTCTTTATATTGCCATTAAGCATTTCTTCAATATTGTTATCTATATACTTATATAACTTATCCTTTGAAGTTTCTATTAATTTTTCTTTATTGCATATATAATCTATAAATTCATCTAAAGTATTTTCAGAATATTTACTTATGATTTCTTTTTCAAGATTTACCACAAGTTTTACCATGAAATTTTCTAATTTGTCTTTTTCATTATCTAGCACCTTAATTAAATCTATTTCAGCTACCTTACTTATTATTCTTGTATTAATAGGCTCTAGTATTTCTCTTTTATTATTCTGTAGCAGCTGTAATAATGAGCTATCTACATTCTTTAAAAACTTAGTAAATTTCTCTTCTGGCAGAAGCTTTTCCATTGGAGTATGAATTACTTCCTCAATTTTATTATTAATACTATTAATAACTCTTGGCTGTAAGTAGCTTAATATTTCTTTTCTTTCTTTATAAATCAATAAGAAAAGCTCTTCTTTCACATTTCTTTTTAATAAATTAACACTTTCTTCTGTAATGAAAGAACTTATTTTTTTAGAAAATATTGATTCAACTAATAGGTTTACTATTTTTTCACCATGTATATTAATCTTTTCAATAATAAGCTTACTTAGTGCCGTTATTTTATCTAAACTTATGATATTCGCTTCTTCAAGTTTACCTATTATATCTTTTATCTTATTACTTTTTAAATAAGTTATTATACCTTCTGATATCTTCTTTACTGATTCTTCATTGATTTCATATGCATCTATATAAGAAATAATTTTATCTACCACACTGGCTTTTTCTGATATATCACTAAAAAGGCTATCTCTAACTTTTTGCACTATTATCCTTTTGATACTTCCATTCATTCCCTCAATGGATTCATCTATAGATTCTTCAATTATCTTATTAACTTCATTTTTATTAAATCTAATCCATTCTGATATGCTTGGTATAACTTTAATGGTCATTTCTTCTATAAACTTTGAAAGATTAATGGATGATTCTTCTGGCAATAACTCATACAATGTAAAATCTAGGTCTTTTGCTATTTTTATTAACTGACTTAAAATAGTATTTACGCTATAAGCACCCTTATCTGAATTTATAAGTGCATACCCTTTTGTAAATAAAGCTGAAGATATTTCTTTTTTTTCTTCTGCAGAAAAATAATCATTTAATGTATTAGCACCTATTGACTTAAATAAATTATTTATTATTTCATCTATATTAATGACATCATATATCTTTCCCATCATATTTGATAATTTTTCTTTATCAGTTAATATCTTTTCTAATGAATTGATTATAAATTCTTCTATATTAGCTTTTATCTTTCTTTCCGTAGCTTCATCAATAATATCTTTTATTATCAAACTATTATTTTGATGATAAATATCTGTTAATAAAACAGAAATCTTATGCTCTGATTTTATATATTTAAAAACTTCTTCATAAACAATATTTGTTATATAAGATATATGCTTTGCTGATAAAATTTCTGTAATTTTTACATTGTCTACTATATTTTTTAATAGCTTATCTGATACAAGTTTCATTTTACTTTCTGTAAATTCTAAGATACTTTCTTTACTTTCTTCAAATGATGAAATATCTTTTATTTTCACATCATTAAATATTTCTTTAAGACCGCTATTCCAAAACTCTTCTACAGTTATGTTTAACTGCTTCTTAAACTCTTCTCCATGTATATGCTTCTTTAATGTCTTTCCATTAATAATATCTTTTTCCACTAAAGTACTTATTTCATCTATAAATTTTTCTTTATTTTTCTTAACTACTCCTCCTAGCTTTAATGGTGTGTATTCCTTAAAAAGCATATTTACAGCATACTTATTAGTAATATATCCTGCCACTCCCCCTGAAATACTTTGAAGCATTAAAAATAATGGGTTTATCAATGTTTTTCTCTCCTTTTATTACTGTTAATTACTATATTATACTACAAAGAAAATTTATCCACAAAATTATTAATTATTTTCCATTTTATGGTATAATATTCATATACTTTATTTTATGAGGTGAGTTATGGATAAAATTAAATTTAATGGTTTAAGCGAAATTAACAAAGTAAATTGTATTTTAGAATTAAGCAAGAAAAATAGCTTAAATGAAATCAGTACTCTTTTAGGCATAAAGAAAAATTCTATTAAGTCTCTTATGGAAAAATATAATTACACTTTCAATGGAAAAAACTTTTTAAAACATAAAGAAATATCAAAATCTACAAAAACTTGCATCCCTGAAACTTCTGCTCCAGCTGATAGATTATATGCCTTAGAAATGAGAATATTTGAATTAGAAACAATTGTTAGAAACATTAATTATGATTTACAAAATCACAAACAAAATCATCAAAATAATGGTAACGCATTACAAGAAACTTTTTCACTTCAGGATAGAATAGTTTTGAAAGATTCTGTAATGGATACCTTAAATACTTTTTTAAAAAATCATCCTGAATTAAATAAAGATGATGTTATAAATAAAGCAATTTCAGAGTATATAGAAAACTATAGCAGATTAGTTATCTATAATAAAAAAGACAATAAATAGATTGATTTTTTCATTCTATTTACTGTCTTTTTTTATTTATTATTTTTCGCTATATTTATTAATCATCTCATTTTTTAAATTCCAAAGATCAGGTGATAAATCTACATAATACTCCTGTGGATTAGTAAATCTCTTTTGTTCATCCCATAAACTATTTACACTTTCTCTACAATGAGCTTTAATGTCTAATACAGCTGGACTTTCATAAACACATTCCCCATTTAAAAACACAGGAACTTGAAGCTTTTTAGCATAGAAATTAGTTACCAGCTTCTTCTTCCAAGTATGAACTGGATCAAATATTTCATATTCTTTGCTATCATCTATTACTTCATGAGCTAAAGTAATAACATCTGCAATTGCTTTATTGCTTTCTCTATCAAATAATCTCCATACTTGCTTGTATCCAGGATTAGTTACCTTTTCTACATTTTCTGAAAGTTTAATTCTAGGTACTATTTCACCATTTTCTTCCACAGCCATCAGCTTATAAACTCCACCAAATACTGGTTCTGATTTAGCTGTAATAAGTCTTTCACCAACTCCATAAATATCAATCTTAGCATCTTGACTTACAAGATCTCTTATAATAAATTCATCTAAGCTATTGGAAGCAATTATCTTACAATCTCTTAATCCATTTTCATCAAGCATTTTTCTTGCTTTCTTTGATAAATATGATAAATCTCCACTATCAAGTCTAATTCCTTTTAATCTTTTTCCCATTGGTTCTAATACTTCTTTAGCTATTCTTATGGCATTAGGAATTCCTGACTTAAGAACGCTGTATGTATCAACAAGAAGCATACAGTTATCTGGATAAGTTTTTGCATAAGCTTCAAATGCCATATATTCATCTCCAAAGAATTGAACCCATGAGTGAGCCATTGTCCCTACTATATCTACACCAAAGTCTTTTCCTGTTATAGTAGTTGCTGTTGCATAAACGCCTCCGATTATAGCTGCTCTGGCACCTAATATGGCTGCATCTGCACCTTGACCTCTTCTTGCTCCAAGATCCATTACTACTCTGCCATTAGCTGCTGTAACAACTCTATTAGCTTTAGTAGCTATAAGACTTTGATGATTTATTGATAATAATAGCATTGTTTCAATAAACTGAGCTTCCATTACCTTTGCTCTTACTGTAACAATTGGTTCATTAGGAAATACTACAGTTCCTTCTGGAATTGCATAAATATCTCCGCTAAACTTGAAATCTCCTAAATATTTTAAAAACTCTTCATTAAATATCTTTTTTCCTCTTAAATATTCAATATCATCCTCTGAAAAGCTTAAGTTCTTAATATACTCTATAAACTGCTGCAAGCCTGCTGTAATTGAAAAACTTGCTCCATCAGGATTTTTTCTAAAGAACATATCACAGTATACCACTGAATCAGCATATCCGTTTTCATAATATCCATTAGACATTGTTAGTTCGTAGAAATCAACTAACATACTTAAATTTCTTTCGTTTTTTAAATCCATACTCTTCATCCTTTTTCCTTATATAAAAGGGAATTCACCTCCATCAGCAGATAATATGGCTAACTTTTATTTATATTAACATATTATTATTATTTACATAACTAGTCAATGTCTGAGTAAATTTATTTTTCTAACATTCTAGTAAGCTTTGCTATATATCCAATATTCATCACATTCATTTTTAAATATAAATTCACTTGCTTTTACTTTTCCATTTTTCTTATGATTATATAATACTTGTCCATCATTTCCATAGTTCTCATTATCCATATTAGGGTCCATTATTTTAAAATAATTCTCCCCATCAATTTCTTCTACGCCATATATAACTATATAATGACCTTCTTTTGTAAAGTGACCTGGTTTCATTATGGCAATAGCCATGTGCTTTCCATCACTTAGCAATTCCTTTAAAACTTCTGTTTCTTCTCCACTAACTCTTGTAAGCCCAAGCTTGTATTTTTCTTCATTAATTATATCACTAAAAAATTGTCTTTTGGTGTATCCTTCACAGTATCCATTTTCAATAGAGTAATTAGCAAGTTCTACTGGATCTATGGTCCTATCTTTTAAGGTTGAAAGCACCATGGCCATAGCTGCTACCCCACATCCCGCTGTCCCAATTGTACTTTCCTCAGTATCATAAGGTATTTCAGCCCACTTTGAATCTTCTTGGTTATAATAAACTTTAACTCCAAAATATGTATTTCTTTGTTTCATCATAAAAGCTAGTCCTACAAATGAAAATACCATCATTACAGAACATATTTTTAATTTCAATTTATTTCTTTTTATACTCATCTTTCTCACCTAATTCTTTTCTTTTGTTTAATATATTCTAGCACAGCCATGAAAGAATAAATATACTCTTAAGATATTTTTAATAAATAGAAAATATTCTTATGTAAAGTAGGCATTATGCCTCTTTACACCAGCTTGATGATATTCTTGCATCATTGATATATCCAAGATAGCTATGTGCTACTTTCACATTCATTCCATCAAATTCTTCAATTTGACTTTCTGTAAGTTTTTCCACTCTTTCGTCACTAGCTAAATATACATCCTTGCTAAAAATATAATTTTTTCCACTGTCTTTTTTAAATATCATTACCCTTCACCCCATAATCATTTTATAGTTTTTTCTCACAAAATTATTATATATTATTTTACTTAAAATTCCTTTTTTGTTTTAATTTTCAGTTTTATGAATAAAATTATTCATTTGTGCATAATTTTATTCATACGTGCATAATTTTATTCAGCCTTTGCTTTATATTATATAAATAGAAATCATATTAACTATGATTTCTATTTATTTTATACTGCATAACTAGTATTGGATAATGGATGCTTTCGAATATATAGCTTTCTCTTTTTTTCATATTCTTCTTTTGATATCGTATCTTTTCTTGAATCATGAATTGTATAATCATATCCTTTGTTATTCACATCATACCATTTCAATACTTCTCTAAAACTCTTGCCATCTCTTTGACTTTTAAGAAAGATACCACTACCACGTCCTATATTGTCTAGTGTCCATGTATTGCACCTTATTTCATTTAACATTGTCTTATTATAAGGGAACTGAACATATGCATGGGTATTGTTCATATACATTCTACAGATTGTGGTACCATCATCAAACTTTATTAACAAAATGTCATTTCTCAATCTTTCTTCTCTTATACCTATTTTAAAATAGTCATTTTTTAAATATAAAAATTTAAAGTCTTTTATTTTCTTTTCCTGACCCATAATAAATCCCCCTTATAACATATATTTATGCAGGAAAGAAATTTTGTTTATATATTTTGTAACTATTTTTATATTTTATATAATCTAATTATATCAAAAATAGCACTTATGCTCATTTGAGTTTTGAAGTGAACCCAATTTATTGGACACTATATTTAAATTTAAGTTTAAGCAGTTAATAAGGATTGATTCCTGTATTGGACAGGAGTTAGTCCTTTTAATTTTGCTGTTATTCTTTGTGTATTATAATAATCAATATATTCTTCCATCGCAATCTTTAAATCATCTAATGTTTCAAATGTATACTCA
>OLOB01001206.1_pt1 | contig 17561 bp, 6 predicted proteins | sample 1671911 | NCBI WGS metagenome assembly OLOB01 (sample SAMEA3136625, study PRJEB25190) | human gut metagenome | biome: human gut; feature: human-associated habitat; material: faeces | place: Austria | collected 2013
GGACGACCTCGAAGGCCGCACCAACACCATCTGCCACGAAATGGCACACATGTGGTTCGGCGACCTCGTCACCATGAAGTGGTGGGACGACCTGTGGCTGAAGGAATCATTCGCGGAAAACCAGGGGGCCAGCGCTATCGCAACCGCCACGCGGTACGTGGGTGAATGGGCGAACTTTGCGATGAACCGTAAGATCTGGGCCTACACGCAGGACCAGATGCCGACCACGCACCCGATCGCCGCAGACATTCCGGACGTCGCAGCTGCAAAGACAAACTTCGACGGAATCACATACGCCAAGGGCGCGTCCGTTCTCAAGCAGCTGGTTGCCTGGGTCGGTGAGGACGCCTTCTATGAGGGAGCGCGCCGCTACTTCGCCGAGCACCAGTTCGGTTCGACCAACCTGCAGGACCTCCTGGTTGCGCTTGAGGGAGCCTCACGCCAGGAACTGTCCTCCTGGAAGAACGCGTGGCTGGAGACCTCTGGTCCGTCGACGCTGTCCGCTTCGTGGACGACGGATGCAGTTGGTGCGATCACAGACTTCACACTGCATCAGAGTGGCGAGGCCTGTGGGGGAGTTCTGCGCCCCCACCGCGTCACGGTGTCCACGTGGCGCGTCGCTGCCAGTGCCCTTGAACGTACGCACAGCTTCGACGTGCGCATCGAGGGGGAACAGGCCCCGATCGATCCCGATGGAGTCCTTGCAGTTCCCGGTGGCGCCGCCTCCGCTGCGGATATTACGCAGGGTCTGCCCCGTGTTCAGGAACTCTTCGAGGCCCGTAGCCCGAAGGTCGAGGCGAAGATGAACGAGGCCGCCGGCCGCGTCCACATCGACGACGAAGACCCGAGCGCGCGTAAGGTCGTCATCACCCGTGACGACGGCAAGGAAGACCTGGTCATCGAGGTCTCGCGTCGCCAGAAGCTCCTCGTGTCCGAGGGCCAGCACATCGAGGCCGGCACCCCGCTGACCGAGGGCCAGCTGGATCCCAAGGAAATCCTGCGCATCATGGGCCGCAACGTGGCTCAGAAGATGCTCGTGGACGAGGTTCAGAAGGTGTACCGCGACCAGGGTGTGGGCATCCACGCCAAGCACATCGAGGTCACCGACACCGCTACCGGCAAGGACGTGACCGCGAAGTTCAACATCGCGGCGATCGACGGCGTCGCCTACGTGTACGCCAGGACCGCGGACACGAAAGTGCCGGCCACCGGCGAGATCATCAAGGGCGACCCCCAGCCTAGGAACCTCAAGGAATACGCCGAAAAGAAAACCCACGACCCGTTGAAGGAGCCGGCCATCGACCAGTCGATGCTGGGTACGAGCTACGAGGTGAGCCTGCCGATGACCGTCATCAAGGTCACCGACGGACATATCGTGAAGAACAAAGCCACGCAGGTCGTCAACGACACCCGCAAGGACACCAACGAAGTCGCCAACCCCCTCAAACCCGTCAACCCCTCCAAGGACGTGGTCGTGAAGGTGGACGGCGAATCCATCGACAAGCACAGCGTGTACCTCAACAGCCTGTTCCTCTACCGTCTCGACAGCTCCGTGCTGCCCGCGCACCGCGCCTACCAGAAGGTCACCGACTGGAGCATCACCGACCCGCTCGACACCGAACATGATCAGTACACCGGCCAATGGGCCGTGTACGCCATGCGCGACCTGACCGAACAGGGCAAGGTGATCGCCCGCAGGGGCGTGAAGATCGCCGGCAGCGGCTTCGACGCCGGTATGTACGGCGGCGAACTGTTCACCCTCGCCCAGGATGACAAGGGCGTGGTCACCGTCACGGCGACCCAACGCATGCTCGACCTCGTCAGCGGCAACGACGAAAACGAGCAGGCATGGACCGCGTTCATCCAGTGCAAGCGCGTCAAGGTCGGCGAGAGGATCGAGAACCAGTTCACCGAGATCTTCAACGACAAGAACCTGCCGTCCAACATCGTGTGGACCCGCACCCCGGACATGACCCCGTCGATCCACATCGAGAAGTACGACGTGGCCTCCGGCGAACAGGCCGGCGACCGCGACGACGTGAAGGACGCGTTGAAGATGGCCGGCGACAGCCAGCAGATCGCGTTCAAGATCACCAACACCAGCAAGGTCGACTCCTCGACCGGTGAGGGCGCCTGGTACCTCGCCAAGGACCTCAGGATGGTCGACAAGACCATCGCGGGCGAAGGCGAGGTCGTGGACCTGAAATATCCGGACAACTGGGACACCTTGGTGCTCAAGCCCGGCGAATCCACCATCATCACCGGCACGTTGAAGGGCGTCCAGGCCGGCGGCAAGCACACCAACCGTGTGAAGGTCACCGGAACGCCGCTCGTCGAATGCCCCGTCACCGACCAGCTCGGCGACCAGCAGCCCGCCGACGGCGACCAGACCGGCGACAGCCAGTCTGATGGTGACGGACAGTCCGACACCGGCACCGGCACGAAGACCGACGGCGACGCCGACGACACGACCGGACTCAAGCAGGTCAAGGTCGGCGACACGACCCTGTGCGAGGACACCACCGTGGAATCCAACACGGATGACTGGAACGGATACCGCGAAAGCCTCGCCAAGACCGGCGCGACCATCGCCGGCATCCTGCTCGCCATCGTCGCGTTCGGAGCCATCGGCGTGGCCCTCATGGGCGCACGCCGCAGGACCGGCGCCCACTCCGGCAGGTAACCGCTAAGGCGCTTCGGCGCCGGATTCCCTGACCATCATGGCCGCGAGCCCCGTTTCTCCGTGGGGCCGCGGCCATTTTTTTGCCGCGGCGCTGAAACTTGTAGACATGGTGCACCGCAGGACGGCGTGTCCCGGGACAGTATGGGGAACGTCGAGAGCGTCCGGCCGCGCCATGTGGGTCGGATGCGAAGGTAAACGACCATCAGAAGGAGAAATCCAACATGGACAAACGAAAGATCTCAGCCGCGTGCGCGACCGCCGCCGCGTTGGCCGCGTTGTGCGTGCCAGGCTCCGCCGCGTTCGCCGCGGACGGCACGCTCACCCTGAACGCGGGCGACGGCAGCACCCTCGCCGGACACAGCTTCACCGTGTACAAGGTCGCTGGATACAACGACGTCGTCAAGGACGGCGCGAACGTGAAGAGCGTGAGCGCCTCATCCCCGGACGCCACGACCGACGCGTGGGTCAAGGCCGCGTTGAACAAGAACGGCGTGACCTACAACACGTCCGAAGGCCGTAACGCCGCCGAACAGCTCCTGCGGTTGAAAACCGACACGGACACGCTGCGCAAGGTCGCCGGCACCCTGCAGTCCACCGCCGCGTCCAGCAAGGTGGCGGCCGTGAAGACCAACCAGACCTCCGTCACGGGCAGTCTGAACCTGACCCTGCCGGAGGGCTATTATCTCGTCGTCGACGCCCAGGGAATCCCGATCCTCGTGTCCACCACGATCGGCGGCAGCGTCAGGATGAGCAACGGCCAGACCCTCGGTTCCACCCAGATCAAGACCAACGTCACCAAGATCGACAAGAAGATCAAGAGCGTGGACGGCACGTGGAAGGATTCCGCGGCCGCGACCAACGGCGAGACCCGTGACTTCAAGGCCACGTTCACCGTGCCGAACAAGCTGGCCGTGGACACCATCACCCTCGAGGACCACATGACCGGCATCGTCTACGTGGACGGCTCCTTCCACGCGACCACGTCGTCCGGCACGGACGTGACCAACCAGTTCGGCACCATCGGCAAGGACAAGGTCGGCAATTCCGACGGCACCGGCTTCAAGACCACCAGCCTGCAGAGTTTCGTGGACACCTACCAGGGCAAGCAGGTGACCGTGACCTACCAGGGCAAGGTCGTCAACGCGTCCAAGGCCAACAAGGCCATCAACCAGATCCTGATCACCTCGAACTGGCTGCCCAACGTGGTCCCGCCGGACGTGCCGACCCCGGGGCCGGGCACCGATGAGACCCCGGTCCCGACCTACGACGTGAATCTGAAGAAGATCAGCGCGGCCGACGGCAACAAGGTCATCCAGGGCGCCAAGTTCAAGCTCCACAACGACAGCCTGAACCAGTGGTACGTGTGGAACACGAGCTCGAACCAGTGGACGTTCACCACGGATGAGTCCAAAGCCACCGAATTCTCCACGAACGCGTCCGGCGTGATCAACTTCACCCGTCTGGGCGCCGGCACGTACACCGTGAAGGAAACCCAGGTGCCGACCGGCTACTTCAGCTTCGTCAAGCCGAGTTTCGGCATCCACATCACCGATGACGGGCACGTGACCATCACCGGCAAGAACCAGCCGGGACTGACCGGCAAGGTCACCAACGCGGACGGCAAGACCACCACCCCGACCGCCGTGGTGAAGAACATCGACAACATCACCCAGCTGCCGCAGACCGGCGCGACCACCATGGCCGTCATGCTGGTCGGCGCGTTCGCGATCATCCTCGTGGCCACCGCGTCCGGCTTCGCCGCCTACCGAGTCCGCCACGAGAACCTGGACGACGGTCCGGCCATCGCCTGACCTTTTCCGAATCGTCCCCGGCCTCGAAAGCGAAGGTCCGGGGATCCAGGAGCCGGGATCGTGCGGCCTTTTCTCCTGTCAGCCGCACGATCCCGGCCCTCTTCCAAGAAAAACACAGAACTCACATATGAATCACAAAGGATGAGGGAAAATGGGATTCCTCACAAGACTCATCGCCGGTCTGGTCGCCGCGTCCACGTTGGGCGCGGGGCTGGCCGGTACCGCCGGTGCGGCGGATGCTACCGCGGCCACGGTCGCGCACACCACCAGCACCCTGTCCGACCACCTCGTCAAGAGCGACTTCGAATACCTGCCCGACGGCGGATGGAAGACCGTTGACGCGCCAAGCTACATGAGGAACGCATACACGAGCGTCGACCCGAACAACGGCCAATACATAAGGAACGCGAAACACGTCGACGCCGACCTCGCCTCCTGGGTGGATTGGCCCGGTTTCGACCAGTCCAAATTTGCATGGAAGACCGACCAGAAAGGCGGCCACGACCAAGGCGGATTGAAGGACCGCGCGGAAGCGGTCGAACTCCAACAGGACAGCACGGACGGCAACACCTACGCGGAAATGGTCGCCTCCGAAACCGGACGCACCATCTACCAGAACCTCGCCACCATCCCCGGCACCCTGTATAAGATCCGGTTGAAGCACGCCAGCCTGTGCAAGGACAACGTCGACCAGATGCAGGTCGTCATCAACGGCACACCCATCGAGATGACCCGAGTGGCCGCGAACGGCAAGGCCGGTGACAAGGTGGGTGAGAAGTCCACGACCATCGGCACGAGGGTCACGAACGAGAACCGTTGGCATCATTCCGACCAGTGGGAGACCTACGAGGGCTACTACGTGATCCCTGACGGGCAGACCACCACACGGTTCGGTTTCAAGGCCGTCAACTACCTCGACCCCACCAAAGGCAACCTGCTCGACGACGTGACCTTCGCCCGCGCCTACAAGCTCTCTTACGACAAAAACTCCACTGACGCAACAGGTGAGGTTCCGTCGAACCAGCGCGGCAAGGAGAACACCGTCCAGCCCGTCAAGACCAAGACCAGCGGAACCGTCAAGACCGTCGCGGATACCAACGCCAGCCTGCCGGACCATCTGGTCAACGGCAACTTCAGCGTGAACTATCACGACCAGTGGAAGGACAGCTTCGGCGGCTGGACCAGCATCGACCCGAACGCGGGCAAGACCCTGCACGCCACCAGCCTTCCCAGTGGCTCCAGCTGGAAGTGGACCGCCATCAACGGGTGGGACAAGTCCAAGTTCGGCTGGACCAGCACCCAGAAAGCCGGAAGCAACGTCCAGCAGAAGGCCAACGCGGTCGAACTCCAGTACGACGACTCCACCGCCGACAACGTGTACGCGGAGCTCTGCGCCTACGAGGCCGGCACCGCCATCTACCAGGACATCAGGACCGTGCCCGGCACCCTGTACAAGGTGCGACTCAAGCACGCCAGCCTCAACAGCACGTACCTCGACAAGATGCAGGTCATGATTGGCACGCCCGGCCACGAGCAGCCCGTCGAGATGACCCGCACCAGCGTCAACGGGCACGGCGACAAACTCAACGAGAAGTCCACCGTCATCGCCACCAAGGTCACCAACGGCAACAACCGCCACCACGTCAACCAGTGGGAGACCTACGAGGGCACCTACCTGATCCCCGACGGGCAGACCACGACCCGCTTCACGTTCAGGAGCATCGACTCCAAGCAGCTCGACTACGGCAACGTGCTCGACGACATCGTGTTCGACAAGGCATACCGCCTGGACTACGACAAGAACGCGTCCGACGCCTCCGGCCAGGTTCCGTCGAACGAACGCGGCAGGGAGAACACCGTCCAGCCCGCCAAAGCCAAGACCAACGGAACCGTGAAGACCGTCGCGGACGAGAACGTCCGGTACGGTTCCCTTGCTAATGGCGATTTCTCCTACCCCTCGTTCTCCGACATTCAGAAGAACGAGCAGGAAACCCCTGCCGATCTGCGCACGTTCATCAAATCGGATGACGGCACGCTTTGGTACAACATGTCCAACACCGATCTTTCCAAGTACGGAAAGATCGGGCAGATCCCCGGTTTCGACTCTTCCAGGTTCGCATGGTCCAGTACCGAGAACGGTTCAAGGGTCGAATTGCAGCAGGACCGCAACACCAAGAACACGTATGCGGAGATCGTCGCCCAACAGGACAACACCAGCATCTACCAGAACGTGTCCACCGGCAACGGCGGCGTGCTGTACAAGATCCGGCTCAAGCACGCCAGCCGCCAATCCTCCCATGCCGACAGGATGCAGGTCCTCGTGGGATCCGACACGGACCACGCGACGCCTGTGGAGATGACCCGCGTCACCTCTAACGGCCATGGCGACAAGGTGGGCGGGAAGTCCACGACCATCACCACAAAGGTATCCAACACCGATCCCCGCGATCATGGCGCACAATGGGAGACGTACGAAGGCTATTACCAGGTGCCCGAAGGACAGAAGAACACGGTATTCATGTTCAAGAGCCTCGAAGGGTTCAAAGAGGTTGAGACCCTGCCCGGCAACAACATCGGCAATCTCGTGGACGACATCGAGTTCTCCCGCTCTTACAAGTTGACCTATGACGCGAACTCTTCGGACGCTTCAGGCCAGGTTCCGTCGGATACGGCCGCGAACACCGTCAAGCAGGCCAAGTCGAAGACCAATGGCAGCGTGCGTCTCGCGGCGGATGATGATGTGGTGGAATACGCCGCCAACGGCCTGCCGAAGCAGATCATGAACGGTGATTTCGACCATGATTGGCGGAACATCGTCGGCCAGTCCAGGATGAGCGAGAAGTACAACTTCGCCAACATTGACCCCGCGCACGGCGACGTGGAGGTCAGCGGACCGTTGAACGGCAAGGGCGAGGCATCCAAGCAGTGGGTCCACCTCAACGGGTTCGACGCCGCCAGGTTCGGCTGGAAGTCCAACCAGACCGACACCAGGGTCGACGGGCGCGGCGGCATCGTCGAGATCCAACGCTCCAAGGCGAACGACAACATGTACGCCGAGATCACCGCATCGCAGGCCAACACGTACCTGTACCAGGACATCGACACCGCGCACAGCGTGCCGACCGTGTACACCGTGAAGCTCCGCTACGCGCACCGGAACGGCACCATCAACTCCAATGAGAAGATCCAGATCCTCGTCGGAGCGCCCGGCCACGAGCAGCCCGTCACCATGACGAGGATCGCCAGCCGGAACAACAACCGGATCGGCGAGAAGTCCACCACGGTGAACGCGCCGAACAGCAACGGCTGGCTGGGCTCGTGGGATACGTTCCAGGGTTCGGTGGAAATCCCCGCCGGCCAGCCTGTCAGCAGGTTCACGTTCAAGGCGTTGGGTTCCATCGATGGTGTTACCGGCAACCTGATTGACGACGTGCAGTTCAAGCTCGCCTACCCGCTCTCCTACGACAAGAACGCGCAGGACGCGGCCGGCAGCGTGCCCTCCAGTCAATACGGCAAGGAGAACACCGTCCAGCCCGCCAATGCCAAGACCACGGGCAGTGTCAGACTCGCGGCTGACAAAACCGCTTCCGGCCTGACTGTGCATGATCTTGAGATGAACGACATACCCGCGGATTACCGTCAGTTCATATTGAACACCACCGACACAAGGCTCTCGCAGGTCGAGTTCGAGGACGGCGCGTGGTGCAAGTCCACTGACCCCTCGTCCCAAGGCATGTGGCCGTTGAGAATCGGCGCCTCATTAACCATCCCGTCCGTGGGCGACTGGACCGACCCGTCCGGCAGGACCCACCAGATCAGCATGACCATGCGGTTGAAGGATTGGAACGGCGGCAGCGTCAGCGAACTGTACCGGTTCGACGGGCACGGGAACATCGTCGGCGACGGAAGATTCTGGATCAACACGGCCTACGGTTCCGGCTATTCCAGCCTGCCTGCCAAGGTCAAGGCGGCCATGGGCGGAGTCGACACGTCGAAACGAGTGGGATGCTCGTGGACGGTCGAGTTCACGTACGCGGACACCGGCGAGAAGGTCCCGGACGCATTCAAGGGCGTGACCGGGTTCAACGATCTCGACGGATGGGACGCGCAATCCGACCTGAAGTTCGAGGGCGTGCAGCTGCTTTCCGGTTTCGATGGCGCGTACAAGCGTTCCGACGCGGAACTCGGCACGTACGGTACGAACGGTTTCGCGGGCATCGGACATGATGCGGGCGACGAGGCTCATCTGGACGCGCCCCAGCAGTCCAGGCACCGTCTCGCGGCCACCTGGACCGGAAGCACGTTCACGTTCTCCTACGATCTGAGCAATCCCGCCGGACGCACCGACGGCTCGCGCATGACGTTCGGCGCGCCCGTCACCCGCACCGCGGTCCTCACCTACGACAAGAACGCGGCCGACGCCACCGGCAAGGTCCCGTCCGACACGACGCCGGGCACCACCCAGGCGGTCTCCTCCAGGACCGACGGCAAGGTGTCCGACCTCGTGCAGCGCACCACCACGCATGAGGACGGCAGCGTGACCGTCAAGACCATCGACACGAGCACGGACGTGGTGTCCGGCTGCCAGGTCTACTATCCGGCCGGCCAGAGGATCACGTTGGCGACCATGGCGAAGGACGACGACTGCTGGGATTCCAGCATGCTGTCGCGTCCGGGCCACACCCAGCTGGGTTGGAACCAGGACCGGAACGCGACCCAAGCGCAGGCCCAGGTCACGATGGTCGAGGGCGGCATGACCGTGTACGCGGTGTGGGTCGGCAACCCGGTCCTCACCTACGACACGAACAAGCCATCCACCTGGTCGGGCCAGATGCCGTCCACCCCGGCGTCCGTATCCGTGACGTACAACACGGCCGCCACGGACGGCTCCGGCTGGCAGTCTGGCGACACGACGAAGATCCGCGGCTACAGGTTCCTCGGCTGGTACACGGGACCGCAGGACAATGCGGGCCTGTACGACTGGAACACCCTGTTGACGGGCAGCGTGACCGTGTACGCGCACTGGCAGCGGTTGCAGGCCAACGTGGTCTACGATGCGAACGGCGGCACCGGTTCGCATGCGAACACGACCGGTTGGCAGTATTCGGACGTGACCATTCCCGGCGACACGTCGAAATCGTTCACGCGAGACGGATACGTCTTCAAGGGATGGTCCCTCAAAGCAGGCAAGGCCGATGTCGTCTATAAGGATGGTTCACAGATCCCGTTGCAGGACAAGGACATCACCCTGTACGCGCAATGGCAGGGGATCCATGAGAACTTCACCGAGACGGGCGGCATTAGCCTGCCGCTGCTTATCGCGGGAGGTATCGGTCTGCTCGTGATGGGTGTCGGGTCCACGGTCATGCTCACGAGACGTATGAACGGCCACGGCATGCCGGACGGCGAGTGACCGGGAACAGATGACGGGAGGGCCGGCGGCCGGCCATCCACCACTCCGACCGGATGCGGCGTGATGGCCTGGACACCGGCTTTCCCTGTTCTTCCCGATATTCGTGGAATGGATCGTGGCGAAGGCATGGACGTTATGGACTGGGATTGGATCATCGAGGGCGAACGTGCTTCGGAGGGACGTCGCATGCGGCGCCTGCGCCGCATACGCGCACGGCATGCGAGACGCGTGTTCCGCGCACTCATCGCCGTCACGGTCGTGTTCTGCCTGGCGGGCGTGGGCACGTTCGCTTGGCTTGGCGTGGAACAGGCCGGCACGGCCCGCCGTGCCGCCGAATCCTCCGCGTTGGCGGTGAAGGACGACCATTCGGCCGAACGGTACGCGCGCATGGTCGCCAAAGCCCGCGCATACAACCGGCGTCTCGCGGCCACACCGCAGGTCATCGGCGAACTGTCCGGCGAGGACGGCGCCGTCAAGGGCGATTTCGGGTTCAAATCCGACAGGGAGTACCAGAGCCTGTTGGATTTCGGCGACGGGATCATGGCGACAATCGAGATCCCGTCGATCGGCGTGGACCTGCCCGTCCGGCATGGGGCCGACGCGTACGCGCTGGACAACGGGCTCGGCCACCTGCACGGCACGTCCCTGCCAGTCGGCGGGACCAGCACGCACAGCGTCATCACCGGACATACGGGAGTGGCCGACAAGGCCCTGTTCACCCGGTTGACCGAACTGCGGAAGGGCGACGTGTTCTATGTTAAGGTCGCGGCCCAGACCCTCGCCTACAAGGTCACGCGCATCAGGACGGTCGACCCGGACGATCTGAGGAGCGTGCGCGTCGAACCCGGCCGCGACCTGGTCACGCTGGTCACGTGCACGCCGATCTTCCTGAACACGTACCGTCTGCTCGTCACGGGCGAACGCGCGAGTATGCCGGGCGACGCGCCCTATCCCGAGGACGCGCCCAAGACCAGCAGGCGGGACATGCGCCCCTATCTCGTGTCCGGCGTGGCACTGCTCGCGGGACTGCCCGCGGCGGTCGTCGCGTCCAGGAGGAAAACCCGCCCGTACGGGAGACACGGACGGAAGGACTGACCTTGGACGGCGTCACGTGGGGTAGTCTGTAAGGGTGTGACGCCACGCCACCGCCGACAGGCCGACACGCCGATGACGCCGATATCGGATTGGGGGCACGTGGAATGTTTGACGGAAACGTCGCAGGGATGTTTCCACTGGAGCCGGATCCCATGGAGGGAACGGCATTGGAGGGTAGACAGATATGAACAAGAAGGCTTTCAGCGTCGCGGTCGCATCCGTGGCGGTCGCGGGCACCATCGCCGCACCGGCCATGGCGGACGAGACCGCGGTCACGCCGGTCGAACAGGCCCAGCAGGCCGTCGTCCAGGCGCAGGAAGCGGTCGACCAGGCCGCGGCCCAGCAGGGCGCGCAGCAGGATCAGGTGTCCGCCGCCCAGCAGCAAGTCGCCAATGCCAAGGACAGCCTCGACCAGGCCAACACCGGCGTGCAGGACGCGCAGCAGGACGTGCAGCAGGCCCAGCAGCAGGTCGACCAAGCCCAGCAGGACGTGCAGCAGGCCCAGCAGAACGTCGAGGACACCATCAACCAGGACCGGAACGTGCAGCAGGCCACCACCGGCGTCCAGCAGGCGCAGGACAGCCTCGGCCAGGCGCGGGACAATCTCAAGCAGGCGCAGGAGAAGGCCGACCAGACCGCGAAGAACGCCAGCAAACTCGAGAAGGCCATGAACGACAGCCAAGCCATCCGCGACGACGCCGCCAAGGCCAAGGAGCAGGCCGACCGGAAGGCCAAGCAGGCTCAGGCAAAGGTCGACGCGACCGACAAGGCGAAGCTCGACCAGGACACCGCCGCCAAGAAGACCGACGCCGCCAAGGCTCAGGCGAAGGCCAACGAGGCCCAACAGGCCGCGGACAAGGCGCAGGCGAAGAGCGACGAGGCGAAGGCGAAGCTCGACGAGGCCACCCGCCTGGCGGGCGACGCGAACGATCCCGCCAAGGTCAAGGAGGCGCAGGACGCCGCCCAAAAGGCCGGCGAGGCCGTCAAGGACGCGAAGCAGGCGCAGGCCGAGGCCACCGTCGCCGCCGCGACCGCGAAATCCACGGCCGACAAGACCCAGTCGAAGGCCGACGACGCGCGGAAGAAGCTCGACAAGGCGAACGACGCCGCCGACCAGGCGAAGGCGCAGGCCGACAAGACACAGGCCGCGCTCGACAAGGCCCAGGCGGACAAGACCACGTCCGACAAGGCGCTCGACAAGGCCCAGGCCGCGCTCGACAAGGCCCAGAGCGAGCTCGCCAAGGCCGACCAGAAGGCCGCTGACGCGAAGACCGCCGCCGAGAAGGCCGCCCGGCAGGCGGATGCGGCGCAGGCCGCGTACGACGCGGCCGTGAAGGCCGCGCAGGATGCGAAGAAGGCCGCGGACGAGGCCGCCGAGAAGGAGGCGCAGGGCGCGGCCGGCTGGTTCCAGTCCGACAACGCGGAGCAGGCGTACAAGTATCTGACCGATTCCAGCGTGTCCAAGTACCTCGAATACACGCATATCGGCGCGAAGGACGATGCGACCAGCCTCGACAACCTGCTCAAGGCCCTGGACATGATCGACGAGTGCAACAAGCTGCGCGCGGAGAACGGGTTGGAGCCGTTGAAGGTGTCGGAGACCGCGTTGGCCATGGCCATGGTCCAGGCCAACTACGCGGCCAACGGCCACTACGAGCACAACTACCAGTACGACAACGTCGGCGAGAATCTCAACTGGGGCTTCGCCGATGACGATCCGTACGATGGTTGGTACACGATGGAGAAGGAGACCTACGACGCGGCCGTGAAGTCCGGCGACTATCCCGACCTCGCCAGCCTGTCCGCGTACGACGTGTTCCGGAAGTATCCGGACCTGTATTACAAGGTCGGCCACTACCTCAACATCGTCAATCCGGACTACATCGCCACCGGCATGGCCTACAGCGGCTACGGCGAAACCAACTATGACCACGCGTTCACGCAGGAGTACTTCAACGACTGGAACTCCTACAATACGCACGACACCGTGTACGACGCGGCCGTCTACCGCACCATGGTCGAGAACTACGTCAACCAGGTCCGTTCCGCCCAGTCCACGTACGACGAGGCGTTGAAGAAGGTCGACGAGGCCAAGAAGGCGCTCGACAAGGCCAACCAGGCGAAGGCCGACACCACGGCCGCGCAGGCCGCCGCCGAACAGGCCCAGCAGGCCGCGAAGGCCGAGGCCGCCGAAACCGCGAAGGTCCTCATCGCCGCGACCGCCAAGAGCCAGCAGACCCAGGTCGCGTACGAGCAGGCGAAGAGCGCGAACGACAAGGCCCAGGCCGACCTCAAGGCGGCCGAGACCGCCGTCGGACAGGCGCAGACGGCTCTGGACAAGGCGCAGGCGGACAAGACCCAGGCGGACGAGCGTGTGAGCATCCTGACCGACGCGGAGAACGCGTTGGCCCAGGCCCAGTCCGCCTACGACGAGGCGAAGAGCGAGGCCGACCAGGCCCGGCAGGCGTTGGAGGCCGCCAAGGCGGATCTCGACGCGAAGCAGGACGCGTACGCGCAGGCGAAGGCCAAGAGCGACGAGGCCGCACGGCAGGTCAAGGATCTCGAGGCCGCGTTGGCCGACCTTGACGCCAAAACCCAGGCGTTGACCGCCGCGCAGAAGGACCTCGACGCGAAGACCCAGGCCTACGAGCAGGCTTCCACGGCCCGCGACGACGCCGCCAAGCAGGTCGAGGCCGCCAAGACCGCGGTGAAGGACGCCGAACAGGCGCTGTCTGACGCGCAGGCCAAGCTCGAGCAGGCCAAGCGGGACGCGAAGGACACCGACGCGGTCAAGGCCGCGCAGGCCGCCGTGGACAAGGCCCAGGCCGACCTCGACGCCGCGAAGCGGGCGTTGACCGCCGCTCAGGCCAAGCTCAAGGCGGCGAAGGCCGCGCAGGCGCAGGCCAAGACCGCCTACGACAAGGCCCAGGCCGCATTGGCCGCCGCGATCAAGGCCGCGGCCGACAAGAACGGCTCCAAGACCGACAACAACAACACCGGCAACGGTTCCGCCACGGTGTCCGGCGCGCAGACCGGACAGACGGGCCTGAAAGCCAGCGAGACGGCCGCGCAGGCCGCCGCCGCGAAGGCCGACAAGGTCATGGCATCCACCGGCGCGAACACGAACGGCATGCTCCTCGCGGCCGTCGCCCTCACCGGCATCGGCTGGACCATGCTCGACATGAAGCGCCGCCGCATGGACGTGACCGCACGCCACAGCACACGCTGACCCAAATCCCCCTCCAATCCAGAACAAGCGGCCGGAACAGGACCCATGGAAACCCGTACGACGGTTTCCGGAACTCCCGTTCCGTCCGTTTTCCTTTCTGGTGCGTCAGAACTTGTAGACATGGTGCACCACAGGGCGCCGCACCCCGGGACAGTATGGGAGCGTCGAGAAAACGAAAAACCGAACGAAAGGCCCACGGAATGGCGCAAACTACCCGGCAGCAGATTCAAACTATGTTCGATTTGATCGAGACCTTGAAGGAACGCAAGTACCTTCCAGGGGAATCGAAGATCTCCGATGACCGCATCACCGACGCGCTGCGCACCATGGTCGAGCCGAACGGACTCATGGACGCGACCATCGCGAAGGTCCTTCGCCCCGACATGTCCGGAGAGGAGTTCGAAGCGGTCGCCATGTTGGATGAGGAGGCGTCGTACGGACTGTTCGACACGTATCGCGCCATCATGATGCCGTCCGATTACGACGTCTCGCACGCCATAGCCTGCGCGTTCAAGCAGGACATACCGCGCCTGTTCTCCGATTTCGCGCTGCAGATTCATCCGACGTCCGACCGCGCCGGCGCGTACCGCATCGCGGCTACCGTCAGCTATATGGAAGGGGATCCTGCGGCCAGATGCAAGCATTTCGCCGACCAGCTGTACCGGGTCAAACCCGAGGACGAGATGCTGAGGAACCTGTCGGTCGCACTGATCCATGGCATCGAGCCGGCGCGGACGGCCGGCGCGGACGGCATCGCGGCCGAACGCGAACGCGTCCAGGCCCAAAGGGAACAGACGGACGCCGGCGAAGGACTCGCCGCGGAAGCCATGAACCGCGTCGCAGCGCGCTGACAGGGAAAGGACTCTCTCAGGATGGACGAGATCGACGAATGGACCGTCGGTCCGATTCCCATAAGGCCGGCGCCCGGACCGGCCGCGCCAAGGCCGTCTCCCGATGATGCGGGCGCCCGCCCCGTTCCGTCGCCGGAACCCCGGATCCCGGACTCATCCGAGAACCGTCCCGCCGCTTCGGACAAGCCTCCGGTCCAAGGACCCAGGCTCAAGGGGCTGTCGCATGCCCGTACGCCCGAGATTCAGGACATGCCTCCGTTGCCGTCGAGGGCGCCGTCCCGGGACAGCATGCCGTCCGTAGCTCCCGCGCCCGCGCCGATCCGTCCGGAACCATCATCCTTCGTGGCCGCGAGTCCGGAAAGCGTGCGCGACGGACTCGAGGCCGTCGCCGACATCCCTCCCGAGACCCACGGCATCCCCCGTGCCGCCGTCATCGTCTGCTGTTCGGTCGTGGGAGCCATGCTCGTCTCGGCCATCGCCGGAGGCTGCGTCGTCGCGGCCGGCCGCGTCCGGGAAGCCAAGGCCGCGGAACAGTCCCGCGACCGATGCGAATCGTCCCTGGGCAGGCTCTCGTCCGCCCGACGCGAACTGGACAAGGCCATGGAAGAGGCGGAACGGACGTCGAAGACGGATCCGAAGACCGTGAAGGATCCGAAGACCATCGACAGGCTGAACCGCGCGGCATCCGTGAAGACGCCCGGCATGGTCTCCTGCGACGCGTCCGACGTGGACGGCCTGGACACGGCCGCCGTGAAGGCGGACAGGAGCGCGAAGACCGCGAAGACCTCCGTGAAGGCGATACGGACGGCCGTGAAGGCGGTCGAGGCGTCGAAGCTCGACAAGACCGTGGCCGATGCGAACGCGTTGTACAAGGCCACGGACGGCAAGGTCGCCGACGACAAGACCCGCCAGGACCTGGACAAGGCCGTCAAGGCCCGCGACGCGGAGGCCATCGCCAAGGCCGTGAAGGCCGTGAACGATTCGAAGACGGCGAAGGAGAAGGCGGATGCCGAGGCCAGGGCGAAGGCCGAACAGGAGGCCGCCGCCCAGGCCGCCGCAGCGCAACAAGCGCAGCAGTCACAGCAGCGTTCGTACCCGTCATCCGGTTCGGGTTCGAACCGTTCGTATTCGTCCGGCGGCTGGTCCGCCGGTTCCGGTGGCTCCGGTTCCACCGGAGGCCAATCGTATTCGGGTAGCTCGTCAAGCGGAAGTTCCACGCCATCCAACGGTTCAGATGATTATGACATTACTCAGGATCCGTTCTTTAATCAGCACACGACAAATTCTTCTTGTGCTTCCGGTGGTTTCTGCCCTATCGGATGATTCGTTTCCTCTGTTTCTTTTCGCATGGCCCCGTCCACTCGGACGGGGCTTTCCTGTCTCTTGGACATTTCGTCACGCGGAAAACTTGTAGACATGGTGCACCGTTTGCCCGTCCGAACCATGGTTGTCTTGAAACTCGGACGGGCCCCCGTCCGGCCGCGCGGCAGGACGGGAACGTGGGATGCATCCCACGCCGTCCCATCCCCGGCCCGCATAGGCGGGGGATGAATCTGCAGGCAGAAATCTCTGAAAGGAGAAGGAACATTGGGTTCCACCAACAAGAACAAGAAATGGGGCAAAGCCGCTCTGGCCGCGATGGTCGCCGCGGCGACCCTGTGCACGCCGGTCGCCGGCGCGTTCGCGGCCGATGGCGGCGGCGGGTCCGGCACCGGCACAGGCACCGGTGATGGCGCCGCCGGTGGCGAAGGACAGATCAGCTGGGTGTACAAGGACTCCTTCGGCGCCCCGACCCGTGAGAACGTGAAGGCCGCGATGCAGGCCGCGGGTGTGAAGTCGATGGACGGCGCCGAATCGAACGGCGCCATCGACGAGGCCGTGACCAACGCGAACAACGAATGCGTGGCCCGTGCGAAGGCCTCCGGCAACCAGAATCCGGAATGCCGACTCGTGTCCGTGGGCTTCGTGCACACGCCCGGCAAGTCCGGCGACTGGTACACGGGCGCCAACGGCGGCTTCAACGCGAAGAAGTGGGCTGACGCTTACAAGGCGGCCGGCATTTCCGGCACCACCTATTACTATCAGGGGGTCGGATATAAGACCACTGATAATTTCTCTGATGGTCAGACCAATATTGATTCTCTCGCCGCGCGTGAGATGGCGAAGGCCCCACGCTCCGTCGTCGCCATCGTCCTCGACCAGGACGAGCCACCGGTCGACACGCCGCCGGTCCCGCCGACCAAACACATCACCGAGGGCGTCAGCGCGGACTCGATGACGAACACCACGACCATCGAATCCAAGACCGGCAGGAAGGGCACCAAGCTCGACTTCAAGGACACGTTCGACCCGCACGGCCAGAAGTACACCGTGTCCAACCTGAAGGTCACCGACAAGACCGCCAACAAGGACATGACCGGCTCCTACACGTTCAACACCGCGAACGGGGCCACACCGTCCGGCAACGTGCTGACCGCCA
>OLOB01001216.1_pt1 | contig 17459 bp, 13 predicted proteins | sample 1671911 | NCBI WGS metagenome assembly OLOB01 (sample SAMEA3136625, study PRJEB25190) | human gut metagenome | biome: human gut; feature: human-associated habitat; material: faeces | place: Austria | collected 2013
AGAACCAAGCAAAAGCAGCGTTGGGGAAAATACGGGCGGCGAAAAGGCCGATAGAGCAGGCATCGTCACCCTTGACGATTTCGTCGAGCCTCCCAATTCCCCCCAAATCGCCGAGACTGCCGAAAGCGCCAGGAAAGACCCACTTGACGAGGCGTGCGGCAAAGTCGCCACAACCTTCCATCTTACCGAGCGAGAGTCAGAAGTCATGATGCTGCTTATACACGGCCACACGCGCGCAGCAATCGCAAAGAAACTCTTCATCAGCGAAAACACCGCTCGCGCGCACGTAAAATCGATTTACTCAAAGCTCAGCGTGCATTCCAAACAGCAGCTTATCGACTACATAGAAACGAAAACCAAGGCGTAGGAAAAGAACTCGATTCGGCACGCTCCCTTCCTGCGAATGGTTCAATACCAACAATCGCTACTCGCGAGAAGGCACGCCGGCCGCCGTAGCGCAGGTCACGGCGATACCGGCAACCAATGCGGGAGCGAGCTGCGCCACGTCGGGGAAATCGGCGCCGCCAAGGCGCGTCGCCGCAATAACGCCGAGCACCAAAATCGCCGTTGCCGCAAGCATGCCGCAGGCCGCAAGGCCACGGTTGCCGCGGGCGCACAGAAGCGAGCCTACCACGGCACCAACCAGCCACGACGCCGCCATGGCCCACACGTTCGGGCTTGCGACGAGCGACAACGCCGCATCCTCCATAGCGCTCGCGCCCGGCATAGCCCCGAACGCGAAAACATTCCAGCCCGTCAAATCGAGCGAGCCCGCGCATGCCAGGCAAAACGCCGAAACCACGGCAAACACCGTAGCCGCAACAGCATGCTTCACGTTCAGGAAATACCCCGCGAGCAGCGGCACCACCGGCGCGAAGCCGAACGCGCCCGCCAGAACAGCCGTTATGCCCACATTCGCGCACGCATGATGTCGTGCGCCACCGAGTACAAGCCACGCTACACCAGCAAGTGCGAGCGCGAGCGCCAAAAACGGCGACCCCGAAAGCGCGAGCGCCACCACGAGCGTGCCCACCGCAAACGCCGCGCCGGCTCCGGGCCACGCGAGCGCCGCCGCAACAGCAACGCCCACCACGCCCCAAAACGCCGGCTCCATGCGTCCAGCAATCGTCATGCACGCGGGAATGTTCGCAGCCGCCTCGAACGCGGCAAACCCGCATACGACAGCCGCCCATAAACGCGCGACCAGCGATTTCGTGCGCGGTGCTATGCGGTCAATCACGCTCAAGCCCGCATACGACCCGCCGCGCCCCGGCAAGAAGGCCGACGCCGCGCCGCGCCCTTCGTCGCAATCGGCACCATCATCGCACGCCTCGCCCACCAACACCGCAAGCTCACGCGCGCCTCGCCGCGCGTCACCCATATGCGGCAGCATAGCGTCGGCGAACAACTCGACCGAATCGAATCGGTCGTCGCGATCGATTGCAAGCGCACCAAACAGCGCCTCGTCGACCTCCTCGTTCAAATCGCCGCGCACCATAGACGGCACAAACACTTCCGCCTGCTCAATGGCACGTTCGGCAGCATCGAGGCCAGGCACCCGAAATGGATTTTCGCCCACGAGCATTTCATAGGTAAGCGCGGCAAGCGCCCACTCATCGGTACGCGCGTCGCACGCTTCAAGACGCATTTGCTCGAGCGGCATATATCCAATGGTTCCACCCGCCGCTCTGCCATACCCCGCAGCATGCGACAACTGTGACAGACCGAAATCGGCCACTTTGACCTGGCCTTGCCGATTGATCAAAACGTTATCGGGCTTGATATCGAGGTGAAGCACCTGATTCTCGTGCGCCGTTTCGAGCGCACCGGCCACGGCCTCGAACACACACGTCGCCACATCGAGCGACAGCGCGCCTTCCTCGCGCATGAGCTCGGTGAGTGTGATGCCATCCATGTATTCCATGATCAAATACGCCTGGGCGCCCGATGCGTCGAAGTCGTACACGCCCACGATGTGCGAATCGGACAGCATGGCAGCCGTGCGTGCCTCATCGAGCCCGGGAATCTCGCGCGGCGAGCGCGCATCAGCGGGCGACGCGTAGCCGTCAAGGCGCAGGCACTTAATAGCCACACGTCGCTGGATACGCGTATCCCACGCCGCAAGCACCGTCGCGAAACCGCCCGCGCCCGCTTCCTCGAGCGGCCTATATCTGTTCAAGATGAGATTTTGCACGCCACATGGCCTTTCTGTTTTAATGGTTGGCTATTATATCTTTTTTAAGCTCACGTACTAAAACCGCAGAAAGGCTTGAGTCGCCCATGGGATTCTTCTCGAAATTCGAAGGCAAAATGGAAGATACCTTCGAGGGTGCAGCGGGGAAAATGAACAACGCCCCCATCTCGCCCGTCCAAATAATGAAGAAGGCTGAAAAGCAAATGCGCCGCGAGAAAATGGTGAGTGCGGGCCGCGAATTCGCCCCCACGCTCTACACCGTGCTCGTGAACGCCGACGACGACGAGCGCCTGTTCGGCTACTACCCCACCCTCGCGGGCGAGACCGAGACCTATCTTTCCGCAAAGGCGGCCGAAGAGGGACTTCTCATGGACGGGCAGCCGCTCGTGCGCTTCATCGTCGACGAGGGCCTTCGCCACGGCAAGTTCGACGTGGTGGCAGAGCCCGTTGCAGCACCCCTCATCGCGCAGCTCCGCGCCGAGGAGATGGCGCGCTACGGCATCGGCGCCGCGCCGGCGGCCAACCGCTACGGCGCCCCCGCTGGCGGATATGCCCCTCAACCGCAGGCCGCCCCGTACGCCGGCGGCTACGATCAGCCCGCATACGACGACTACGCCGAAGGCGACGGCTATTCCGACTACGACGATTACGATGGCTACGACGATTACGACAACTACGACGACGACCAGCCCTTCGAGTCGCAGGAAGAACCCAGCTGGGCAGAACCCCCGATGAACCGAGGGGAATCCTTCGCCGGCGCAGGCGCCGCAATCGCGAGTGCCGCAGCGCAGGGAGCACCCCAGACCATGGTCTTCCCGGAGACGGCGCATCGCGAGCAGCCCCGCGCCCAGCAAGGCGGCGCCGCTCTCATCGACACAACGCACGGCAAGACGTTCCCGCTTTCCTCCGCGCGCCAGCTCATCGGACGCGAGTCCAACTGCGACATCGTTATCCCCGACATCAACGCGAGCCGCACGCACGCCGAGCTGCGCTTCGAGCAGCCGGGCGTATGGGTTCTCACCGACCTCGGCTCCACGAACGGCACGCTCGTGAACGGCCGCCAGATCACCTCGCAGGTACTGCAGGGCGGCGAGCGCATCGTCATGGGAACCACCAACCTTCAATTCGTGATCGGATAACGCGAAAGGCACATCGTGATCGACACCGTATTGCTCATCGCGCGCCTGCTGTTCGTGGCGCTTCTGTACCTGTTCCTGTTCGCCATCATGAAAACCGGCGTGGGACTCGTCCGCGGACAGCGCAAGAAGGAGCGCTCGTGGAACCTGTCGATCGAACGCGGTCCGAAGGAGCTTCGCGGTGTCTCCATCGCAGTGCGCGGGCCGGTTGTGGTCGGCCGCACGCCTGGCGCCGACATCGTGATCGGAGCCGGGTACGTTTCCGCACGTCACGCATGCTTTAATCCCATGGGGCAGAACCTGTTCATCGAAGACCTCGGCTCCACCAACGGAACCGCCGTCAACGGCAAGCTCATCGCCGGGCCCGTAGCCCTGAAGAACAACGACGTCGTGAACATCGGCGACGTCGCCATCCGCGTTAGGTTCGCATAATGCCAGCTCAGAACGAACAATCATTCAATCACGACCCGCATCGCGCAGCGCGCGGGGAGCGCCCCTCGAGGGGGCACCGCCCGAGCGGGCGCGGGCGTCGAGCTTCTTCGGCGACGTTCGGCAGCAGAACCGACGTCGGCTGCGTGCGCGACCACAACGAGGACTCGCTCGTCGTGGCGCCGCCGCTGTTCGTGGTGGCAGACGGCATGGGCGGCCACGCCGCAGGCGAGGTTGCATCCGAAATCGCCGTCAACGTCATCGCCGAGCGGGCGCCAGAGCATCCCGATGCGAACGAGCTCGGGCGCGCTGTCCAGGCCGCGAACCACGCGATCCTGAAGGCGGCGCATGAAGGGCGCGGTCGCGAGGGCATGGGCACCACCTGCACCGCCGCGATGCTCGAAGGCGAGCGCCTCGTCATCGCACAGGTAGGCGACTCGCGAGCATATCTGCTCCACAAGGGAAAGATCCAGCAGCTCACGCGCGACCACTCGCTCATGGCCGACCTTATCGAAGCCGGGCAGCTCACCCCCGAAGAGGCGCGCGTCCATCCGCAGCGCTCGGTCATCACGCGCGCGCTCGGCAGCGACCCGCGCACCGTGGCCGACCTCTACGAGATCAACGTCGACGCGGGCGATCGTCTGCTTTTGTGCTCGGACGGACTTTCAGGCATGGTGCTCGACCAGGACATCGAGACAATCTTAAATCGCGTCTCCGATCCGCAGCGCTGCGCATCGCAGCTGGTGAACGAAGCAATCGCCGCTGGCGGCCACGACAACGTGACCGTCATCGTGGTCGACGTGAAGGGCTTCGCTGAGAAACGCCGTCGCAAAGTGGCGCGCAAAACGAAGATTACCATTGCGTTCGTCCTCATCCTCCTCGCGGCGATTGTGGGCGGTGCGGCATACGGGCTGAACTACTGGGTCAGCACCGCGGCATACCTCGGCGTCGACCAGGGGAAGGTCGCCATTTACCGCGGGGTTCCCGGCGAGTTCGCGGGAATGAGCTTCTCAACGCTCGAGAAGACGACCGACATCGACGTGGGCGACCTGCAGCCGGGCCTTGCCAATCGCTTGGCGGAGAACTCCATCACCTGCGACAACGTCGAGGCTGCTGAAAGCCTCGTCGCCGAATACGAGCAGGAAGTCTTGAACAAGAAACAGACCGAGGACGAGCGGGACCGCACGCGCGACGAGGCGCAATCCGACGACTCGAAATCCTCGGGGCAAAGCGCTTCTGCCACCGCAAGCGCCGCCTCCAGCGAGGAGACTCAAAACGACGACGCATCCCCCAGCACATCGGGAAGCGGTGATGCCGCATGACGAGGCGCAACATAGAGCTCATCTTGCTGCTCATCGCGTCGCCGCTCGTCATCTTGATGTTCGCGATGCTCGCAATCAACGAGGGACAAGCGCTCAACATGCAGACCCTCGGCGTCCCGGTCGGCATCTTCGGCGCCTTCATCGTGGCGCATATCGCCACACGCATACTTGCCCCCGAAGCCGACCCCGCCATCCTGCCGATCTCGTTCGCGCTCTCAGGCATCGGTATCGCCTTCATCACGCGCGTAGCGCCCTTCTCCGACAGCCCGAATATGGCCATCAACCAGGTCGTTTGGCTGTTCTTGGGCGTCGTGCTCATGATCGCAATCATGGCGTTTTTGCGCAACCCCGACCGGCTCGCCAACTACAAGTACACGCTCGCCATCGTCGGCGTCATTCTTTTGCTCTCGCCGATGATCCCCGGCATCGGCCAGGAAATCTACGGCAGCCGCATCTGGCTGCATGTAGGCGGATTCTCCTTCCAACCAGGCGAGATCGCGAAGATCATTATCGTGCTCTTCCTGGCCGGCTACCTTGCGCAGAACCGCGAGATGCTCTCGGTGTTCACCTGGCATGTGGGCCCGTTCCGCCTGCCCGACATCCGCACGCTCCTGCCGCTGCTCCTCATGTGGGGCGTGGCAATGCTCATCGTCGTGTTCGAGAAGGACCTCGGCAGCGCGCTCGTGTTCTTCCTCGTGTTCCTGGTCATGCTCTACGTTGCCACGGGAAAGAAGTTCTACCTGGTCATCGGCTTAGGCCTCGTTGCCGTCGGCGGCGTGGGCGCCTACTTCGCCTTCGACCACGTGCAGACGCGTGTCGCCACCTGGCTTAACCCCTTCGCCGACGCGCAGAACACCGGCTATCAGCTCGTGCAAACCATCTATTCGCTTGCCGACGGCGACCTGTTCGGCACGGGAATCGGGCGCGGCATGGCAGGCGGCGGCAACGGCATCACCCGCATCCCGGTCGTGGAAAGCGACTTCATCTTCGCGGCCATCGGCGAGGAGACAGGGCTTCTGGGCGCGGCAGGCCTGCTGCTTTTGTACCTGTGCTTCGCGATTCGCGGCTTCGTGACCGCAGCGCGCGCGAAATCGGACATGAGCTCGCTTATCGGCGCGGGCCTCACCTCGATCATCGTTCTCCAGGCGTTCATCATCGTCGGCGGCGTCACCAGGCTCATCCCCCTTACCGGCATCACGCTCCCCTTCGTCAGCCAGGGCGGCTCGTCTCTGCTCGCCGCGTTCATTATTGTCGGATTCCTCCTGCGCTGCGGCGACGAAGGCACCGGCTCGTCCTCCGAGATCATGAACACCACGACCATCATCAGCGCGAACAGTGTGCTCGGGCGCGTCTCGCTCGGCAAGCGCCTCACGCACACCATGATTGTGTTCTCGCTCATGTTCGCGGCGCTCGTGGCGAATCTCACGCTGATCATGGTCGTGCAGGCGAGCGACTACCAGAACATGGCAGCGAACAACCACACCATGGCACGCGAGTCGAAGACCGAGCGCGGCACCATCTCCACCTACGACGGAACCGTCCTCGCGCAGAGCGTCAAGAACGACGACGGCACATACTCGCGCGTCTACCCAGCGGGAGATCTCGCGAGTCACGTGGTGGGCTACACCTCGTCGAAGTACGGAACGAGCGGCATCGAGGCCAGCTACAACGACACGCTCAAGGGCGAGAAGAACTTCGCGTCGATCACCGATGTCGTGAACTCGCTTTCGGGCGTAGGCACCCCCGGCAACGACGTCACGCTCTCCATCAACTCGCAGATTCAGCAGGCGGCGCAAGACGCGCTGGCCAACGATTCGGGTGCCTGCGTGGTCATGGACCCGAAGACGGGCGCCGTGCTCGCGATGGCCTCGGCCCCGACTTACGACGCCGCCGACATCGACCAGGTGATCGCCGACGCCGCAAGCTCGGGAGCAAATTCCACAAGCTCGAGCGAGCTGTACAACCGCGCGACGCAGGCGCTCTACGCGCCGGGTTCCACGTTTAAGATCGTCTCGCTCGCCTGCGCGCTGCAGGAAGGCATCGCTACCGAGACCACCATGTTCGAGTCGCCCTCGTCGATGGACATCGGCAACGCCGCCGTCACCAACTTCGAGAAGCACAACTACGGCACGATTTCGCTCGCACGCGCGACCGAACTTTCCTCTAACGTTGTCTTCGGCCAGCTCGGCGCGCAAATCGGCGCGGAGAACCTCGTGAACTACGCGAAGCTCTTCGGCTTCAACATGGACATCGACTTCGATCTGCCCCTCGCGACCTCGGTCATGCCCGACGCGAAGGACATGACCACGTGGGAGACCGCCTGGGCGGCGGCGGGCGAGCCCGTCGGCGAGAGCAAGACGGCCAATCACCCAAGCCCCGCAGGCCCCCAGGCCACCGTGCTCGAGATGGCGCTCGCCGGCTGCGGTATCGCCAACGACGGCGCGATCATGCAGCCCTACTTGGTCGACGGCATCTACAACGCCGACGGCAAGCGCAGCTACACGGCCACCCCGAAGAAGCTCTCTCAAGCAGTGAGCGCCGACACGGCAAGCCGCGTGCGCACTGTGCTCGAGGGCGTCGTGAACAATGGCACCGGCACTTCCGCCCAAATCAACGGCGTGACCGTAGCGGGCAAGACAGGCACCGCCGAGCACGACGGCTACAACGACGTGTGGTTTGTCGGCATGGCGCCATCGGAGAATTGCAACGTCGTCGTGGCGATTGTGATCGAGAAGGGGCAATCCAGCGAGTACGCCGCCAGCAAGGCTCGAGATGTGATGAAAACGGCGTTGGAAGTACAAGGCGATTTATAATTTGGTATGCTAATGCGAACCGGCATAAACGAAACAAAAACGCAGCACAGCAGGGAAGTTTAAGGAGCAAACGTGTCTAGCGCAGCGATGACAGGCAGAATCTTCAACAACAGGTACCAGATCACCGAGCGCATCGGGATCGGCGGCATGGCCGAGGTGTACCAGGCTCAGGACAACGTCCTCGGGCGCCGCGTTGCCGTAAAGGTGATGCTGCCCCAATACGCATCGGACGCCGCATTCGCGCAGCGCTTCCGCCAGGAGGCCGCGTCTGCCGCCAACTTGCAAAGCCCCTACATCGTGAATGTTTACGACTGGGGCCAAGACGACGGCACGTACTTCATCGTCATGGAGTACATCCGCGGCACCGACCTCAAGACCGGCATCGTGCAGCGTGGTGCGCTCAACCAGCGCAAGGTCGCCGAAATCGGCTCGCAGGTATGCCAGGCGCTTTCCGTCGCCCATAACCAGGACATCATCCACCGCGACATCAAGCCGCAAAACATCATGGTCCAGCCCGACGGCAACGTGAAGGTGATGGACTTCGGCATCGCGCGCGCAAAGAACTCGGTGAACGCCAAGACGTCCACCGTTCTCGGAACGGCGCACTACATCTCGCCCGAGCAGGCGCAGGGCAAGGAGCTCACCGCCGCAAGCGACATCTACTCGCTTGGCGTAGTGCTCTTCGAGGCTGCGACGGGCAAGCTTCCCTTCGACGGCCCCGACGCCATCAGCGTCGCCATGAAACAGGTCAACGAGGAGCCGCCGCTGCCCTCCGACTTCAACCCTGACATCGACCCGGGCCTTGAGAGCATCATCGTGAAGGCCATGCAGAAAAATCCCACGGACCGCTTCGTCACCGCGAACGACATGCGCCTCGCGCTGAACGACTTTTTGGCAGGCCGCCCCGTGAAACTTGCGGGCGCCGCGGTGCCGGGCGGTTTCACGAGCGCGCAGACCCGCGTGATGAGCCCCATCGAGGGCGGTGCGGCGGGTGCCGACAGCACGATGGTCATGCCTCAGCCCGTGAAGCCCGTAACCCACAGCGGCCAGACCAACTATCACGGAGCCAACACTCCGAACATGCCCGAGGACAAGGGCGGCAAGAAGACGGGGCTCATCGTGGCCATCGTGGCCGCCATCGCTGTCATCGCCATCGCCGCGCTCGTCTTCTCCGGCGTCTTCGCGTCGGGCGACCCCGTACCCGACGTGAAGGGCAAGACGCTCGAGGAGGCCACGACGATCATCGAGAAGGCTGGCTTCGAGGTGGGCACCACCAACGCCGTCCACGATGACAGCGTTGCGGCGGGCAGCGTTGTGAGCCAGGACCCCGCAGCGGGAACGAAGAAGCCCGCGGGGACGAAGATCAACCTGAACATCTCGCAAGGCACCGAGCAGGTCACTGTGCCCGATTTGACGAACAAGACGCCTGACGAGGCGCAACAGCTCTGCGACAAGGTGGGCCTCACCATGAAGGCGGGCACGCCCGCCTACGACGACAAAGTCGAGAAGGGCAAGATCTCCTCGCAGGATTTGAAGGCAGGCGACAAGGCAGCGAAGGGCTCCGTTATCACCTATGTGCTTTCGCTCGGTTCCGAAAAAGTCGCGGTGCCCAACGTTGTCGGCAAGTCGCAAAGCGATGCGATGGCCGCGCTGAAGAACGCCGGCTTCGAGGTGTCCGTCTCCGAGGAGGCAAGCTCCGACGTCAAGCAGGGCAATGTCATTCGCCAGTCGCCCACTTCCGACGAGAGCCTCGAGAAGGGCAGCACCGTCTCCATCACGGTAAGCTCCGGCAAGAAGTCCTCCGAGGTGCCCAATGTGGTCGGCAAATCCGAGGGCAGCGCGCAGACCACGCTCGACAACGCTGGGTTCAGAGTGTCCACTGAATATCAGAGCAGCGATTCGGTCAAGCAGGGCAACGTCATCAGCCAGACTCCCGACGGTGGAAGCTCGCTCGAGCCGGGCAAGACGGTGCACCTGGTCATCTCGACCGGCCCCTCTTCTTCGGGCGGCACGTCGGGCGGCGGATCTGGCAGTAACGGCGGATCGGGAAACAACTCGAGTAGCAGCAACTAGAATCACCAAAGGGCCTCGCAATGCGAGGCCCTTTCACTTGTGCGGCATGCTCGGACGGCAACCATCATCTACCCCGAACCTACCCGAAGATACCAGACAGCGAGATCGGACCAGGACGGTCGAAAAAGCTGGGACAAGGTGGCCGGAAGCAAGAACAGCAATAAACCCTGCGTCGAACGCGGCATCTGTCCCTAGAGCGCAAAAAAGTTCCGCCCCCGACAAGTCCAGGGTGAACCCACCTCAAAAGGTGGGTGCTCGCAGCCAGTTTTCCGGCTTTCGCATCAACGGACGCGAATCTCCGTTCCACAGGCTATCTTGAGCTCCCTGCATATAAAACGTCGGTCCACCGCATGTATGACTGCGGGAGCGGAACCTACCTTCAGTATAAGGACGATGGCGCTCAATTAAAGTCTTGACATGCCGCGGGTTCCATAGTTTGATGAAGAAAGAGCGTGCCGTTTCAAGGCACCTCAATCTAGGCCGTAGGTATCCTCAGGATGAACACGGTGCCTTTACCCTCTTCGCTTTCCACACGAACGCTGCCCTTGTGGTACATCACGGCATGCTTCACAATCGCAAGCCCAAGCCCCGTGCCGCCGGTCTCCTTCGAACGACTTTTCTCCAAGCGATAGAAGCGCTCGAAGATCTTCTCCTGCTTGTCCTCTGGAATGCCCGGGCCAGTGTCGCTCACGCGCACGACCGCTCGCATGCGGCCGCGCTCCCCTGCAGGCAGCGCACGGATATCGTCGGCCTGCTCCGCCGAAGTGGGAAGCTCCAGCCGAACCGAAACGCTCACGCTTCCACCTTCATGGTTGTAGCGAATCCCATTCTCTACCAGGTTATACAGCATCTCCTCGACCAGCGTCTCGGAGCCGGCGATGCACGCCGAGTCTCCGCTCACCTCAACCGACACGCCGCGGTCGTGGGCAAAGCTCGATAGCCGCCCCGCCACGCGCTTGGAGGCCTCCAGCATATCGATAAGCGTTGCCGACTCACCATCGAAGGACGTCTCATCAAGCCGCGAGAGTGTCAGTACCTCGTCGATCAGCGCGCGCATCGATTGCGCCTCGTCGTAGATGAGCCCCGCGAACTTCTGGCGGTCGGCGGGATCGACCATGTCGTTTCTCATGAGCTCGGCATACCCCGAGATTACCTGCAGCGGCGTCTTCATCTCGTGGCTCACATTGCTCGAGAAGTCGCGGCGCATCGTCTCAGCACGCGCGAGGTCTTTGTTCTGCTCGCGAAGCTGACGCTGCTGGTCGTCGATTCGCTCGAGCAGCGGGTCCATCTCCTCGTAAATCTCGTTCTCGAGCGGGCTGGCGAAGTCAAGCGCATCGATCGGCTGCATAATGCGAGACGTCAGCCGCTGCGACAGCAGGAACACGAGCATAATCGCCACGAGAAGCGTGAGCGCAATCGGCCCCATCATGCCGCCGAAGAACGCGACCAGCGACTCGCGCGTCTCGGACAGGCGCACGACGTCCCCGTTCTGGAGCTTCACCGCAGAATACAGCGTCACGGTGCCAAGCGTGCTCGAGTAGCGGGACACCTCTCCGCGCCCATGCTCGTCGGCTTCGCGCACCTCGGGGCGGTCGGCGTGGTTTTCCATCGTCGAAGCATCGGCCACGCTGTCGTAGAGCACCGCGCCATCCGTATCGATAAGCGTATAGCGAAAGGCATCGGAAAACTGCTGCGAAAGGGCCTGCTCGCACGCCTGCGAGTCGAGGTCACCCAGCGATGTTGCGACATTTTGCGCCGCGGAGGAAAGATCCTCTTCCGCATCGCGCTCGTAGGTGGTGTAGAAGATCGCCGACATGACGGTGCCGAAGACGAACAGGACAATCAGCGTGAAGGTGAGCACGCTGCGGAAAATGCGGTTCGACAGGCTTTTCACGTTGTTGTGGGTCGGACTCATGATGCGCCCTTCATCGTGTATCCGACGCCGCGAACGGTGCGGATGAGCTCGTCGGCACCCGAAGATGCCGCGTTGAGCTTCTGCCTCAGCGTTTGAATATGCACATCGACCGTGCGCGTTTCGCCCACGTAAGTCACTCCCCACACGTCCTCGAGCAATCTGCCGCGCGAAAGCACCCTGCCCTCGCTGCGCATCAGCGCGCGCAGCAGGTCGAACTCCTTGAGTGTCAGGGCCACGGAGTTTCCCCCGACGCTCACCGTATGGGCAGATGAGACCAGCTCGATCGGCCCGTTAACGAGCGTGTCGTCGGCGCTCACAGCCGGTGCCTGCGCGCGACGCAGCAGCGCGTTCACGCGAGATACCAGCTCCATCATGCCGAACGGCTTCGCCAGGTAATCGTCGGCGCCCGCATCGAGCCCGCACACCTTGTCGAATTCGGTGCCTTTCGCTGTGAGCATCATAACAGGGATGTTCTTCGTCGACGGCAGACTGCGCAACTCGCGGAGAATCTCAAGACCGTCCATTTCGGGAAGCATGATGTCGAGCAACACCAAGTCGGGCGTCTTCTCGTCGCAGGCCTTGAAGAAGTCGCGGCCGCACGTGAACCCAGCAGCCTCGAACCCTGCCTGCTTGAGGGCGTAAACGGTAAGGTCTCTAATATTTGTGTCATCTTCGACGTAGTAAATCATTCGCGCATCCTGTCCAACGGCCCGCGCGCCGGCGCACACCATATTGCCTTTTCAACGTGTAGCTATCATCGCGCCAATGCGTCAAGCGCGCGTTGAAGCTTTGTCATGGATGCGTAAAGATGGGAAGCGGGGCGAGTTTGCGCATGCACGTCAAAGCCTTGTTGGATGCTCGTTATATCTGAGTAAAATGAAGGGAAATAGAAAAGCCAGCCGAGAAAGGCTGGCGAGTGCTCAAAATGGTGCGGGCGAAAGGACTTGAACCTTCATGGGGTTGCCCCCATACGGACCTGAACCGTACGCGTCTGCCAATTCCGCCACGCCCGCACATCTGCCTCATTCATTGAAGCGGTTGATTATGTTACTCCACTTCCCCGTTGCGCGCAAGAGGGTTTTGCTCTTTTTCTGCCTTGGCGCGTGCGGCTTGACGCTCGGCGCGGCGGCGGATCTCGTCTTCGCGTTGCGCCCGCGCCGCTCGCTGTTGCTCGACGAGGCGCTGGGCCTCGAGGGCCGCGCGCTGAGCCTCGCGGTCGGCGCGCTGACGCTGAGCAACCCTCGACGCCTCGGCACCATGGCGCCCTCTCACGGGCGCTCCCTCGCCCGCACGCGCACCATCAGGCGAAACACGGGATACTGACGCCTCTTGAGGGATGCTTGCCCGCGACGGCGAGCCCTGAGCGCTGCGTGCCTGGGCAGCTGCGTTACGAGCGGAGCGCGACGCTTGGGGAGAGGTTTCTCTCGCTGCGGCTGCTTGAGTGCGCACACGCGATTGCGGCCCAGTTTCGCCAGGCCAAGAACCCTTTTCCTCGCCGCGAGGGACATCGATGTTCGCTCGGCGCTCGGCACGAGCCGGGGTGTAGTCCGCCATGGCGGCGCGGCGCTCCGCACGAGCTCTCCGCTCGGCCCGACGCTCGGCAAGAGTTGACTGGCGTGGCGTCGCTTGCGTCGCTCGAGGGCTTTGCGCCGCCTCCGCCCGAGCCGTTTCACGAGCAGACGCTGCCGCAGCCGACGAGCCCTCGGCGCCACGAACCGGAACGCGGTAGCTTCCGGGAACGTATCCTTGAGCGGCCTCGGCAGGCATGCCCGCTGCAGAGCTGGGTGAAACGACCTCTGCGTTCGCGGGCGCGGGAGTCGTGACGGGGTTGCCCGCAGTGCGCACCGCCTGCTGAGCAGCAGCCTGGGGCCGCCCCTGCTGGGGCACGCCAGCGCCCGACGGCCGCTGCTGCCCGCGAGGACGCGGCGCTCCCAAACGTTTTCCCACCTCATGGTTAAGCTTGGCGAGATTCTGCCGATCGATTTCCACATCTTCGGCCAGATTGCGAACTTCCTGATTAAGCTTGAGCGTCATCGCAATCACCACGACGACGGCAATTGCCATCACGATCAAAATCGCCATCATCAGCAAGGGCGAATTCGGCAATGCGCCCACCTCCGTCTTTCGCATGCCTATTTCCACAGATGATACCACGCCTCATCACGTGAAATGAAAAAACGCCCCGAGCCGTCAAAACGAACAAGCTCGGGGCATAGTCAATAAGCAAGCGGGACTTGAAGACACGCCTGTCAAGACTCCCCCATTGGCGAGTTCCCTTAGAGAACCTCGCCGCGCACGGAGAAGGTGACCACCTCCGAAGGGAAGCTTCTTGCCGCTGGCGTCGAGAGCGCCCTCCGCGGCACGCTGCAGCCCGCCGCAACATGGCACCTCCATGCGGCAAACGGTGACCGAGCGAATGTCGTTCATCGCGATGATGGCCGACAGCTTCTCAGTGTAGTCAACCGCATCGAGTTTGGGGCAGCCGATTATCGTGATCCGACCGCGCATGTAGCGCTCATGGAACGATGCGTAGGAAAACGCCGTGCAATCAGCGGCGATGAGCAGGTCAGCTCCCTGGTAGTAAGGAGATTGCAGGGGCATGAGCTTTATCTGGCACGGCCATTGGGCGAGCTGGCTTTGAGCCTCGGCTTCGGGGGATGCCTGCGTCTTTTCGGGAGTGTGAAGCATTTGGGCGCGCGAGCCGGGGCAACCCCCGCCAAGATCGCCGGAACCGCTCTGCCCCGTATGCGCGGCGTGAGCTTTCGCCGCCTGAGCTGCGACCACGGCGGCCTCATCGTAGGGAAGCGCCTCGCGTTCGACAAACGTGATGGCGCCCGTCGGACACGAGGGCAGGCAATCGCCCATGCCATCGCAAAAATCGTCGCGCAAAAGCTTCGCCTTGCCATCAACGATGCCGATCGCGCCTTCGTGGCACGCGTTCGCGCACAGGCCACAACCCGTGCATTTGTCTTCGTCAATATGAATAACTGTTCGAATCATGAGCTCCCCCTAAAACAATTTACCTTGCCGCCTTCTACCCCGCACCCAGGAAGGGCAGAAGGCGGCTTCGACTACGCTCTCGACGGCTCCGCCTACTCGACGGTGCCGTATTTCTGTCCCCAGGCATGCCCTCCGACAGCGGAGTTCAGCTGATCGCACAAACGGCGGCGCGTGAAGGTGCTCGGAGGCAGCAAGTTCACAATTTCTTGGAGCTCATCGGGCAGATCGACCGCCTCGGCCGCCAGAATCACATCGAGCCTGCGCACCTTGCGCGCGCCAGGGACGCCGGCCATATCGGCAATGCGCTCCTCTTCCGTCAAATCCGCGAACAGGGAGTCGACCACCTGCTGCAAAGAACCGTAATAAGGGCTCTTCTCTCGAGACGACATGACGCCTACGCCTCCCCGCTCCCGCTGAATGCCGCGGCTACTTTTTCGCGCAGCGCATCTGCCAGCGCGCTCATCTGCTCGTCAGTCGCAGATGCCACCTGGGACTCCCCCTCGCTTCTCCCGTCTCCACTTGAAGGCGACTCAGCGACAACGGACGCATCAGCCACAGGCACGCCAGCCGTGCGGCACGCCACGACGTCGAGCCCCGCCGTCGTGGCAGCAAGTGCTCCTGTGTAGGCGGGGGTTACGGCTCCGGTCGCGCGCAAGAACTGAACGCCCGAAGCTCGCAGACGCACGGCGGCGTCGACAACGGCGTCGGGGCAGTAGTACGGGTTCGCATCCGTGGGACCGCCCTGCTTCGGCTTGTGCTCGGCAACTGCCAGCTGCACGAGAATTGGCAAGTCACAGGCAGCTTCGGCGCGTTTCACGAGCGCGCAGGCATCCTCGATTCCGGATGCCGTGGAAAAGCCCGCCACCGAAGCGCCATACTCGCCCATAATCGAGCAGGCCTCTTCGAGGGTCCCGCGCCCACTCGCAAGCGTGCCGTCCGCAAGCACATCGACCGACGCGAATGCGGGCATGTCGCTCACCTGACGCACGCCCATAAGCGCGCACAAAAGGTCGCTCGCCGTGGTGAACCCGTTCAAGAAGAAGGCGTCGAATTGCTCGCCCGCAAACAGGCGCGCGGCGCGGGCGTACTGGTCGCGGTTCTCGTTGAGCGACGCTTTGCTCGATGCGTCGAGGGGCAAGCCGCACGGCCCGATCTCCACGAGCACGTGCTGCGGCTTCAGAGGACGCAGCACCTCGAGCGAGGCGCGAGCCACGTCTTGGGCGCGGTCCTCCATCCCGACCTGCGCCATTCGAGCAGGCGTGATTCCCGCGGTGCTCGTCGCAAGACATTGGGCCCCGGCCATGGATTCCAGGCGCATCGCTTCCTGAATCGAATCGGGCTCGAGAACGGTCATCAGCTCGAGGTCGCGGTCGACGTCGACGCCTTGGCGCGCGAGCGCAGCGGAAACGGGGGCGGAAACGACGAGCATATCTTTGTCGAAGCGAAGGGCTATGTCGGGCATGGGGCATCCTTTCTCGTTTTCCCCATCATAGCGTATGCGCACGCGAGGAAGAGTCTCGGGACCCCGCGTCTCACATCTCACATAGCGTGGAGTGCCGGCGGATGGAGCGACCCCGAAAACAAGCACGCCAGAACAGCGACCCCAGAAGCTCGGCATGGTCGGCTTCAACGCTATCCTCAACACATCATAATAGATTGGCGCAACTATTCTCATCCAGGGGTGAACGGCGCGCTTTTGGGGGTGAGCGGAAACGTTATCGCACTTCACCGCCCATATCGCGCCGTTCCACCTCGGAGCGCGTTTTTTTCGACATCCCTTCATATAATGACCTCAGCAGCTGAGAAGGCTCCCCTCCTTCCTCACTGCACTGCTTTCATACCCCTAGAAAAGCAGAGGCGGCGCATCTATAAGCGCCGCAAATCCCCTCCTTGGGCCCAGCGGGAGCTCCCCTCTCCCCTGGGCCACTTCTTTCTCCAAGATGGTGCCCGGCGAGCCATTATCTTCAAGCTGGCTCGCCAAGCACCATCGAACCTCCCGCTTTGCGAACGTGCGAAGCCAGCCAAATGCAGCAGGCAAACGCGAAGGCGAAATCGACCGAATGCGAAAGCCTTGCGCGAGTAGACAGCTCGAGGCGTGCTTTGTCCGACTTTCTGGTAGAATCGGCTCTGCCGCATTATGCGCCCCTGTAGCTCAGCGGATAGAGCATTGGCCTCCGACGCCATGTGCGATGGTTCGATTCCATTCAGGCACTCCATATTGGTGATACTAAATAGCTGTACACCATTTAAAGCCCGTAGCTACGGGCTTTTTTGCTGCTCTAACTGCGAAAAATCAAGGTTAAAAACCATGGATGAATGAACCAAATAAGAAAGATTCGAACCCTCGATTTTTTAATATTTCAGAATTCAGAAGCATATTTGAGAAAAATAATCTCAGATATGCCTTTTCTGATATATGAAATAGTACCCAAAGTTTTAAAAGCCGTTTTGTCTAATATCACGAATTAAAGTAATGTTAAACAAAGCGGCTTTTTTTGTTTTCTTGGTGAAATGACAAAAACACGAAAGTCGCAAAACAATGGGAGGTAAATGCTTATGTACAACAGAAGAAAAATT
>OLOB01001222.1_pt1 | contig 17396 bp, 17 predicted proteins | sample 1671911 | NCBI WGS metagenome assembly OLOB01 (sample SAMEA3136625, study PRJEB25190) | human gut metagenome | biome: human gut; feature: human-associated habitat; material: faeces | place: Austria | collected 2013
AGAACACCCCGGAGATGAAAATCTCCAGACCGATGCCGATGAGGATGACGCCGCCCAGGATGGATGCCTTGCCGGAGAGCTCGGTGCCGAACTTCTTGCCGATGTTCAGGCCCGCCATGCAGAGGAAGAAGGTGACCACCGCAATGATGATGGATGCCGCCAGCGCCATCAGCCAGCCGTACTCCGAGATGGTAAAGCCCACCGAAAGCGCGTCGATGCTGGTGGCTACGCCCTGCATGAACAGGGCACCGGCACTGAGCTCGGTGGCCTCCTCGGCCTCCTCGCCCTTGATGCCGTCCACCAGCATCTTGCCGCCGATGTAGCCCAGCAGGGCCAGCGCGATCCACGGGATGAACGTTTCAAAGGACGAGAACAGCTCCACGATGGTGTGCACACAGATCCAGCCGGTCATGGGCATCACAGCTTGGAACACGCCGAAGGTACCCGCGATCCTGCACATGGTGTCTTTGCCCATTTTGGGGTCATGCAGACCGTTTGCCATGGACACCGAAAACGCATCCATCGCCAGACCTACGCCCAGCAGGGCACTGTTGAGGAAAAACACAAAGCTCCATTCCATCTTGTCTGCCTCCTGTTTGTTGACCGTATTCCAAACAATACAAAAACCCGGTCCCGGGCGCGTTGTACGTCCGGGACCGGGTGATTTTTTGAAATCCACTCCATGTGCACGGGCGCAGCAAACACGCACCAAAACACATGAGTCTCGCAAATGAAAGCAAGCCAGGCCGGAACCGACGGCCATTGTGTTGACTTGCTGCGCCCTGCAAAAGCGCCTGCTACTCCCCCACGGGTATTGTGATTTTGTTTATTCTAGCACAGTTTCAAGGCAAAGTCCAGACAAACCTGACGGCAGGTCAATCATTCCTTCTCTTCCGGGTCTGCCTCCGGGGTTTCGGTGGCGGCTGCGGCATCGGCCGCTTCCATCTCAGCCAGCTGCTCGGCAGTGGGCTCTGCCTCGGCCTCGGAGGCGTCGATCTGCTCGGTCTGGGCCTCGTCGTCGTGGTCGGTGCGGGCCAGCACCATCACCTTGTCGTTCTCGCCCAGACGCATCACCCGGACGCCGGAGCCGTAGCGGCTCTGCAGCGGGATCTCGTTGACGTGCAGACGGATGATGATGCCCTCCTGGCTGCTCAGCAGCACGTCATCCACGTCATCCACGATCTTGACAGCGGCCACCTTATCCTTGGAGGCATCGTAGTTGCGGATGCCCTTGCCGCCGCGGGCAGTGATGCGGTAGGTGTCGATGTCGGAGCGGCGGCCCTTGCCGTTTTCGGTCACGGTGAGCACCGTGCCGCCTTCGCGGCAGATGCACACGCCCACCACTTCGTCGCCTTCGGCCAGCTTGATGGCGCGCACGCCGTGGCCGCTGCGGCCCATGGGACGAGCATCCTCTTCATTGAAGCGGATGGCCTGACCGTTGCGGGTGGCAACGATGAGCATGTCGTGGCCGGAGGTCAGGCGGGTCCATGCCAGCGCGTCGCCCTCGTTCAGGGCAATGCCGATCAGGCCGGTCTTGCGGATGTTGGCGTACTGCTCCAGCGGGGTGCGCTTGATGAGGCCCTGCTTCGTGACCATGGTCACAAAGCCGCCCTCGGTGTCGGCGTCCTTGCTCTGGCAGATCATGTTGGTGACCTTTTCGCCCTCGGCCAGCTGCAGCAGGTTGACGATGTTGCTGCCCTTGCTGGTGCGGCTGCCCTCGGCGATGGTGTAGCCCTTGATGCGGAACAGGCGGCCCTTGTCGGTGACAAAGAGCACATAGTCGTGGGTGGAACCTACGAACATCTCCTGCACGATGTCCTCTTCCTTGCGGGTCATGCCGGAGATGCCGCGGCCGCCGCGGCGCTGGGCCTGATAGGTGGCCTTGAGCTGGCGCTTGATATAACCGGCCTCGGTCAGGGTGTACACACACTGCTCCTCGGCGATCAGATCCTCGATGTCCACCTCGCCGGTGACCGACTGGATCTCGGTGCGGCGCTCGTCGCCAAAGCGTTTTTTCATGTCCAGCAGCTCTTCCTTGACGATGGCCAGCACCCGGGCGTCATCGGCCAGAATGGCCTCCCAGTTCTCGATCTTGGCGTGCAGACCGGCCAGTTCTTCCTCGATCTTGAGGATCTCCAGACCGGCCAGACGGCCCAGCTGCAGCTTGACGATGGCATCTGCCTGCGGATCATCGAAGCCGAACTGCTCCATGATGGCAGCCTTGGCTTCGGCCATGCCGCCCTTGCAGGCACGGATGGTGGCGATCAGCTCATCCACGATGTCGGTGGCCTTCTTCAGGCCTTCCAGAATGTGGGCGCGCTCCTTGGCCTTTTTCAGGTCGAACTGGGTGCGGCGGCGCACCACCTCGTCCTGGAACTCGACGTACTTCTGCAGCATCTGCTTCAGGGTGAGCACCTTGGGCACCTTGTGGTCGATGGCCAGCATGATGACGCCAACGGTGTCCTGCAGCTGGGTGTACTGGTACAGCTGGTTCAGGATGACCTGGGCGTTGGCGTCCTTGCGCACATCCACCACGATGCGCATGCCCTTGCGGTTGGTCTCATCGTTCAGGCCGGTGATGCCTTCGATGCGCTTGTCCTTGACCAGGTCCGCCATGTTCTCGATCAGGCGGGCCTTGTTGACCATATAGGGGATCTCGGTGATGATGATCTGGGTACGGCCGTTCTTGGTCTCCTCGATGGTGGCACGGCCCCGCAGGGTGATCTTGCCGCGGCCGGTGGCGTAGGCGGCACGGATGCCGCTGCGGCCCATGATGATGCCGGCGGTGGGGAAGTCCGGGCCCTTGATGTATTCCATCAGGCCGGGCAGGTCGATGTCAGGGTTGTCGATATAGGCCACACAGCCGTCAATCACCTCACTCAGGTTGTGGGGCGGGATGTTGGTGGCCATGCCCACGGCGATACCGCTGGAGCCGTTGACCAGCAGGTTGGGAAACCGACAGGGCAACACACGGGGCTCCTTGCGGCTCTCATCGAAGTTGGAGTCCCAGTCCACCGTGTCCTTTTCGATGTCGCGGAGCATCTCGTTGGATATCTTGCTGAGACGGGCTTCGGTGTATCGGTAGGCGGCCGGGGGGTCGCCATCCACGGAGCCGAAGTTGCCGTGGCCGTCCACCAGCATATAGCGCATGGAGAAATCCTGCGCCAGACGCACCAGCGCGTCGTACACGGAGGCGTCGCCGTGGGGGTGATACCGGCCCAGCACATCGCCCACGCAGGTGGCGGATTTCTTGAAGGGCTTGTCGCTGGTCAGGTTATCCTCGTACATGGCGTACAGGATACGCCGGTGTACGGGCTTCAGGCCGTCCCGCACATCGGGCAGGGCGCGGCCTACGATAACGGACATGGCGTACTCGATATAGGAGTTCTCCATCTCCGGCACCAGCGGGGACTCTACGATATGCTGGTTGGGAAAGCGTATTTCTTCCGGGTCGTATTGGGGCTTTTTGCTCATACTGACACGACCTCCTTAATAATCCAGATTTACCGCGTACTTGGCGCGCTGCTCGATAAACTCCTTGCGGGGCTCCACCTTCTCGCCCATGAGGACGGTGAACGTAGCGTCGGCCTTTACCGCATCGTCCAGCGTAATGCGCCGCAGCGTCCGGGTGTTGGGATCCATAGTCGTCTCCCACAGCTCATGGGCATCCATCTCGCCCAGACCCTTAAACCGGCTGATGCCGATTTTCACGTTGGGGTCGCCGTTCCGCATCTCGTTGGACACCCGGTCACGCTCCTCGTCGGAGTACGCCACCCGCTGCTGCTTGCCGCGGGTCAGCTTGTAAAGCGGCGGCACGGCGGAATAGACGTAGCCCTCCTCAATGAGGGGCCGCATATACCGGAAGAAGAAGGTCAGCAGCAGCGTGCGGATATGGGCGCCGTCCACATCGGCATCGGCCATGATGATAATCTTGTGATAGCGCAGCTTGTTCTCGTCGAACTCCTCGCCGATACCGGCGCCCAGCGCGATGATGACGGGCTGGAGCTTGTCGTTGCCGTAGACCTTGTCCACCCGGGCCTTCTCCACGTTGAGCATCTTGCCCCACAGCGGCAGGATGGCCTGGAACCGGCTGTCCCGTCCCGCCGTGGCGGAGCCGCCTGCGGAGTCGCCCTCCACGATGTACAGCTCTGTCAGCTCGGGGTTGTTCTCGTTGCAGTCCCGCAGCTTGTCCGGCATGGCCGCGCCGCCCAGCACCGTCTTGCGGCGGATGGACTCCCGCGCCTTGCGGGCCGCCTCCCGGGCGCGGTTGGCGGTCATGGCCTTATCCAGAATGGTGCGGGCCACCACGGGGTGTTCCTCCAGATACACCGCCAGCTGGTCGTTGACGATGCTGTCCACCAGCGTGCGGATATGGGCGTTGCCCAGCTTGGCCTTGGTCTGGCCCTCGAACTGAGCCTCCGTCAGCTTCACGGAGATGACGGCGGTGATGCCCTCGCGCACGTCCTCGCCGGAGACCTTGTCGCCCTCCTTGATCATGCCGTACTTCAGGCCGTAGGCGTTGAGTACGCGGGTCAGGGCCGCCTTGAAGCCCGTCTCGTGCATGCCGCCTTCCGGCGTATGGATATCGTTGGCGAAGGACACCAGCGTCTCGTTGTAGCCGTCGTTATACTGGATGGCGATCTCCGCCGTGCTGTCGCCCTTGGCGCCGGAGAGATAGATGACCTCCTCATGGAGCGGGGTCTTGTTCCGGTTGATGAAGGTGACGAACTCCCGGATGCCGCCCTCATAGCACATGGCCTCGGACTTCTCTCTGCCCGGCCGGGCGTCGCTGATAGTGATCCGCAGACCAGCGTTCAGGAACGCCTGCTCCCGCATACGGGTGTGCAGCGTCTCGTAGTCGTACTCCAGCGTGTCGAACATCTCCGGGTCCGGCTTAAAGGTCACGGTGGTACCGGTATGGTCCGTCTCGCCGATGATCTTCATCTCCTGGGTGATATTGCCCCGGGAGAATTTCATCGCATAGATTTTGCCGTCCTTGTGTACCTGCACCGTCAACCACTCGCTCAGAGCGTTCACCACGGACGCGCCCACGCCGTGCAGGCCGCCGGAGACCTTATAGCCACCACCGCCGAACTTGCCGCCGGCGTGCAGCACGGTGAACACCACCTCCAGGGCGGGCCGGCCCGTCTGGGCCTGAATATCCACGGGGATACCACGGCCGTTATCGGTAACGGTGATGGTGTCACCCTCGTTGATGGTCACGGTAATGTCCGTGCAGTAGCCGGCCAGCGCCTCGTCGATGGCGTTGTCCACGATCTCATATACCAGGTGGTGCAGACCGCTGGCGCTGGTAGAACCGATATACATACCCGGCCGCTTCCGCACAGCCTCCAGCCCCTCCAGTACCTGTATTTCTGATGCGTTATATTCCGTATCCACCACGGTCTTTTCCAGTTCTGCCATGTACTACTCTCCTTTTCCTTGGACCCGCTTGCCCAGCGTCCGGGAATTGATCTGCGACAGATACACGATCTGCCGGTGATAGGGATGGTCACACACCACGAAGGACCGCGGTATGTCCTCGCAGGCACTCTGTACCACGCCCTCCTGCTCGGCTCCCTGTAAAAACTCTCTCGTTCTCTTCGAGGTAGAGGTGTTGTCCAGGTCAAAGATACCGATGACCCGCCGGTCCTCTACCATCACGTTCATACCGATGTGCAGATACGCCATCACAGTACCTCCCCGCCCCGCACATGGAACACCCTGCCGCTGAGCAGCGTGTCCAGCCGGTCGTTTTCGCAGCAGGTGATAAACACCTGTCCGCCGCTGATGCGATTCAGTACGTATTCCTGCCGCCGGGGATCCAACTCGCTGAGCACATCGTCCAACAGCATTACCGGATACTCCCCCATGGCGTTTTTGTGTATCTCGCGCTCCGCCAGCTTCAGGCTCAGTGCCGCCGTCCGTACCTGCCCCTGCGAGCAGAACTGCCGCGCGCTGCGCCCGTTGACCAGCACCTCGATATCGTCCTTGTGGGCGCCGGAGAGACACAGCTTCGACGCACGCTCCGCCGCCTGATGGCTCTCCATATGTGCCGCCAGCGCCGCGTAGATATCTGCCTGACTGCCCAGCGGGTCGGCGACGGTCCTGACGGTCTGGTACGTCAGGGTCAGCTCCTCCCTCTCGCCGCTGCACTCATAGTGTGCCTGTCGGGCATATTCCGCCAGCGCCGCACAGAACCGCGCCCGATAGCCTATCAGCACTGCGCCGCTGCGGCACAGGCCCTCGTTGAATTCCGGCAGCAGGTCCAAAAGCTCTGGCTTGTCCTCGCTGTCCCGCAGGATGCGGGTCTTGTGCTCATACAGCCGACTGTACTGGCTCAGCGCCTCGGCGTACCGCGGCCGCAGCTGGCACAGCGACAGGTCCATGAACCGCCGCCGTTCCGCCGCACCGGCCCGGATCAAAAACAGATCCTCCGGCGCAAAAAACACGGTATGCAGCACGTCGGACAGGGCGGCGCTGTTTTTGGCGGGCACACCGTTAACGGTCATTTTCCGCCGCTTTCCGCGGAAGAGGCGTATGTCCGTCACAAACTCCCGCTGCCGGGAAAAGATATCTCCCAACAGCGCGGCCTCCTGCATATCAAAGCCGATCAGCTCCTTGTCTCCGTGGGCGCGGGGACTTTTTCCACAGCTAAGATATACGATGGCCTCCAGCAGATTTGTTTTTCCTTGGGCGTTCTCTCCGTAAATAACGTTGCAGCTGGGGTCGAACGTCAGCGCTTGCGTGCCGTAGTTCCGCCAGCCCTGCAGGTGCAGGGCGTCAACTCTCATACGTCACCGTCAGCATCTGCCCGTTGAAGGCCACCACGTCGCCGGGCCGGATCTTCTTGCCACGCATGGTGCACACCTCGCCATTTACCGTCACGTCACCCTCCTGGATGACGAGTTTGGCCTCGCCGCCGGTCTCTACCGCCGCGGCAAACTTCAGCAGATCCTGCAATTTGATATATTCCGTTGTGATGGTGATAGTCTCCATAATAATGAACCTCGTTCATAGATATAATATGCCGTTTTTTTGTTCAATAAAAAGCGCGCACAGTTCGATAAAGGTGCAGCTCCTGCGTTCTGCCGATGGCAAATCAACGACGGCGTACCGGGTGTATGTCGAGGAGGTGTAACGATGGCAGGGCACAAGAGATGTGCCTTTATTGCGCCTTCAGGCGCACCGGCAGCACCATATAAAGAAAGTTGTCACTGTCGTCCACAGGCGTGATAATACAGGGCGAAATACCGGTGTTCAGCTGCATTTTCACCGTGTCCGCCGGGGCATAGCGCAGGGCGTCCATGAGATAGCGGTTGTTGAAGCCGATCTCCAGCTCCTGTCCGTCGCCGCGGACGGGGCAGATATCCCGGGCTTCGCCGTTTCCGGTCCGGGCGGACATATACACCCGGTCCTGGCTGAACAGGCAGCGTACCGGACTTTTCAGCTTCTCGCTGATGACCACGCTGACGCGGTCCAGGCTTTCGATCATCGTCTTGTTGTCCACCTCGATGCAGATGGGGTTGGTGGTAGGTATGGCATTCTTGTAGTCCAGGAATTCACCCTCCAACCGGCGGCATATCAGCTGGGTAGCCCCGGCCTCGAACATCAGATGGCGCTTACCCTGGGTCACCGTCACCATGTCGTCGGTGTCGGCGCATATTTTCTCCACCTCATTCAGGGCGGCGCCGGGGGCCACGAACTTAAAGGCCCCGCCGTCGATGTGCTCCAACGGCTCGCGGCGCAGCGCCAGACGGAAGCCGTCCACCGCCACCATGGTCAGTCCCTTGTCGCTGATCTCAAACAGGGCGCCGGTGTGGATGGGACGGGCCTCATTGACGGAAACAGCAAAGCTGGTCTGGTTGATCATGGCCTTCAGCGTCCGCTGCTCCAGTGTGACGGAGAACTGGTCGTCCACCTCCGGCAGCTCCGGATAGTCGTCGGCGCTGAGGCCGGGAAGCTCGAAGCTGGCATCGCCGCAGTTCAGCTTCACGTTGAACTTGTCGTCTGCCTCAAAGGTCACCATATCATCCGGCAGGCGGCGGATCATCTCGCCGAACAGTCTGGCGTTCAGCACGATGTGCCCTGCCTCGGACACTGCGGCCTCTACCGTGGTGCGTATGCCGGTCTGCATATTATAGCCGGACAGCCGCAGTCCCTCGCCGCACTCCAGCAGGATACCCTCCAGCGCCGGGATGGAGCTTTTAGCCGCCACCGCCCGGGACACTGCGGCCACCGCCTGTTGTACAAGTGCCTTTTCACAGGAAAATCTCACCATATCCGTCGTTCCTCTCTTTCCGAAAGTCATTGCCGCCTGCACTGTCTGAAAGATCAGCCCTATGCAAAAAAGCGGTTCTATTTTTCTAAATCAAAACATAAACTAATCTTTTATTTCAGTAGTCTTATTAGTAGGGAAATTTTATGTGGACATCCATGTTTATCCCGCGCTGTTATCGGCTTTTTTATAGACATACCTTTATAGAAAACACGCCGGGTTTCCCACAGCTTCATGTGTGATGCGGATGTTACACGGATTTTCCACGTGGATTACACAGGAAATGGGGAAAACCCTCCCCTTTCGCTCTGTCTCGCCAGCACCTGCGATTTCTCACTTTTTGCTGTTGATGTTGGTGGTGATCTCCTTCACCTTTTCAGCAAAAGCGGGGTCGGAGCGCATCGTGCTCTCCACCTTATCCAGAGAGTGCAGAATAGTGGAGTGGTCCCTGTCGCCGAACTCCTTGCCGATGTCGTTCAGGCTCATGGAGGTCATACGGCGGATGAGATACATGGCGATCTGCCGCGCGGCCACCACATCTCGGCTGCGGCTTTGTCCCCGCAGCGTCTCCTCGTCCACATGGAAGTAGCTGCATATGTATCCCACGATGATGCTGGGGGTGGGGGCAAAGTCGTTGCTCTTCTTCAGCATATCACGGATGGCCCGGCTGACGGTCTCCTCGTTGACCTGGTCGTCCAGCAGATCCCGATAGGCCAGTATCTTGTTCAGCGTGCCCTCGATCTGCCGCACGTTGGAGGTGATGTTCTCCGCGATGTAGTCCGTCACCTCGTTGGGCAGCTTCACGCCCAGCATGGCAGCCTTATTCTGCACGATGGCGAACCGTGTTTCAAAGTCCGGCGGCGCCACATCCACCATCAGGCCCCACTCGAACCGGGTCCGCAGCCGGTCCTCCAGCTGAGTGATCTCTTTTGGGGGACGGTCCGATGTCAGCACGATCTGCCGGCCGGACTCATACAGGGTGTTGAAGGTATGAAAGAACTCCTCCTGGGTCTGTATCTTGCCGGCGATGAATTGGATATCGTCCATCAGCAGGATATCCGTCTGCCGGTACTTTTCCCGAAACTCCGCATTGCGGTTCTCCCGGATGGAGGCGATCAGCTCATTGGTGAAGTCATCGCCCTTCACATAGACGATCCGTGCCTCCGGCCGCTTTTTACGCAGGGCGTTGGCGATAGCGTACAGCAGGTGCGTCTTGCCCAGTCCGCTGTCACCGTAGATAAACAGCGGATTGTAGTTCTCTCCGGGCTTCTCGGTCACCGCCTTGGCGGCGGCAAAGGCCAGTTTGTTCTGGGGTCCAACCACATACGTCTCAAAGGTGAAGGCCTCCGACTCTGACAGATCGCCCGGCCTGTCCGGCGCCACGCCGTGATAAGCCGCCAGCTGCTGATCGTCCAGAATTTTTACCTCCAGGTCCGTGGAGAACAGGTCCCGCAGCGCCGCCTTGATGTGTGGCAGGAACCGGGCCTCGATGGTGCTTTTTTTAAAGGTATTGCTGCAATGGAGCACGAAGGCCGAGTCCTCCATTGTCACCACCGTTACCTCGTCGAACCAGGTGTTGATGGTGGTCTCGGACAGCTCATGGCTCAGCCGCTTGAGCACGCTGTCCCACAGGTCTTTCATGGAATTCAAGCAAAAGCTCCCCTTTCGGCGGAGGCTGTCTGTTTTCCTCCGCGGTAAAATGGCGGGGGGTGTACCGCCGCAAAATATCCCACTACATTATAGCAGAAAACACGCCGGAAGTCTACACCTATTCTAAATATAAACTGCCGGCTTTTTCCCTGTTTTTCCCGCAAAAACGGGCGCTTGTGGGTAAATTTTTGTTGACAGTGCCCCCCTGTATCTGTATAATATACTCCGCGTGGTTGCACGCAGATGTGCAACAGGCGTGGAAATGTTTACTGCGGCGGTGAATATCTCACCGCTGTCGAGTAAGCGCGGGGCCTTGTTGTCCCGCCGGATAATCTTAAAAATGGAGGTGTCATGCAATGTTCCGTACCTATCAGCCCAAGAAGCGTCAGCGCTCCAAGGAGCACGGCTTCCGCAAGAGAATGGCCACCCGCAACGGCCGCAAGGTTCTGGCCCGTCGTCGTGCCAAGGGTCGTGCCCGTCTGACCCATTGAGGTCACGGAAGGTGCATCGCACATACAGATAAGCCCTGAGGGACGGAGGATCGAGATCCCCGTCCCTATCGGTGTATCTGGCGAGGCAAAACCAGTATAGCGAGGGAACTATGGACGCAAGAGTAACGGTGAAGCAAAACAGCGACTTCCGCCGCATTTACCGCAGGGGCCGGTCCGCCGTCTCCGGCGGCGTGGTGGTCTACTGCCTGAAGAACAGACAGGGAATGAGCCGCCTGGGCGTCACCGTCTCCACCAAGCTGGGCCACGCCGTGGTCCGCAACCGTGTCCGCCGCCGGTTTCGTGAGCTCTATCGCCTGCACAGGGCCGATATGCTCCCCGGCTGGGATATTATCATGGTGGGCCGTGTCCGTGCCGCCGAGCTGCCCTATCATAAGCTGGAAAAGCAATACCTCCGCTGCCTTGCAGAGCTGGGATTGCTGCGGGAGGATGTATGAAAAGACTTCTTCTCTCCGCTATCCGCTTTTATCGCCGGGCCGTCTCGCCCCTGTTCCCGCCCCGCTGCCGCTATATCCCCACCTGCTCGCAGTACGCCCTTGAGGCGGTCGAGAAATACGGTGCGGCCAAGGGCGGCTGGCTGGCCTTCAAGCGTCTTATGCGGTGCCATCCCTTCCACCATCACAAGGGCGGCTGGTATGATCCGGTGCCCTGAACCAACCCCCCTCAAAAAACTACGGAGGAATAAAAGCCTATGTTTGCACAACTCGGCTACTACATCTGTGTGCCGTTCGCGTGGCTCACCCGCCTGTTCTATACCTGGACGGGCTCTTACGGCGTCGCTCTGATCCTCTTCACCCTGATCGTCAAGCTGGTGCTGCTTCCCTTCCAGCTCAAGAGCAAGAAGAGTATGCTCCGCATGGGCCGCATGAACAGCAAGGTGCAGGAGATCCAGAAGAAATACGCCAATAACAAAGAAAAGCAGCAGCAGGAGATCGCGGACCTCTATGCCCGCGAGGGTGTCAACCCCATGTCCGGGTGCCTGTGGTCCTTCCTGCCCTTCCCCATACTGATCGCCCTGTACTACATCATCCGCACACCCCTGCGCTACTTCATGTCCCTGTCTAATGAGGTCATCGCCAAGATCACCGAGCTGGCGGTGTCCCTGGGGTATGTGTCCGGCGCCAGTGGTCAGGCCTCTGCTTATGACCAGATCTATCTGGCCAAGTTCATCCACGATAACTGGTCCAGCTTCGAGGGTAAATTCGACGGTCTTATCGACTTGAACTACACCTTCCTCAGCATGGATCTGTCCGCCGTGCCCAAGGATCTGTTCGGCCAGTTCCCCTCCGGCGGCTGGCCCGTCATCGGTATCATGCTCATGCCGCTGATCTCCGCTGCGCTGCAGTTCCTGATGACCCGCATCTCCATGAAGACCAACGGCAACAGCAACATGAACGGCTCCTCCAAGGCGATGCTCTACATGATGCCCCTGATGACGGTGTGGATGGGTTATATCCTCCCCGCCGCCCTGTGCGTCTACTGGATCGCCAACGCCGCCTTCTCCTGCATTCAGGAGCAGGTGCTGAACAAGCACTTCTCTAAGGTGCTGGACCGCGAGGAGACCGACAAGGAGCGCCAGAAGCGCGAGGCCCGCTACGCTAAAATGCAGGCTGCCCGCGAGAATTACAACCGTCAGCTGGAGCAGCAGGCCCAGTCCAAGGGAGGCAAGAAGCCCCAGCCCCAACCCAAAAAGAAAAAGACCGGCGAGAGCACCACGGAAGCCGGCAAGGTGGGCAACCGTCCCTACGCACGGGGCCGCGCCTACCGCGAGGAACACTACGACGAATAAGGAGTTTTGTCTATGAGTTATATTGACGTAACGGGCAAGACTGAGGACGAGGCGCTGCGTAAAGGCCTTGAGCAGCTGGGCATGGACCGCGATGACGTGTCTGTCTCCATTCTGGAGCGTGCCAAGACCGGCTTCCTGGGCATCGGCGCCACCCCCGCCCGTATCCGTATCACCTATGGTCCCGAGGAGGCAGACGTTGCCGCCCCCGCCGAGGTGAAGATCATCCCCGAGACCCCTGCCGCCCCCAAAGCGGAGCCCAAGATCGCCGTCCCCGCTAAGCCGGCGGCACCCAAGGCTGACAAGCCCCGTCAGGACCGTCAGAGCCGCCCCGACCGCAGCGACCGTCCCCGCCCCGAAAAGAAGGAGCGTCCTGCCCCTGTGGCCCCGGCCATCGACCTGCCCGAGTGTGATGACGATAACGCCAAGCGTATCATCGCCTTCGTCTCCGGCCTGCTCCAGCATATGGACAGTGCCGCCGAGGTCAAGGTCTACGAGGTGGAGAAGGGCCGCTACAAGGTCATTCTGGTGGGCGAGCGTCTGGGTCAGCTGATCGGCCATCGCGGCGAGACGCTGGATGCCATCCAGCAGCTGACCAACTATGCCATCAACACCGGCAGCGACAGCAAGCGTGTTCGCGTCCAGATGGATGCCGAGAACTACCGTGCCCGCCGTGAGCAGAGTCTGGAGAGCCTGGCCCGCAAGGTGGCGACCAAGGTACAGAAGTACCGCCGCAGCGTGACCCTGGAGCCCATGAACGCCTACGAGCGCCATGTGATCCACGCCGCCCTGCAGGATGTCCCCGGTGTCACCACCTACTCCGTGGGTACTGAGCCCAACCGCCGCGTGGTGGTCTCCTATGACCGCGCCCAGGCCCGATAACAGCAAAAAAAGAAAGCCCGAAAGGGCTTTCTTTTTTTGCGTTTATACGCCTGTTCCGTCAAAAGCCGGCGTGTAGACCTCCTCGGCGGAGGTCCGTTCCTGCACGAAGCCGTCCTCAATGCCGCAGTTCCGCATATAGGTCACTGCCGCCCGGTACTCCGCCGCCGTCACCCGCCGCGCCAGCCGACCCGTCATGCCAGTCGGCGGCGTATACTGGCTCATCAGCGATACTACCACGTCACCGGGTGCGAAGGTCTCCGCGATCCAGTCCAACACCCTCCGAGTGTTGTCCAGATATCCCGGCAGCACCAGATGCCGCAGGATCACACCCTTTTTCATCAGCCCGTTCTCGTCGTACACCGGCCGTCCCACCTGACGGAACATCTCCCGTATGGCTCCGCAGGCCGCGGGAAAGTAGTCCTTCGCCCCGGAGAGTGCCTTAGCCAGCGCGCCGTCGGCATATTTCAGGTCCGGTAGATATATGTCTACCTTTCCTTCCAGCTGCCGCAGCGTATCGACCTTTTCATACCCACCGCAGTTGTACACCACCGGTACCGGAAGCTTTGGCTCCAGGGCCGGCAGTATCCACGGCAGAAAGTGTGTGGGCGTCACCAGCTCAATGTTGTGGGCGCCCCGGGCAATCAGCTCGTCGAATATCTCCCGCAGCCGCGCCGTGGAGATATCCTTTCCCTGACCACCGGCGGAAATACTGCCATTCTGGCAGAAGGAGCACCGCAGGGTACAGCCGGAGAAAAACACCGTTCCTGCGCCATTTGTGCCGGAGATGGGCGGCTCCTCCCACCGGTGCAGCATGGCCCGTGCCACCCGCAGTCCGGCGGGCATACCGCAGAATCCGCTGCCGTGCTCCGCAGTGCGCTCTGCCCCGCAGTTACGGGGACATAAGGTGCAGATCATACCTTGTGGATGTCAAAATCCGGGCCCAGGTCGCCAGCCATCCAGTGGCGGCGACACAGACCGATATACTTGTCGTTGGCGCCCAGCACCACCTGTGCGCCCTCCTTTACCACATGGCCGTTTTCGTCGAAACGGGCGTTAAAGGCCGCTTTTTTGCCGCACCAGCAGATAGTTTTGACCTCCTCCAGCTTGTCCGCCAGCACCAGCAGGTGGTAGCTGCCGGGGAACAGATCGCCCTTGAAATCGGCGCGGAGACCGTAGCAGATGACGGGGATGCTGCAGTCATCGACGAGGTGGACGAGGTAATAGACCTCATCTTTTGTCAGGAACTGGGCCTCGTCGATGATAATGCAGGCATAGGTCTGCAGTTCTGTTTCCGACATTTCGCGCATCTCGTCAAAGTAGATGCAGGGGTGTTTCAGGCCGATGCGGGAATAGACCATGTGGTCGCCGTCACGGGTGTCCAGACGGGGCTTTACCAGCAGTGTCTCCTGGCCGCGCTCCTCGTAGTTGAACCGCGCCATCAGCGCGTTGGCCGTTTTGCTGGAGCCCATGGCGCCAAACTTAAAATACAACTGTGCCATCCCTGTTTCTCCTTTATTTGCATACGATTTTATTTGTTTTCCAACTTTTTGAAGGCGGTGGGCATGGGGTAGAGATCCCGGTCATCAGATGCCCAGACCCAGTCCGGAGGGCCGTCGCCAGCGACGGTTAAGCGAAATACCGTCATATTCCAGCGGAGATGGGTAAAGATATGCCTGTCCGAAAAGCGCTTCTCCCAGGAAAGCGGCGTGAGTCCCCAGTCCCGAAGCTGTTGTGCCGCAAGGGTTTCCGTCAATTCACCCGCGGTGTTGGGAAACTCCCACAGGCCGGAGAGCAGGCCCGTTTCCGGGCGGCGGCGCAGGGCTGTGCGGCCATCGGGGGTGGTCAGCAGAAAGACCGTCAGGTCCTTATCCGGCTTGGCAGTATTTTTTTCCCGCACCGGCAGCCGGGACTGAAGCCCCGCAGCCTTTGCGGCACAAAGGCTTGCGGCGGGACAGCTTTCGCAGTTGGGATTTTTTGGCAAGCAGACTGCGGCACCCAGGTCCATCATGGCCTGGTTAAAATCGCCGGGGCGGTCGGTGGGCATGACGGCCGCCAGCGCATCGCGGACGTGCTGGCGTGTCCGCGGGTCAAGGACGTTATCGCCGCAGGCGGTCAGCCGCGCCGCGATACGCAGTACGTTGCCGTCAACGGCAGGAACGGCTTTATTAAAGGCGATGGAGAGTATCGCGCCCGCCGTATAGTCGCCGATTCCGGGAAGCTGTATCAGGTCGCTGTACGTGTCGGGGAGACAGCCGCCGTATTGGTCCACCATGACGCGGGCGGAGCGCTGCAGGCTGCGGGCGCGGCTGTAATAGCCCAGGCCCTGCCACAGGGAGAGCAAGCGGTCTTCCGCTAATTCCGCCAGGGCGGGCACGTCCGGCGCGGCGGCCATAAACCGCTCAAAATAGGGCAGTACCGCCTGTACACGCGTCTGCTGGAGCATGATCTCCGACACCCAGGTGCGGTAAGGCGTGACGATATCTCGCCAAGGGAGAGAACGCTTTTCCCGGTCGTACCAGGGCAGCAGGACTGCCGGCAGAGAGGCCAGCGGGACCGGTATTTTTTGGGAGCTTTGGTTGCTGTTTTTGTTACTCTTGTTTGCCATTTATTTTCAAATGCTGTTGTCTGATCGTTACTTTTTGTTGCTCTGTGGTAAAGGTATATTAAAGCGGGAGGCGTAGTGGCAGCGGCGGCAGAGGGCCTCGGCGGGCTTACGGCAGTCAAAGCCGCGGCGGATGCGCTGGGCCCGGGGCGTGTTGAGAATGTAGTCCAGGCTCTGGTGGAAAATGTTGCCCAGGGCCAGCCGGCCCTCGCTGTCCAGACAGCAGGGGATCACGGTGCCGTCGCACAGCACGCCCAGCTGGCGGCGCAGGCCGTAGCAGTACTGGGTGTCGTCGGGGCAGTCGTTGTTCTCGTCGCCGGGCCAGTAGAAGTGCTCGTCCTTCTGTATGTAGATGCGGGGGGCCAGGCGGCGGTTGTGGAGCATATCCTCGGGGAGGTGGGCGGTATTCTGCCCGGTGAGCTCGCCCAGGATGCGCTCGATCTCCGGGTTCAGGGCCTGGGGCATGCCGCTGTTCCACAGGCGCAGGGTGCAGTTGACCCCAGCGGCGGCCAGCTTCTGGCAGCTGCGGAGACAGCCGGTGACGTAGTCCTCCAGGGGCACGTTCAGGTGGTTGCCCTCGAAGGAATGGAGAGAGACGGCTACCTTATGCAGGGCGGGGCAGGCAAGCAGGATGTCCAGCTTTTTGGGCAGGAGCGTGCCGTTGGTGGTGATGCAGACACGGAAGTCCAGCTGGGCGCAGGTATCCAAAATTTTCCCCAGCTCCGGGTGGAGCAGCGGCTCGCCCATAACGTGGAGGTAGATATACTGCGTGACAGCACGCAGCTTTTTGGCCGCCACCGCAAAGTCGTCGGTACGCATGGCCATCAGCGGCCGGTGGTGGCCGGCGCAGAAGTCGCAGTGGAGGTTGCAGAGGTTGGTGATCTCCACATAGGCGCGCTGGATGTTCATGGCAGAGCCCCCTTGTCCTTATCGTGTCGGGCAGGCGTGCCCGCCCGCACTGTGCTATGGCAACATTGTATCACATCGCGAGGCGTTTGAATAGGGAAAGTTTGCCGGGACGGCAGGAGGTGCGTATAAAATGTTTGGTACGTTTGGGATGATGAAAACCATGTATTTTTGAGAAAAATACCGTGTTTTTATCATATAATAGTTGCAATTTCTTATAGAATGTGGTACGGTATACGCAGAACGAAGCCACGCCCGCGAGGCGAATAAAACGGAACATCAGGAGGTACGTCCATGAAATACCCGAAGACCGGCAGTGAGGTCTATGTGAGCCTGAACCTGTCCAACACCATGCTCACCGGCATCGGCAAGGGCACCATTACCCGGGAGGAGGTCTCCGCCAGCTATCTGAAGCGGCTGTTTGCCGAGCACGGTGTCATCGTGTCCGCCAAGCCGGAGCAGCGCCGTCTGCTGGAGATCGTCAATGAGCGCTGCGATCTGGAGCTGGAGATCCCCGAGCAGCTGAAGCTGTTTCAGCTGTCCGAGGAGCACCGCCGGCTGGTGGTGATCGAGGTCACCGGTCTGCGCCGGAAGAACGGCTCCTTGCTGCCGGAGTACACGGAGGAGGAGTTCAACGAGGCCACGTTCGCCTTCGTGAAGTACTACGTGCAGGGCACACACTACGACACGCTGGTGGAGGAGAACAAGAAGCTGAAATTCGAGCTGGAGCAGGAGCTGGAGTGGCGGAACCGCACGGACAACTGATGAGATACAAAAAGAGAC
>OLOB01001234.1_pt1 | contig 17304 bp, 11 predicted proteins | sample 1671911 | NCBI WGS metagenome assembly OLOB01 (sample SAMEA3136625, study PRJEB25190) | human gut metagenome | biome: human gut; feature: human-associated habitat; material: faeces | place: Austria | collected 2013
GGCTATTCTGCCCTATGCTGTCGTCGAAATTTTGTTCTGTATTCTGATGATTTTCGCTGAACCGATTTTGATGTTCCTGCCGCATTTGCTGGGATATTGACAAAAGGTGTTTACGCGGAATTCCGATGAACTGCGAAAGGAGTCCTGCGTATGAGAACCACAATTCATGACATTGCTAAGGCATCCGGTTTATCCCCCTCCACCGTTTCGCGCGTGTTGACCAACAACCCACACGTCAGTGCGGAAGCAAAGCGCAAGGTTGAGGAGGCGATCAGCAAAACCGGATATGTTCCAAACGGTTTGGCTCGTGGTTTAGTGACGCGCAGACGAAATTTGATTGCTGTCATTATTCCGGAGGAGAGCAATCCGTTTTACGTCGATATTCAGTCTGCGATCAACGAAGTCGCCGCACAGAACGACATGAGCGCCATTCTCGTTACGCAAAATGAAAATGGTCGACGCACGACGGTAGAGAGAGTTCTGGAAATGGGCATTGACGGCTTCATCCATTTGGGCGCACTTGAAAATGATAGCATTATCCCCATGCTTGCTCAAACGGGAACGCCGTTTGTCCTTCTGGATCGTCATCTGCCGGGCGTTCAAGCGGACAAGGTTCTCTTTGATAATCATCATTCCGGTTTTGCTGCGACCGAATATATGCTGTCCCTCGGCCATCGGCGGATTGCTTATGTTTTCGGGTCTCCAAGTTCTTTTTCCAGTTGGGAGAAGTATCAGGGCTATGTCGATGCGCTTCGCAAACACGGTCTCCAACTTGACGATCGCCTCGTTGCAAACGGCCTGCTGGATTATGATACGAGCTATCGCGCGATGCTCAAGCTGCTGGATGAACGCCATCGCCTTGGTTTTACCGCCGTTGTTTGTGGAAGCGACTACATGGCTCTCGGCGCGCGTCAGGCAATTCTCGAACGCGGTTTGCGCATTCCGGAGGACCTCTCCATTTTGGGTATGGACGACATATTCTATACCCGGCTTGCCGGAGTCGGTTTGACGACGATCCGCGCTCCGAGTTCCGAAAGCGGCCGCCTTGCCGCAAAGCTTCTGATTGAGCGCATTGCTAATCCGAGCAAAAAACAGGAAATTCATATTCTTGAGACAAAGCTGATTTGTCGAGAAAGCTGTTGTCCATTAAAAGGAGAAGAAAATATATGATTATTACAGATGTTAAGCCGATTAAGCTCCAATTCTGGCCTAAAAACCCGCCGCGTGACGGCCTTGCGGCAATTCCTACCCGCGATGTATTTCTGGTTCAAATTGAAACTGACGAGGGAATTTCGGGAATCGGAGAGGGATTCGCCCTGGGTTCTCTGGAATCGCTGGCTGTGTTGACGACGGAAACCCTTCGGCCTCTGCTTATCGGACAAAATCCGCTGATGATCGAGGCGCTGTGGAATCGCATGTATCTGAATACGGCGAGATACGGAAGACGCGGCATTATGATGGCGGCCATCAGTGCGATCGACATTGCGTTGTGGGATATCCTTGGAAAAAAGGCGGGCATGCCGGTGTATCAACTGCTCGGCGCTGCAAAGGATTCCCTCATTCCATACGCAAGCGCAGGCTATTATATGGAAGGGAAGGGGATTCCGGAGCTTCAGGCGGAATGTCTGAGCTATGTAGACATGGGCTTTAAGGCCATTAAGATTAAAGTAGGAGGCGCTCCCGTCGAAGAGGATATCGCCCGTGTACACGGCGTTCGTGAAGCGATCGGGCCGAACATCGCGCTGGGCATTGATGCAAACAATGCATGGGATTATCCTACGGCACTTAAAATGGCGCGTGCCTGCGAAAAGGAAGATATTCTCTTCTTTGAAGAGCCGATGTCTACGGATTTTCCGGAAGACTGTGCTCGATTGGCCGCCCATACCGACGTATCGATTGCCGGCTATGAAACCCTGCTGACGCGATATGGAATGAAAGATTTTATTGTCCGCAATGCGGTGGATATTGTTCAGGTTGACGCCATTTGGACGGGCGGTATTACGGAAGCCCGTCGGGTAGGCATGATTGCTGGAACGTGGGGCAAAAAAGTCATTCCGCATTTCTCTGCTTCCATGGTTTCTCTGGCTGCCAACCTCAGCTTTGGCCAATCCCTTTACAATACCGAATACATGGAATACACGCTTGACGAGAATCCGCTGCGTTCCGAACTTTGCACGGAAAGCATTGTTATGAAGGACGGCGTTGTTCGCGTATTTGATAAACCCGGCCTTGGCATTGAGCTGAATTGGGATACCGTCGAGCGTTACCGCGTCTGATTTTGGTTTTGTTGTAAACGCAAAAGTCCGCAAAAAATCAAAGAGATAAGTGGCGGCGAACAGGGTTCCCTGTTCGCCGCCTTAGCAGTTCTTCGTCCTGCGGCGGCCCATCTTTCTGCGGAAAGACGCGCCGCCCGTTATTCAGCTTTCGGAAGCGTATGTGATGGAGAGGACGATATCCTGTTCGAAATCGCCGAATTTTTTCCCGAAAATATTGAAACCGCCCGGGTATTCCGCATCCGGCTTATTTCCAATGCGTATGGTAATGGGCGTGTTGGCGGAAAAGTGAAATTGATGAATCGTCAGATTCGGGACGGGCGTTCCGTTCAGAAGGCAGCCTGTTTCCGATAGTTCGAGAATGAGGAGTTTTCCATATTGCGTGCAGCCGCTGCTCCACCATTCCGGATTTAACCGCCCGCGCCGGGCGCCATAATCGCTCGGACAGCGCCATGTTCCACACTCTGTTCCGTTGATCCAAATGGTGATGTCGCTTGGCCAGTCTTCGTTGTAATTATAAAATTCGGAACAGACTTCAAAGGAGAGCTGAAGCCCCTTTGGCTTATCCTTCGGCGTAAGCAAATAAGGGAATTGATATTCGACAAAGCCGGTCTTTGACCAGATGAGCTGCGCAAAGACGTGATTCGGCATGAAAAACATTTCGGGTCGATCATCGGGCGCCAGATATCCGGCTTCGGAAACAATGCCGCAGCCGGGCACAATTTCGCATTTTGTGTAGCAGCCGATCGGCATGGAAATCGTTGAAACCTTATCGACGCTGTCATCCGTTTTATTGAGCCGTATGCTGATGGCATTGTGGTTCCTGCTGCATATTTTTTTCGCCCCGCGGCTGCCCTGCAGGGTTTTTGTTTTGATGAGCCCAACGTTCTCCAGCGACTTTACATATAAAGACGCGCTGGAATACGGGATATTCAGTTTTTCGGCGATTTCTCCGACGCTGTAACTGTTAAAATAAAGAAGTTTGAGCGTCTGTATGCGCGCCGGGCTGCTCAGCGAAGCCGCCAATTCGCAAAGAAGGTCTTCGTCTTCCAGACTCAGGCTGAGTATTTTGGGCATTCTATTCCGAACCTCCCTCTCCTTTTTGCCTATTTTACCAAAATTCATGGAGAAAAACAACCGAAATCCCGCCGGACAGGAAAAGATATTGTAATTATTGACATTATATGCGTCGATTTATTATACTAATAGTACAGAAAAGGACGTAGCGGGTGGCCACCGACTTCCTTTCAACAGAACGAACAGCATAAATGAAAAGGAGAGAATAAAAATGACGAAACGCCTGATTTCATGTTTGCTTTGTTTGTGCACGCTGATCGGCTTTGCGGCCGTCGCTTATGCCGATGATCCCGTCGAGGTCGTCTTCTGGAACGGGTATACGGGCTCTGATCAGCCGACACTGGAAGCGATTGTCGAAACCTATAACAATTCGCAGGATAAAGTCCGTATCAAAATGGAAATCATGCCGTGGGACACCCTGTATCAAAAGCTGATGCCTGCCTTTATTGCGGGCAACGCGCCTGACCTTATTGGTTTCTCCGTCACGAGGTACATGGAATACGCGATGGCGGGCAAGCTGGAGCCGCTGGATGCGTTCATCGCTTCCTCCGAAACGATTACGATGGATAATCTGGTTCAGGGGCTGTTCAAGGCCGGCAATTATGACGGCAAACAGTATACCCTTCCGATGGCCTGCGCCGCGATGGTGATGTACTACAACAAGGATATGTTCCGCGAAGCCGGGCTGGATGCCGAAAATCCGCCGGCCACGATGGAAGAGCTGTATGCCGCGTGGGACAAGCTGATTCAGAAGGACGGAAACGGCAACGTCACGCAGTACGCGCAGGCCATCGGCGTTAAATCGACCGTGGCGATGATGCCGGTATTCATGTGGGCGTATGGCGCCGATTACATCAAGGACGGCAAGAGCGTGCTGGATTCGGACGAAGCCACAGCGGCCATGACGATGATTGCGGACGCTTATGCCAAGGGCGTCAGCCCGGTCGGCCTGACGGGTCAGGAAGCGGACGATCTCTTTGCCGCGGGCAAGGCTGCGATCGAGTTTAACGGTCAGTGGGCCGCGCCGGGCTTCCGCGCCGCGGGCATTGATCTGGGCATTGCCGAGGTTCCGGCCGGCATGGATGGCCGCGACCGCAAAACCTGGGGCGGCGACAGCATTATGTGCATGAGCGCGGATTCCAAGGTAAAGGAAGCCGCTTGGGACTTCATGGAGTACTGGAACGGAAAGGAAGCGCAGAAGACGTGGGCGCTGAACGTCGGCTTCATTCCTTCCCGACTGGATATGGCGGACGACGAGGAAATTTTGACCGGCAACCCCGATCTGGCGATCTTTATGAAGGCCTCCACGTATGCCCAGATGTTCATGGCCGATCAGCCTATGAGCGGACGGATCGACGAAGAAGTTCTCGTTCCGCTGTATGAATCGGTTTCCAGAGGCACGGCAGCACCTGCCGATGCGCTGAAAAAAGCATCCAAGGCTCTGGACGCCATTCTGGCCGAGTAAAAAGGCGGAGGGATTACGGAGGGGCGTCTCCGTAATCCCTTTTTATGAGCGCATCCTTCCCGCAAAGAAAGAACACAAAGAACATCGCGTTTTTTGAGGTTACGACAATGAAAGCATTCAAGAAGAAAAACGGAATTGAAAGCAGGTTGGCGCAGGCTGGAATTCGAATGGTTCTGCCCTCTATGCTGATTATTGCCGTGTTTACGATTTATCCCATTTTCCAATCGCTCATTATGAGCTTCACAAACTGGAATATTCTGAAAAACACCAGAAAATTCGTCGGTCTCAGAAACTATATCCGGATGTTTGCCGATGAACGCTTTCTGAACGCGCTGAAAAATACGGTGGAGTACACGCTGCTTTATGTTCCGCTTCTGCTGCTTTTATGCATCCTGTTTGCCGCGCTGATCAATTTCAGGTTCAAAGGCGCTTCGTTTTACAAGAGCGTGATGTTTGTTCCGGCAGTCACCTCCATGGCGATTATAGCCATCATCTTTCGGTATATTCTGGATGGCAATATCGGCATTATTCCGCTTTGGCTGAAAAAATTCGGCGTGATCGCTCCGGATTTTCTTCGGGACGAGCATACGGCAATGGGCGCGGTCATCTTCACCAGCCTGTGGCGATGGACAGGGTTCAACATGGTCATCATCCTGGCCGGAATCAACGCCATTCCGGAAAGCCTCTATGAGGCGTCTGCCATAGACGGGGCGGGAAACGTGAAGCAGTTTTTCTCGGTGACGCTGCCGTTGATTGCGCCATCCGTCAGCTTTGTGTTGATTACCAATATCATCAGTTCTTTTCAGGTGTTCGACCAAGTCTACGTCATGACGAAGGGCGGGCCGATGTTCCGCACGGAAGTTCTTGTCTATTACATTTACTATCAGGGATTTACCGTGTACAACATGGGATACGCCTCGGCAATGGCTTTTTTCCTTTTCCTGATCGTTCTATTCTTCACCGTCTTCCAGCTGAAGGGCTTCAGCCGAGCGGAATCCAATTTGGAGGGATAAGCCATGAAAAGCAAATTATCCAAGGGCTGGAGTATTTTCTGGTGCATCGTGTTTGCCGTCGTCAGCGTGGTTTTTATGCTCCCGCTGATTTGGATGCTCCTGTCTTCCTTTAAGCCGGAAGGCTTGATTATGGGCAGGCCGGAATGGCTGATTCCCCGGCAATGGACGCTCGAAGGCTATTCCACGTTGCTTAAAAAAATCCCGTTTTTCCGTTTTTTGCTCAACTCGTTTATTTTTGCGGGCGGAACAACGGTTTCAATGCTGTTTTTGGATTCGATGGCGGGCTATGCGTTTGCCAAATTAAAATTTAGAGGCAGTCATGTTTTGTTTGTCGTGGTTCTGATCTCCATGATGATCCCGTTTCAAATCACCATGATTCCGACATACCTGCTCCTAAACGATCTGCACATTTTGAACACATACGCGGGCTTGATGATTCCGCGCATGACCAACGCATTCGGTATCTATTTCATGCGTCAGGCATTTCTCGGCGTGCCGAACGACCTGCTGGATGCGGGGCGGATTGACGGCCTGACGGAATTCGGCATTTATCGAAAAGTTGCCATTCCCGTCGTCGGCGCTTCCATCGCGACGCTCGCCGTCTTTCATTTCATGGCAGGATGGAATGATTTCATGTGGCCGATGCTTATGACAAATTCGCAGACGATGCAGACGCTGCCTGTCGGCCTGGCCTTGTTCCAGGGAGAGCACACCAGCGAACACGGCCCCATGTTCGCCGGCGCGGTTCTCTCCATTCTTCCGATTTTCATTGCGTTCCTGTGCGCACAGAAAACGTTTATTCAGGGCATCGCGCTTAGCGGCATCAAGGGCTGACCAGAAGGGAGAAGGTTTATGTTTCAAGACCGTTTTCATTGGGGATTTGGAATTGAAGATACATTTATCGGCGATCCCCACCCCGTCACCGGCAAGGTGCTGGACGAATACGAACTGACGGATCACTATCGGCTGTGGAAAGAGGATTTTGACCGGATCGGAACCATCGGCTTGGATTCCGTTCGATGGGGAATCCCATGGTACCGCGTCCAACCGGAGAAAAACAAGTGGGACTGGTCGTTTACCGATCAGGTGATCCCCTACATCGTTCAGGAGAAAAAGCTGCATCTTGTTTTAGATCTGATGCACTACGGCGTGCCGACATGGATGAAACAGGCGTATCTGGACCCCGATTATCCGCAATACGTCGAAGAGTATACGGCGCGCGTCATCGAGCGCTACGGGCAGTATCTCCGTTTCGCAACGCCCTACAATGAACCGCATACGGCATGCGAATTCTGCGGAAATCGGGGCGAATGGCCGCCCTATTTAAGCGGATATCAGGGATATTTCGACGTGTTGAAGGGCGTTGTGCGCGGCACGCAGCGCCAAACGAAGCTGCTGCAAAAAGCAGGGATTCAGTGCGTTCAGGTGGAGTGTTCGGGCGGATCGCTGACCCGCGATCCATCGCTTTCGGAGCTGGCCGATTTCGAATGTGTGCAGCAGGAGATGTTTTTTAATTTCCTGACGGGGGATTTCGCCGGATTGGAGAAGTGGTTTCCCCTTTTCGAGCGTTACGGGCTGACGGAAAGCGATTTGAAAGCCTTTGAGGCGCAGCGCTGCACGATTGATATCATGGGCATCAACTTCTATCCGCAATTTTCGTATCAAAATCTGAGCGCCCAACCGGACGGAAAGCCCGTCCATACCAACTGTCAGCTTTGGACAGAGGATCTGAAACAAAAGATTCTGAATCGTTACGCCCGATTCCACTGCCCGATGATGATTACCGAAACCAGCGTGCGCGACGATGAGGAAATGAAAAAACGCTGGCTTCAGGAGGCGTCCCGCACCGTATTCGAGCTGTATCAAAACCAGATTCCCGTCTACGGATTCTTCTGGTTCCCCATCATTGATATGTATGACTGGGAATACCGGATTCACGAGGGGCCCAAGGAGGATTTCAAAGCGCGCTTTGGTTTTTATAATCAGCAGCGTCAGGCCAATCCATGCGTGGAAATCTATCGTTCGATTGTAAAAGAGGTGGGCAGATGAGCCGGAGAGCTTGCTATCCGCGGCCGGATTTTAGGCGGGAAACCTGGATGAGTCTAAACGGCGCTTGGCGCTTTTCATTCGGAGACGAGGAAAAGGACAGAATGGATCAGCCGACGACGCTGTCTCAAATGCCGCTGACGATTGAGGTTCCCTATGTCTATCAAAGCGAATTATCGGGCATTGGCCAAACGGAAGCCCACGACGTCGTCTGGTATGGAAAAACCTTCCGCCTGCCGGATTGCTTTGACGCGCGGACGCACTTGATATTTGGCGCGGTCGATTGGCACTGCGATCTGTTTGTGAACGGCCGCTACGCCGGAAGCCATGACGGCGGATACACCCCATTTCGAACGGATATCACGCCTTTTCTGCGCGCAGACGGCGAACAGGAATTGATTCTTCGCGTCGAGGACACCCTTCGATGCGACCAGCTTCGGGGAAAGCAATCGTGGGAAGAAGAACCTTCGCGATGCTGGTATACGCCGTCCACGGGCATTTGGCAATCCGTATGGCTTGAGCGTGTGCCCGATAACCCCATTCAATCCATTCATATCACGCCCAATCTGCCCCAATCCGAAATTCGGTGTGAAATCTCGTTGAACAAGCCGCCGAAAAAGGACGGCCAATTCAAAATTGACGTACAGTATCAGGGGCATCCCGTCGCCGCGCTGACCTACAAAACCAAACAGATGAACGTGGATTTAAGCGTTCCGATTCAGCCGGAAGACTATATCGACGAGATTCATTATTGGACGCCGGAGCATCCGAATCTCTACGATGTAACCGTATCCTATGCGTCGGACGGACAGACGGATCAGGTATTTACGTATTTCGGCTTTCGAGACGTCTGTACGCGCGACGGAAAAACCCTCCTGAACCATCGGCCGATTTATCAGCGGCTCATTCTGCATCAGGGGTATTACGACGGCGGTTTATTGACGGCAGATACGGACGAACGATATCGAACCGACCTTCAAACCATCAAAGACATGGGCTTTAACGGCGTTCGGATGCACCAGAAAATCGAGGATCCGCTTTTCTACTATTGGGCGGATAAAATCGGCCTTCTTGTCTGGGGAGAATTGCCGAGCTGCTATGAGTTTTCCGAACTCGCCATGCGTCGCAGCTTCGAATCCATGCGCGAATTCATACAAAGAGATTATAACCATCCCTCTATCGTGTGCTGGGTTCCGCTGAATGAATCATGGGGCGTTCGCAATATCGAGCAAAACGCCGCGCAGCAGCGTTATGCCGTCAGCCTGTATCATTTCATCAAGGCGATGGATTCAACGCGCTGGGTATCGACCAACGACGGCTGGGAACAGGTGACAACCGATTTCTGTACCCTCCACGACTATTCGTTTGACGGCAAAGCCCTTTCTTCCCGTTGGGATGATCTGGACGCCCTGCTTCAATCGGCCGCGCAGGATCGAATGATCTTTGCCTCCGGTTATCAATATACGGGGCAGCCCATCCTGCTGACGGAATTCGGCGGCGTCGCTTTCAAGACCAATCAATCTGAAAAGGATTGGGGCTATTGTGCAATCGAAAAAAATGAAGCGTCGTATATTCGCCGATTAACGAGCCTGTTTAGCTATATCAAAACCAATCGCCGAATTCAGGGGTATTGCTATACGCAATTTACAGACGTCATGCAGGAGACAAACGGCTTGCTGTCCATCCGTCGCGAACCTAAAATCGCCATAGACGTGATTCGAGCCATTCTTTTCGGAACCGACGATTCGGAACCCATTTCCCCCGTTCCGTGATCGTGAATGTCTTCCACAGCCACTCCTTCCACCGCCTGCGGGCGGAGCACGCGCTCCGCTAGGCCTAGGGGATTAGGGGGAGATTTCGATTTCTCCCCCTTAAATCCCCTAGGAACCCCATAACCCCCTTTGAAACGAGCAGGGTTTCGACCCTGCACCCGGGGTTGTATACGAGGTTTCGAGAGGGTGCGCGAAGGGTCATAGGGGCGACCGCAAAGCCCCTATATCCAATCGATGGCAAGGCCGCAGGCCTTGACCGTCGCCCTCAGCCCTCCCCCAAAGAGAGAGTCCTTGATCTGAAAAATCGAACATTAGAAAAAGACGGCGGGTGTAAACCCGCCGTCTTTCACTTTATTCCGCTGTCTGCGTCAGCGTTGCGCCGACGATGGCCTGCGTCCACGTCTGGTTTTCCGTCACGCGGTAGTTTTGCAGGCGGGTCGTGTAGGAATCAAAGTACACGTTGGAGTAAACCGGGATCGCGGGCAGAACCTCCGTCCAGCGCTCCTGGAAGGCGACCCACTTCTGGCAGTAGCTCAGCACGTCGCCCGGCTCCGTCTTGCGCATGTCCACGGCGAGCTGGTAGAGCTTCGAGTCGCGAATTCCCGTGCGGTTGACGGTCTTCACATAGGCCTCATCCGTCGAGTATGTCGTGCTCGGGTCGAAGACGGTGCCGAAGTTCGTCGCCAGATAGATCATGTCGCAGTCGCGCGCCACGCGGCGGTAGTAGATATCCAGCAGCTCGTTCATCGGAACGGCCTTGACCGTCAGGCGGACGCCGATGGCCGCAAGGTTTTCCGTCAGCGTCGCGTTCAGCGCGTCGCCCACGGCGTTCCCCTCCGGATAAATCAGCGTCAGGTCGAGCGCGACGGTCTTGCCGTCGATCTTCTTGGCGCGGATGCCGTCCTTGCCGAGCCGCCATCCGTCCTGATCCAGCAGCTTGGCCGCCTGATCGAGGTCGAGCGGGTAATCCTTGAGCTTGTCGAGGGACAGCGCGTCCCACTGGGCGACGGTCTTCTCGTAGGCCGCGATCTCCTTGGCGGTTGCGTTGGCCGGAAGATCGACGACTGGCGGCTGAATCGTGCCCGCGGCGAGCTGATACATCCACTGGCCGATGCCGAAATAGCCGTTGGCCTTCAGACCGAAGTTGCCCGTGTAGGCCTTCACCAGCGCGTCGCGGTCGAAGCAGCTCGCAATCGCCTGGCGAACCGCCTTGCCGGAGACCGTCTGGCGCTCGCAGCTGAAGCTGATCATGCTCAGGCCGCTGCGCGGGTAGTTCGCCACGGAGAACGGCTGATCCGCAGTGGATTGAATCCCCTTGCTGATCGTATCGGCGGCCACCATCTTGTTGAGCAGATCGACCTCGCCGCTGAGCAGCAGGTCGATGGCCTCGTCGTTGGCGACCGAGCGATAGACGATGGTTTCGATGGTCGGCTTTTCGCCTTCCTCGTTGCCCTTGTAATACGGGTTGATGGCAAAGCTGGCCGTGCCGCTCTGCGCGTCGTAGCTCGTCAGGGTGTACGGGCCGCTGACGACGGACGGGTGGCTCATGTAGCCGGTGGCCGCGTCCAGAATCGTCTTTTGAAGCAGGCCGGCGGTGAAAATCGCGGCGCCCGTGCCGCCGGCATTGACAATGCCCACGCCCTTTTCGGTATCGACCACCTTGCAGCCCGGCGCAAGGACGCTGATGGGATACGGGCTGTAATCAAACAGCGCCATCTCGTAGAAATACGGCTCGTAGGCCTTGCTGATCGTAATCGACATCTGCGTGTCGCTCAGCAGGCGCACGCCGCGCAGGACGGACGACTTGCCGGACTGGTACGCATCCATCCCCAGAATCGCGCCGACGGCGGCGGACTGCCCGCCCAGCTTCGCCAGCTCCGGCGAGGCCGTCAGCAGGATGGAAAACGCATAATCCTTCGCGGTGATCGCGCTCCCGTCGGAGAACTTCAAATCGCCGTAGAGGTCGAACGTGTACACGCGGTTATTCTGCGCGTCCCTGGAGACGGCCATGCCCGCGACCACGCTGTCGTTGATCTGGTACGTGCCGGTTTCGTGATCCCAGCTCATCAGGTTATAACCGTGCAGCAGCGCCCGAACGTCTATATCCGCGGTGTTGCTGCCGAACAAATCCGTGAAGAATGCGCCGCTCATCGCCGTTGTGCTGCCGACAACCAGTTGATTTCCCGCCGCCATCGCGACGCAGCCCGTCAACATCCACAGAGCGAGCAACAAGGTGAGGATTTTTTTCATGGCCTTTTTCCTCCTGTTGTTGTAGTACGGAGAGGCCGCATCCGGCGGGCACAGCGCGCGCCGGATACGGTGAAAGGGTTACTCGAAGCAGTCGCCCACGTTCATGGTGATGTTGCCCAGGCCGAGCGGTACGCCGTAGTCATCCAGGTTCACGCCGTCGGCGGTGTAGATGACCGTCACCTTGATATCGCGGTTGTAGATCGTGCCGCTGACCACGGTTTCGGAGGCCGTGTAGCCCGCGATGACCGGGGACGTGATATCAAACGTTTCGCCGTTCTTCAGGCCGCCGCGGTTGTAGGAAGCCGCCGCGCGCTTGCCGTTCTGATAGACGTAGCTGATCGTCAGGTTGAACGTGCGCCGCGGTTCCGGCTTCGGCTTCTCGGTCACGGTCAGCGTGCCCACGGACAGCGCAATGCTGTAGTTGGCCGCGTTGAACGCGCCGGTCGTCGTATACTGGATGGTATTCGGGGTGCTGCCCACGTAGGTGATGGAGCCGGTCGCCTCCGCCTTCGCCAGTTCGCCCGGAACGAAGCCGTCGCCGGTGATCGTCACGGCCGGGCGGGTCAGCGCCGAGCCGTCATACGTCTTGGTCGCGGACTGCGAGGTAATCAGCACGCTGCGCTTGGCGATGGTCAGGGTGCCTTCGGTCTTGGTAATCGCGTAGTTGCCGTCCTTGAAGGTTTCCTTGTTCGGCGTGAAGGTGATCGTGTTGGCCACGCTGCCCGCGTTCGTCACGCTGCCCGTGGCCTTGATCTCCGTCACCTGACCCTCCACAAAGCCGTCGCCGCCGACCGTCACAACGGGCTTCTCCAGCGCCGTGCCGTCGTAGGTCTTGCCAGCCGTTTCGGAGGTCAGCGTCACCGCGCGCGGGGTGATCACGATCTGACCGTCTTCAACCACAAACTCGACGTTCGTGAAGTTGTTGCTCGTGTTCGTGAACTGTTCAGGCTTCAGACCCATCTGATACGGGTCAATCCGCACGTCCGTGCCCGTCGCTTCCGCCTCGCCGTTAAACTTGATGTCCTTTTCCGTGAACAGCAGGTTGTCGGGCTTCACGTCGTAACCCTCGACCTTGTGCGGCTTGCCGTCATAGGTCTGCGTGTCCTTGTGTCCCGTGATCGTTACCTTGATTCCGTCAATCGGCGTGACCACCAGATCGCCCTCGATTGGACAAATCGTGTAGTTATCCGCCTTCGTGCCTTCGTTCCACGCATAGGTGAACATGTTCTTGCTGGAACCGGCGTTCGTCTGGCTTCCCGTAAAGGTATACGTCACGCCTTCGCCTTCCGGGAACGCCTTTTCCGTGCCAAATTCTTCCTTTACCGGGGCGTCGCCGTTCTTCAGCGGGGTGCCGTCGTAGTCCTTTATCAAGGTAGCAGAGGTCAGCGTCACTTTGCGCGGCGTGATCTCGAGCCAGCCGTCCGTCACAGACAGCTCTACAGCATAGTTCTGGCTCTCAACCTCAAAGTCTTCTTTGGTCAGACCCATGTAGTAGGTTCCAACATTCTGACCTTCGGCCTTCGCTTCTTTTCCGGACTTCAGCTCGACCGTCACGCCTTCCGGCGCATCCGTCGTAAAGTCGACTACGGACTGCGTTTCTCCGGTATAGACCTTCGTGTCCGTATTTCCTGTTACGGTTACCTTAATGGCCTGCGGCGTGATCTCGAGCCAGCCGTCATTCACAGACAGCTCTACAGCATAGTTCTGGCTCTCAACCTCAAAGTCTTCTTTGGTCAGACCCATGTAGTAGGTTCCAACATTCTGACCTTCGGCCTTCGCTTCTTTTCCGGACTTCAGCTCGACCGTCACGCCTTCCGGCGCATCCGTCGTAAAGTCGACTACGGACTGCGTTTCTCCGGTATAGACCTTCGTGTCCGTATTTCCTGTTACGGTTACCTTAATGGTCTTCGGCGTGATCTCGAGCTTACCGTCCGTCGCCTCCGTAACGATATACTTTCCTGTTCCGTCAACCGTGCCCTTGGTTCCGTCCGGGAAGATAGCGTCATATGTTCCGACATTCGTTCCCGCCGCGCCAACGGTGATCGCGCGGAAATCAGCACCGTCCGGCGCTCCGGTAAAGCCGGAAACGCTATGCTCTTTTCCATCATAAGTCGCCGTGTCGCTGTTCGCCGTCAGCGTGACGTTCTTATAATAGTAGAAATTGATTACGTTTTTGTCAGAGTTAGCCTTAATTGTGATCGTCTGGGAATCATTCGATACCGGCGTGTAGCCCTCGACCGTAATTGGGGATTCCGTCACGGATTTGCCGAGCGCCGCAGTTCTTTTTTTAGGCTCTGCAACTTTAGTCTTTGTTCCGTTCAGATAATAGTTTACCGTGTAAGCGGCGGTGTTCTTTTTATAGTAGAACGTCAGCTCGCCCTTGTCTTTTTTGAAATCGACGGTCTGCTCTTTCGGGTGACCATTTACAAAATAGAAAGAATAGAGATTTTCCTGCAAGGAATCAGGCGCTGTGACCTTTTCGGGGGTTTGCCCCATAAGGCCTGTCTTTTCATACGAATGAATCAATTCTTTAGTATCATAATCGACATATTTGATCGTATAAACGGAAGGAAGATGTTTAATATCAATCGTTCCGTTCATGTGCCATGTATACGTTCCCGCCTTCACATAATCATCCGCGCCATTGTCAACATAGAATTCCGTCCATGTAATTTGGTCTAGATCTATTTTTTGATTGTCTGTCCAACGGGTAAAATTAGTTTTTAATACGGTTTTATATGAAACGCCTACATCACTAAAAGAATGAGACCCGTGCATGAACCAATAAGGCGTTCCCATTCCCGGAACATTTTCGGATTTTCCGATGGTATACCATCCGCTCTGATTTATCGTCAAGCCTGCCTTGTCGCCCGTAACTTTGACGTACACATAAACGTTAGCAGACTTTTTGCTCGCTCTGCTCTGCACCGAATTACTATCCAGTTTCATCCCTTCCGCCAGCGCCCCCACCGGCAGCAGATTGACGAGCATCAGCGCCGTCATCAGAATGGATATAAAGCGTTTTACTTTATCCCTCATTGTCTTATCCTCCTGTTTCATCTCGAAGCGGCATTACCCTTGCTTCCAGAACGATCAAAGCGAATCTGCGGCCAAACGGTGCGCCGCCTCAAGAAAAAGATTTGGGAAAAAACGGGCGCGTCACTCCTGCGCGGCCTGCTCGGTCGGGAGCGTCTTCCAGCCGAAGACCTCGGCACTCACTCGCCAATAGCATCCGGCGTTGCTCTCGTCGAGCTGGACGACCAGCGTATCTCCGGTCGCGCCGGAAACATCCGTCCACGTCGCGTCGTCCGTGGAGAACTGCCACTGGAGGGCGTAGTCGATGTTGTCAAACCCGATCAGGGTCGCGCGGAGGGTCATCACGTCCCCGTCATACTGGGGCTCGCCGATCACCACTTGCAGCGTGCTGAAATCAATCTCGGGGATTTCGGTTTCAGCGTCTTCCTCGGGCAGCTCGCCCTCTTCGGGGAGGGTGAAGTCTTCGTCGAGCTCGCCGTCTTCCTCGGGCTTGTCGGCGTTGGCGTCCTCGCCCTCAACGGGTTCTTCGGCGGTTTCGCCCATGTCGATGACGGTGCCGTCTTCCGTCTCGGTGACGGTCGGGCCGTCGCCGTCCGGAAGCTCGGCCGGGTCGCCGTCCATCTGATCGTCGATGAGGTTCTCGTCGTCCGCGGCGGGCTGCTCGTCCACGACGGGCTGCGCGGTACAGGTGTAGGTCACGGTCAGGCCGCGAACGTCCTTGTCGTAATCGGCCGCGTCGTCCGCGTCAACGGAATAGTAGATGACTTCCGCGCCGCGCTGGGTCGTCAGGTCGGCGAAGGTGTGCTGCCAGCCGTCCTTTTCGGCGATCTTCGCGGAATAGGTCTGGCCGTCGGAGCCGCTGAGGGTGACGGCGAGGGTCGTCGGGCGCAGGCCGAGGGCGTTGTCCTCGTCCTCCCACTCGATGCGCACGGTGATGTTTTCCTTCTTCACCTCGTCGGCGGCGGGCGCTTCTACGGCCGGCTGCTCAACCTTGGTGACGGGGACGGTCGGCTGCTCGACGGGCTTCTCCTCCGGCTTGGGTTCTTCGGTCTGGGATTCTTCGGCCTTCGGTTCTTCGGCCTTGATTTCTTCTTCCTTCTTGGTTTCGTCGGCCTGGATGTCTTCGGTCTTCTGTTCGGCCGGTTCCTCGATCTTCTGCTCCGGCGCTTCGGCCTTCGGTTCTTCCTTCTTCGGCTCCTCTGCCTTCGGCGCTTCCGGCGCGGGCTCTTCCTTCGGCTCTTCCTTCGGCGCTTCCGGCGCGGGCTCGGCCTTCGGCTCTTCCTTCGGCGCGGGCGCGGGCTCGGCTTTCGGTTCTTCCTTCACAGGCGCGGGCGCGGGTTCCGGCTCCTTCACGGGTTCCGGCGCGGGCGCGGGCTCCGGCTCCTTCACGGGTTCCGGCGCTTCCTCCTTCGGAGGTTCTTCCTGAGTCTGCTGCTCGACCACCTCGACGATTTCGGTGTTCTCGTCCGTCTGCGTGTCCTCGGCAAAGCCGGTCACGCCGCAAGAGACGCACAGCGCCGCCGCGAGCATCAGCGCCACAACCTTGTTCCAACTGTTTTTCATCTTGAAAAACCTCCTTCAGATTGGTTTCGATCTATCGTTTAACGTCCTGCGCGGCCTTTCCGGGCGGCGCTTTATCGTCATGGGGAAACGAAATTGTTTCGCGCCCGTCACATTTGCGTGCTCCGGCGGCGCGGCCTCCGTCCGTCCTTTTTCTGCGTTTGATGGGGATGATCCGGGCAGAACATGTTGTTTTCCGTTTGAAAAAGCGCGCATCCGCGCGGCTTCCCGCGAAAAATCGTTCATTTTTTCAGTTACACATGATGCGTCGTTATTTTACGTTTTCGCGCCCGCTTTCCGGGTTTTCGTCACATTTCTGTAACACTTATTTTCGGGACACATTGTCCTCTTCCCCGCCACTTTTTTCCAATTATAGCACAGCATTTCGAATTTGTGAATCCTCCAAATAACATTCAAAACGGTTTTTTTACTCCGGTTTCACATTTTTTTAGCAAAATCCGGAAACTAACCGTTTTTTCGCGTAACCCTCACACCCCGATTATACCACAATCTGTCCGTCTGCGGATGGACGCGGACAGGTCATTTGTGCCGAAAACCCGCCGTTCGGCCTGTTCGGCCTGCCCACTCCAATTCTTCGGAAACAAAAAAAATCATATGCCCGACGCACGCGGCGCATGTCGGGCATATGATTGGGGATTTGGTTCAATCTTTCCCCGCTCCCCCAGACCTCCCTCATCGAGGGAGGGGGACCGCCCGCAGGCGGTGGAAGGAGTTCGTTTCCCTTACGAGGTTACGGAAAACGGGGGAATCATCGTCTGCGGACGATGGCACGCGCTCCGCTAGGCCTAGGG
>OLOB01001241.1_pt1 | contig 17215 bp, 15 predicted proteins | sample 1671911 | NCBI WGS metagenome assembly OLOB01 (sample SAMEA3136625, study PRJEB25190) | human gut metagenome | biome: human gut; feature: human-associated habitat; material: faeces | place: Austria | collected 2013
CGGCACCGGTTACGGTGTCAGGCTGCGCTTTCGGACGGCGAAGGATAATGCAGAACTGGTAAGGGTTGTGACGGACAGCATGAAAGCAGATATGCATAAATGTTTTACGGAAGGTCGGTTTGATTATTATGAAGTGATGCTTCATTATCCGGAGTGCGGCACGAATTATTATTTTACAGTTACCGGAGCGGAAACTGACGAAGGCAAAAGGACAGTTGTGTACAATAAACGCGGTGTGATGGACGGTGTGCAGGATTATTATAACTTCAATTTCTATCCGGAGTTCAAGACGCCAGACTGGGCGAAAGGTGCCGTTTTTTATCAGATTTTTACAGATCGGTTCTGTAACGGAGATCCGACAAATGATGTGCTGGATCGGGAGTATAGCTATGTGAAGCTGCATTCAGAGCAGGAGAAGGACTGGCAGGCTTATCCGCATGACATGGATGTCTGTCACTTCTATGGCGGCGATCTTCAGGGAATTATGCACAAGCTGGATTATCTGCAGGATCTGGGGATTGAAGTTCTTTACCTGAATCCGATTTTTGTTTCACCATCCAATCATAAATATGACATTCAGGATTATGATTATATTGATCCACATTTCGGCAGAATTGTTGATGATGCAGGAGAAGTACTGGAGAAAAGCGATATGGACAATTGTCATGCCAGCCGCTATATCCGTCGTGTAACCAATAAGAAGAATCTGGAAGCCAGCAACGAACTTTTTGTTCAGTTTGTAGAGGAAGTACATCGCAGAGGCATGAAAGTGATTCTGGACGGTGTGTTCAATCACTGCGGTTCTTTCAATAAATGGATGGACAGAGAGCGGATTTATGAAGGACAGGAGGGCTATGCGCCGGGGGCATATGTGGATGAGAAGAGCCCTTATCGCAGCTTTTTCAAATTTCATTCAGAAAAATGGCCGTATAATAAGGATTATGATGGCTGGTGGGGACATGATACACTGCCGAAGCTGAATTATGAAGAATCTGAAAGTTTGTGTGAATATATTCTGAGAATCGGACAGAAGTGGGTGTCACCGCCTTACAATGTGGATGGCTGGCGTTTGGATGTGGCGGCGGATCTCGGTTATTCTCCGGAGTATAATCATTTATTCTGGAAACGTTTCCGAAAGGCAGTCAAAGAAGCAAATCCGAATGCCTTGATTCTGGCTGAAAATTATACAGATCCGGCTTCATGGCTTGAAGGGGATGAATGGGATACCGTGATGAACTATGAGGCATTTATGGAGCCGATCACATGGTTCCTGACCGGTGTGGAAAAACACAGTGATGAGAGAAGAGATGATCTGCTGTGCAATCCGGAGACATTTGAAGGTGCTATGAGTCATCATATGTCACGCTTTGAGTATGATTCTCTCTATGTGGCCATGAATGAGTTGTCCAATCACGATCATTCAAGATTCCTTACAAGAACCAATGGACAGGTTGGAAGAATTCAGAGCAAAGGGGCAAAGGCAGCTGAAGAAGGCATCCATGATGCTGTTATGAGGGAGGCTGTGATCATGCAGATGACGTGGCCGGGAGCACCGACTGTTTATTATGGGGATGAGGCCGGTGTCTGCGGATGGACGGATCCGGACAATAGAAGAACTTATCCGTGGGGTCATGAAGATAAGCAGATGCTGCAATTCCACAAAGAAGCCATTCGAATCCACAAAAGCAGCACGGCACTGCGTACCGGTTCCTACAAAATGCTTTATACAGCATGGGGAATATTGGGCTATGGCCGTTTTGATAAGAATGAGCGGTATGCAGTCATTGTCAATAATACACAGGAGACAGTGAATGTGGCAGTGCCGGTTTGGCAGATTGGTGTGGCAGATGGAAGCCGCATGGAACAGCAGCTGATGAGTGTGGCAGAGTCGTTTACAAAGGTGCCGGATATTTATGTTGTAACAGATGGCTATTTGATGGTAGCGATGCCGAGGACATCGGCTGTTATCCTGAAGGATATCGGATAACGGATAAGCAATATGTCGGATGGAAGGATAGTTGCATAGCTATTTTGACGCGGTACGGATATACGGTGAAATTTTAGGGGTTGAATTTTAAAATTAAATATGATATCATGGATAGCGGTCAGAAATGACTTATGGATGGATTCCCGAGTGGCCAAAGGGGACAGACTGTAAATCTGCTGCGATACGCTTCGGTGGTTCGAATCCACCTCCATCCATGATTTTATAGACGCCATGTATTTGAGTCATCAGGTACGTGGCGTTTTTGTTTTTCGGGAAATACTTGCATCTGCCTATTGATTATTTTTTGGATAAAAGATATACTGGTATTTAATAATACGCATGCGAACTATTTAAAGAAGAATCAGGAGGGCACATCATGCAATATGAAGGAACTGTTTACAGACCACCGAGTGAGGCACGCAGTCTGATTGTGCAGGTAACTGTGGGCTGCGCCCACAACACCTGTACATTCTGCACGATGTATAAAGACAAGAAATTTAAGATCAGACCCCTTGCAGATATACTGGCGGATTTTGATGAGGCTGCGATGCTGTATGGCGGCCATATTCGCAGGATTTTTCTGGCAGACGGTGACGCATTGATTGTGAGAACGGAAATGCTGATACAGATTCTGACGTATATCTGGAAGAAATTCCCGAATCTGGAGCGAGTGACTGCTTACGGAACGACGCAGGATATTCTTCATAAGTCTGAGGAAGAACTGATGCAGTTGAAAGCTGCAGGCCTTGATATGGTTTATATGGGAATTGAGTCCGGTGATCCGCAGGTCTTAAAAGATGTCAAAAAGGGTGTGACGAGGGAAGAGATGATTGAAGCAGGCAGGAAGCTGAAAAGATGCGGTATTCTCTGTTCGGCCACATTGATTTCCGGTCTTGGCGGACGGCAGCGGCTGAGAGAACACGCCATTGCATCGGCTTCCCTGATCAGCGCGATTAAGCCGGATTATGTTGGATTCCTGACATTGATGATCGATCCACAGGCACCGGTTTATTCGAAGATTGTTTCCGGGGAGCTGGAACTTCTCAATCCGGAGGATGTGGTGGAAGAGATGAAATTGTTTCTTCAGAATGTGGATTCCGAGGGTACGGTTTTCAGGTCCAATCATGCATCGAATTATGTTATCCTGAAAGGAACACTGAATGAGGATATTCCTTCTATGATGGCGTATCTGCGGCAGGTAGAAGAGCAGGGCAAATACAGAGAAGAACGTTGGAGAAGATTTTAGAATAAAGGCGCTTACTCGGATGCTGGCAGATTTTGCTGCCGGTGTCTGAATAAGCGCCTTTTGGTATCAGCATGGCGGTACTGAAAAATATCAGAAAATTAAAATATTTACACAAAATATATTGACAAATGCAAAGATGATGCTATAATTAAATCATAAAAAGAAAGTAACAGAAGAAATTAACAAATAACTTACGAGAGTAGAAAGGACTGATTCCAAAATTCTAAGTAGCTTTATACCAAGTGTCTAAAAGTGAAGAAGGAGGTACGGACCACCAGAAAGTTTATTTTAATTTTTTAAACCGAAACTGAAGAAAGGAGTATAGTCCAATGTACTGTACAGAAGAACACCAGTGAAGGGTCATCTGATGATTATATATAACGTCGGATGGCTCTTTTTTTGCGCTTCCAGGGGTGGCGGTGAACAGTTTTCACTTTTTAGTATTGCGCATTTGCTTCGGGTAATATATACTGAACCAATGAAGAGAGGTTTTAGTTATGTCAAAAAGATGTGCTTTTTCTGGTCACAGGCCTTTTTATTTTCCATGGAAAGAGAATGAGTCTGATCCGGCCTGTATACATTTGAAAGCAGCCCTGGAAGCTGAAATCAACAAGGCTGTAGCGGACGGATTCTTTTATTTTATTGTCGGCGGCGCTGACGGTGTTGACACATGGGCCGCTGAGATTGTATTGGAGAAAAAGAAAACGAATCCGGAGATTAACTTGGAGCTTGCGAAGCCCTTTGCGGATTATAACAAACATTTGCAGAATGATTATGGTCGGAGACTTCGGGCCATTGAGGAAGCCGCGGATCGTGTGACGGTTGTATCAGATGGTGCGGATGAGGCAGCGGATTATATTTTGCGGGACTGCTATATGGTGGATGCCAGTGAGCGGATGATCATTGTCTATGACGATGACAGCAAAGGACCAAGCGGTACGAAGGATGCGCTGCTTTATGCGAGATCCAGCGGTGTGGAGATCCGTCAGATCCAATGGATGCATTTATAAGAAAGAAGAGGTAATTTGTTGAAAGAAGAATTTAAAAACTATCTGGCAATGATACTGGCCGTATTCTGTACAGCGGCATTGAGTATTCTGTTCTTCTTTATATTATTCAGAATGGATGCGCTGCAAAGTCTGATCGGCAAGATATTGAATATACTGATGCCGTTTATATATGGTGCAGGCATTGCCTATGTTCTGAAGCCGTTGTGTAATACCTACGAGCGTTTTTTGAACAAACACTGGCATCCGAAGCGGCAGAAGCTGATCGTTACAGTGAGTGTGATCGGAAGTATTGTGACAGGTCTGGTGGTCATCTATGCAGTCCTGGCTATGCTGCTTCCGCAGTTGGCACTGAGTGTGGCGAGGATTGCACGGTCATTGCCGGAGATGATCGAGAGTATCAGTCATATGGTGGATCATCTGTTTGAAGGCAATGAAGTGATCCAGAATTATATTATGCAGTTGTCGGATGCAGGCACAGAGTCCCTTTCAGGATGGTTAAAGGAGAGTATTCTTCCGTATATGAATATGATCCTCACCGGTTTATCTGACAGTATGATCAATATGGCAGGAATTTTTATGGATCTGTTCATTGGTCTGGTGGTGGCTATTTATCTTTTGTATGGACGCAGAAAATTCAAAAAGCAGGGCAAACTGTTGTTGTACAGTCTGTTTAAGGAGCGTTGGGCGGATAAGATTGTCGAAGAGATACGTTTTGCGGACAGAGTCTTTTCGGGATTTATTGGCGGTAAGCTGCTGGATTCAGCTATTATCGGCGGTATCTGTTATATTGGAATGATGATCATGGGGCTGCCTTATGCGATCCTCATCAGTGTCATTGTCGGTGTGACGAATATCATTCCGTTTTTTGGACCATACATCGGCGCTATCCCATCGGCAATCATTTTGCTGACGGTCAGTCCGATGTCCTGTCTGATGTTTGTTATTTTTATTGTGATTTTGCATCAGGTTGACGGCAATATCATCGGGCCGAAGATTCTTGGAAGCAGTACGGGATTATCCGGTATCTGGGTACTTTTCTCCATTCTGCTTTTCGGTGGATTATTCGGTTTTGTCGGCATGATTATTGGCGTACCTGTTTTTGCGGTTATTTATGATTTGATCAGACAGCTGATCATCAGAGGCCTGGAGCTTCGAAGCAAGTCAAAGATGTTTGATGATTATCAGCAGGAATATCCGCGCAAAGAATAAAAGCAAAATATTGAAGGAGTGATAGAGGTGTTGAAGAACTGGAAAGTACAGGAGCTTGGCGGTGCAGTGGCTCTGCTGATCTGCGGGCTTGTTTTATTGTTGATGCCGGAGCTGACGCTGGTCACGATTGCCAATGTGATCGGTATTCTGGTGATCATTATTGGTGCGTTTTTCCTGATCGGTTATTTTCTGAGGAAGGAACTGGCAGCGGGCAATAATGATTTGATCAAAGGACTGGTGATTGTCTGCATCGGTATTTTTATTTGTGTGAAATCGGAACTTGTGGTTTCTGTTTTGCCCGTTGTTCTGGGAATCGGTGTTGTCCTCAGCGGTATTCTGAAACTGCAGCATGCTTTCGATCTGAAACGAATGGGATTTGATACATGGGTGCGGATCGGTCTGACATCAGCGGTGAATATTTTTATCGGTTTAATTGTCATACTGAATCCGTTTTCAACCGTGGCATGGCTGATGCGTCTTGTGGGCATCGGATTCCTTTTCAGCGGTGTGACAGACCTCATTACAACCATTTATGTTTCTAAAAAGGCATCTGAATATTATGTGGATGGTAAAGCTGAAGAGACGGATGAGGAAATAAAATGACACTGCAGCAGTTAAAATATGTCATTGCCATTGCCGAGAAAGGGAGCATTAATGAGGCGGCAAAGGTGCTGTATATTTCACAGCCCAGCCTGACCAATGCCATGCATGATCTGGAGAATGATCTGGGAATTCAGTTGTTTATCCGCAATAATAAAGGCATCCGTGTGACGAATAAAGGAGAAGAATTTCTCAGGTATGCAAGGCAGGTCATTGAGCAGGTTGTACTGCTTGAGGACAAGTACCTCAATAAGGAGCCGGAAAAGCAGTATTTTCATATATCTGCCCAACATTATAACTTTGCGGTCAGGGCATTTATTGATCTGGTGCAGGAATATGGGCCGGATGAGTATGATCTGGCACTTTCGGAGAAGAAGACATATGACATTATAGAGGATGTCAAAAATGGTCGAAGTGAGTTGGGAATCCTGTATCTGGCAGATTTCAACAAGAAGGTCATTATGCGGACTTTGAAGGAGTATAATCTGACTTTTACGGAGATGTATACAACGAAGCCCTACATTTTTATTTCAGCGAGACATCCCCTGGCAGATCGGGATCTGATCCGGATGGAGGATCTGGAACCTTATCCGTATATTTATTTTGAACAGGGCGAGAGCAATTCTTTTTATTTTGCGGAAGAGGTCCTCAGTACATTTCAGCATAAGAAGTCCATTCGTGTGACGGACAGGGCAACCTGTTTTAACCTGATTCTCGGCCTGAACGGCTATACACCGAGTGCAGGTATTTATATTGAAGAATTGGGCGGCGGGGATCTGATCTGTAAGCCGTTGGCGTTGGATGAGACGATCCATATCGGGGCGATCGCAATGAAAGATTCGGTCCGGAGCGAGATCGGCCGTAAATACCTCGAATTTTTAAAAAAATATCTGATCGAATAGCGGCAGATGCTGTTGCCGTAATAATAGGAGCTTGCTATAGCTGATGACTATAGCAAGCTATATTTTTTGGGAATTATGCAAATTTTGGAAAATGGTTTAAAATAAATGTAGTATGTGATGAATTATTCACCGCCCGGACTGACGTTCCCTCAATACAGTTAATTTTTATTAACTTTGTCAGGCCGGGCTTTCTGTTACAAAACGGTGTAAAGATATCACGGAATTTTGGGAAAGAGGATTGCAGATATGAATTTGATGGCATTTAAGAGAGGACTGAGAGATGGCATTGCGATTGCAATTGGTTATTTCTCAGTCTCTTTTTCATTTGGACTGACAGCGGTTGCTTCGGGCATCAGCTGGTGGGAAGCCGTGTTGATCTCGCTGACGAACCTGACATCATCCGGACAGTTTGCGGGGATCGGGATTATAGCGGCATCGGGGTCCTATGTTGAAATGATGGTGACGGAACTGGTCATCAATATGCGTTATGCGCTGATGAGTATTTCTTTGTCACAGAAGCTGGATCCGACATTTAAACGGTGGCAGCAGCTGATCCTGGGTCACTGCAATACGGACGAGATTTTTGCGGTGGCTATGAGTCGGAATAAGACTGTAACACCTGCGTATATGACTGGTCTGGCCGTTCTTCCGTATATCGGATGGACAGGCGGCACCCTTGTAGGGGCTATCTGCGGCAATATTTTGCCGACAACTCTCGGCAACGCATTGGGCATTATGATCTACGGCATGTTCCTGGCGATTATTATTCCTGCTATGCGGAAGGAACATCCGATTCTTGTGGTTGTATGTGTGGCGGTACTGCTGAGCAGCATCATCCATTTTGTGCCGGTATTTTCATTCATTACAGACGGATTTTCAATTATTATCTGTGCGGTGGCAGCATCCGCGGTTGGCGCACTGCTTTATCCGGTGTCAGAAGAAGAGGAGGCCGAACATGCAGCATAATTACTGGATTTATCTTTTTATCATGTTTGCGGTGACATATCTTGTACGTGTCCTGCCGCTGGTCGTTTTCAAGAAGAAGATCACCAATCGTTTTGTACGGTCGTTTCTGACCTATATTCCATATGCGGTGCTTGCAGCGATGACTTTCCCGGCTGTGTTTTTTGCAGTGGACTGTATTCCAGCAGCGGCAGCCGGTGTAGTGGCCGGCGTGATTGTGGCACTTGCGGGCGGCAGCCTGTTTACTGTTGCCATTTCTGCCAGCGCAGTGGTTTATGTCCTTTTGCTTATTCTTTAAATCGTATTCAAAAACAGCTGAATTTTATACTTTTTTGTAAAATTCAGCTGTTTTTCCTGTAATGATTATGGTATTATTTTTCTATGTACATTATGATAGGAGGAGAAAGAATGAAAAAGCTTGTTGCAGTGACAACAACGATTTTGATTATTCTGATTGCTGTACTGAGTGTCTTCATGATCAAGGGGCATGGGTCTGACAGCAGTACGGCGAAATCGACACTATCGGATCAGAAAGAGAGTCTGTCTGATAAAGAAGATACAAAGGCAGCGGAGGCATCCAAAGACAGTGATGCGGACTGGGTGTATGATGGTGAGCTGCTTCACATGAATAAGCAGATGAAGACCATTACTTATGAAGGAAGAGATTTTAAGGTCAAGTTTACCAATCCGTTTTATGAAGAAGGCAGTGACAACTACATCAGTGTCATTTTTTATGATAAGGCGCATGGATATCTGCTGAAGTCTCTGGGAGAAGGCACGGACAGTGCATTCTATGAAGCCTATAAAACAGAAGATGGCTGTGAGACATGGAATAAATGTACCGCGGATGTATGGTTTGACTTAAATGGCAGCAATCATTTGGAGATGATCAGTGAGAATGAGATCGTCTATGTATGTTCAGTGGTCAATGAGAATCTCGGTACCAATGAGACGACCATCAGCTACAGTGCAGACGGCGGTGATTCATGGCAGGCATTTAAGAGTAATTCCGGCGGTGACAGTGAAGCAATTAAGGATATCATTGACAAGATGACATTGGAGCAGAAGGTGGCACAGTTATTTGTTGTTTCTCCGGAGACACTGACCGGTGTGGATTCTGTACAGTATGCGGGCGATATGACCTATCAGGCTTTACAGGATTATCCGGTGGGCGGTATTGTGTTTGCGAAGGATAATATTGATTCTTCAAGCCAGTTCGGTACGATGACAGATAATCTGCAGTCTTACAGTGAAGACATATCCGGCCTTCCGCTTTTCCTGGCAGCAGCCGAAGAGGGCGGAAGCGCATCTGTTCTCGGCAATAATGACAATCTGGATGAATACTACGAGAACAGCTACAGTGATGACGACAGTGACTATTCGTCATCATCAGCAAATTCGGTACATAGCGGTGCACCGTCCATGTCTGAAATCGGACGCAAGGATGACAGTACCAATGCCTATGAAGCAGGCAAGTCCATCGGCAGTCTGATGTCAGCATATGGATTGAATCTTGATCTGGCACCGGTTGCGGATGTTTTATCCGGCAACAGTACCGGCATCGGCGATCGTACATTTGGCACTGATGTCCAGACGGTTTCCGATATGGCACTGGAGGTTATAAGAGGTATCCAGGAGGAAGATGTGAATGCGGCTATGAAGTATTTCCCGGGATACGGTGCAGCATCTTCGAACATGTCCGGTTTTCCGGTGATCAACAGTTCACTGGATGAGCTGAAGAAGAAGGAATTCCTGCCGTACAGCAATGCCATTGCACAGGGACTGGATTTTGTTATGGTGGGACATATTTCTGTGCCGAATGTGACAGGTGATGATACACCGGCTTCGTTGTCTGAGAAGATGATCATCGAGGTCCTTCGCAAGGATCTTGGATTTAAGGGAATTGTTATGACAGATTATCTGAACGACAAGACCATTGTGAAGAACTACAGTGCAGCGGATGCAGCGGTGAAGGCTATTCAGGCCGGGGCTGATCTTCTGCTTGAACCGGATGATTTGGAAGCAGCCTACGAAGGCGTACTCAAGGCAGTTAAGAAAGGAGATATCACAGAGGATCGCCTGGATGAATCTATTTACCGAATTCTCAGAGTGAAGCTTTCCATGCAGGATGAATCCTCAGATACGACAGAGTCAGAGAGCGTCAGTGACTATTAGATACAGGGCAAAGTATAAACTTCTTCTAAAATAATGCCCGTATTCCTGTTAAAGACTTGACGTTTTCGGGAATCTGCTGTATATTCGATACACAGACAGGACAGATGGATGGCTTTTCCATTTGTCTGTAAGATATATTAGGAGGAGTATATGAGAAGACATACCAGAATCATGTTATTTATGCTGCTGGTAATGCTCTTGGCTTTGACAGGGTGTGAGAAGATATATACCGGCAATACAGATACGCAGACATCATCCGATTCAGAGAAATTGACAGAGACTGTACAGGAGACGGAGACAAATCCGGAAACTGTGCGTGAAAGTGTGGAATCAGATAAAGTCACAGAAGGCAGTACACAGACCAAGAAAGTGTTTGAGAGCAGCCTGGGTTACAGTGTGATTTATGATGACACCGTATTTGAATATAATCGCACAGGAGATTATGATGAAATCGGTCTGAGAGGACAGACATTTTCTTCAAAGCCGGTTTTCTTCGCGGCCATGAAGATCAAGAATGAAGATATCCAGACGGTGATGGATCAGATTTTCAACAATTCTGCACAGCAGACAACTATCGGAGTCAAGGCTTACAGCGCAGTTTGCCAGCCGACAACGGAAGAAGTGGATGGCGGCAAGAACCTTAAGTATCATAATCAGTATTTGGTGGAACTGGCCAATGGTGATGCATTGCTCTTTGAAGTCCAGTGGTTTGAAGAGAACAAGAATTTCAAAGAGACAGAAGCGACCGGAGAGAGTGAAGATACTGCAGAGACTGAGAGCGTTCGGGAGACGGAAGAAACAGTCAAAGGTACAGAGACAACAGCTGAAAGCAGTAAAGAAGTTGTCGCTGAGAGTGCCAGCAAGAAACTGTCAGAGATGTTGGATTCTATTGAGATTGAGGTGTCGGTTAAAGGCGAGGAGCCTGCGGAGGCATTGGAGACGGTTCTGGAATCCGGGACAGAGACTCAGCAGACTGAAGAAACAGCGAAATAGCATAGATTTATGCATTTGATGTATAGCCAGAAGATATAAATGTATTGACACAGCATGTGATTTCCAGTAAAATATTTATATGAACTAGCGTATATGAAGTACGCATACGAATAATTATTTGGCGGATACGCCACACCGACGAAATGCGTAGCATTTTGGAGGTTAGCTTTGAACAGTTACCAGTATATTTATTTTAACAGATATATGCACAGGCAGTGTATGATAGTGGAGTATGAAGCTCCTGTCCTTTTGGACAGGAGCTTTTTACGTTTGTGAATACAACATTATTTAATTTGTAACTGTTCAGAGCCAAGCAAAATTTCAAAAAGCAGGTATAAAATGCGTAGCATTTTGGAGGTTAGCTCTGAACAGATACTTTAATTTTATGTAGAGGCGTAATTGAAGGGGAAGTCGATGAAGAAGGATGAATTATTAAAGAATATTGAAAAGTATTGGACAAATCGTGCAGAAGGCTATTCACAGGTGAATCTTGAAGAACTGGCAGGTGAAAAATGGCCGGTCTGGTTGTCGGTCATTGAAGAACATATGCCAAAAGTGGAAAGAAAAGGGATAAGAATTCTGGATATAGGAACAGGACCAGGTTTTTTTTCAATTATCTTATCAAGAGCCGGCTATCAGGTGACAGCTATTGATTATACAGAAGAAATGCTGAAAAAAGCAAAGAATAATGCCGGTATCCTGGCAGATAAAATCGAATGGTATCAGATGGATGCACAGGCGCTTCGGTTCGCTGATAATACATTTGATATGATTGTCAGTCGAAATGTAACATGGAATCTGGAACATCCGGATAGGGCATACTATGAATGGATGCGTGTTTTGAAGCCTGGCGGCGTTCTTTTGAATTTTGATGCCAATTGGTATCATCATTTATTTGATGAAGAGAAAAGAGCTGCATATGAGGCGGATCGCAATAAGGTCAGCAGTCTTGGAATGCATGATGACTATACGTGTACGGACATTGAAGCAATGGAGGCAATTGCACGTCAGGTGCCGCTTAGTCACATTCAGCGTCCGGAATGGGATCGTCAGATTCTTAAACAATTAAATGGTATACAGATACAGCTGGATGAAAAGGTGTGGCAGCGTGTCTGGTGTGAGGCTGAAAAAGTGAATAATGGTTCTACACCGATGTTTATGGTTGCGTGTACTAAAGCACCGGTACAGCATACAGAGCGGCTGAGACTTCAGGCTGCGATGGTATAGATAGAGGAGAAAGGTTTTGGCAAATTTATGAAATTTTTGATAAAAAAGGCGGGAGGCTTTTGTCTGTTGATCATAGGCATTACATTTTTATCGTTTCTCCTGTCTTATCTGTCTCCGGGAGATCCGGCACAGATACTATTGAATAATCAGGGGGTAAAAGCCAGTGAGGAAGCGCTGCAGTCCACCCGGCATGAGCTGGGACTTGACCGACCGATGATTGTTCAGTATGGTGATTGGCTGATGGACTTATGCAAGGGTGATATGGGCACTTCTTATAAGTCCAATCGGCCGGTATTAAGTGAAATGACAGCAAAGATTCCAGGAACACTTATTCTGACAGTGACAGCACTTGGGGTTACAATGCTGCTTTCTGTTCCTTTAGGTACTTGGTGTGCGTGGTATGCAGGCGGCAAAGCAGATCGCCTGATCCAGATGGTGACTTATCTATTTGCTTCGCTTCCGTCTTTTTTTCTGGCACTTTTACTGATGTATTTTTTGTCCTTAAAGATAAAATTATTTCCGGTGATCGGAAGTCTTAGTCTGAAAGGACTTGTTATGCCGGTTTTGACGTTGGCATTGACCTTGTCAGCCTGGTATATACGTCAGGTGCGAGCCATTATCAGAAAAGAAATGCAGGGATCCTATATAGATGGCCTCAGGGCAAGAGGTATGTCTGAACGGCAGATTTTATTTGGACACGTACTGCGTAATTGCAGAGGCCCATTAGTGACTTTGATCGGGATATCTTTTGGCAGTATGCTTGGTGGTACAACAATTGTGGAGAGTATTTTTTCATGGCCGGGAGTCGGCAAATTGGCAGTAGATGCGATTACAGCCAGAGACTATCCGGTGATACAGAGTTATGTTGTCTGGATGGCAGTTATTTATCTGAGTATCAATTATCTGATTGAATTTCTGTATCCTTTGCTGGATCCGAGGACAGGCAGGAGGAGACAGAAATGAAAAAGAAAAAAATGATCAAGTTCAGACTGATAATTCTGATGGTACTTTGTGCAGGCCTTTTGCTGGGTGCATGGATCGTGCGGGGGCATTTGATTCATGAACCATTTCGTACCAATGTGCGCCAGGCTTTTCAGGCACCCTGCAGAGAGTATATCTTTGGGACAGATAATCTGGGAAGGTGTGTTGCCTGCAGAATTCTTTATGGCGCAGCGACATCCCTTTATGCGGCTGTTCTTGCCGTTCTTGCTGTATTTATTATCGGAACGGCAGTTGGTGTTACAGCAGCATATGCCGGTGGTATTGTGGATCGGATATTAATGAAGATTACATTGGTTTTTCAGGCTTTTCCGAATTTTATTCTGGCAGTTGCAGTAGCCGGAATGCTGGGAACAGGCTTAAAAAACAGTGTGCTGGCGCTGGGGGCTGTTTATTGGATCACTTATGCAAAACTGTCCCGAAGCCTGGTTTTGTCAATCAGAGATTCTGAGTATATAAGGGCAGCAAAAATATGCGGTGCAGGACCGACGGCAATTATTTTTAAATATATACTGCCGAATATGGTTTCACCGCTTATTGTGACGGCTGCTCTGGATGTCAGCAGTTTTATACTGAGTATGGCCGGTTTATCGTTTCTTGGGCTGGGGCCGTCCAGACCAACAGCGGAGTGGGGAGCCACCATGAGCGAGGCGAAAACATTTATCCAACAGGCGCCATGGTGTATTGTATTTCCGGGGCTGGCGCTGTTGGTTACAGTTGTTATATTCAATTTATTGGGAGATGCACTTCGTGATGTGATTGATGAAGGGTAATAAAAGGGTAACATTTTAAATTTATATAAAAAAGAACAAGGAGTAATCAAATGAAAAAGAAATTATTAACGATTGCTGTGACAGCAGCAATGGTGTTTAGCCTTGTGGCCTGCGGCAGTAATGGTGGGAGCAATGAAACAAAGGCGGTGGAGACAAGTGCGTCAGAAACAGCAGCTGAGAGTGCTGTTTCTGAAGGTGATGGTGAGAAAACACTGAAAGCCGGTGCAACAACAGGATTTTTCGGCGCAGAGAGTTTGGATCCTGCGAACAACTGGGATGGATGGATTATGTCCATTTATGGTATTAGTGAGAACTTGTTCAGATTAGATGATAATCTGGCACCTCAGCCATGGCTGGTTGACAGCTATAAGAATACGGATGATACAACATGGGTATTCACCTTGAAGGATGGCATCACATTTTCCAATGGCAATGCCGTTACTGCAGAAGCTGTAAAGAAGTGTTTTGAAAGAACCTATAGCAATAATACCCGGGCGGCCAGTACACTGAAAATTGATTCCATGGAGGCTGACGGCCAGATATTGACGATTCATACACCAGAAGCGAATCCTACAATTTTGAATGATCTTTGTGATCCGATGTTTGGTGTTTATGACGCGGAAAGTGAGATTGATCCTGAACTTGGGGCATCATGTACAGGACCTTACGTGGCGACTGCTTTCACAGCTATGACAGAAGTAAAGATGGACAAAAACAGCAATTACTGGGGCGGAGAACCGGCAATTGATCATATTGAACTGAAAATTATGGATGATGTAGATGCGTTAAATATGGCACTTCAGAATGGAGAAATTGATATGATTGCACAGCTGCCGGCAGCAAGTGCTTCACTTTTCTCTGATACAGATACCTATACAATTGGTGCAGCAACATCAACAAGATCCCAGTTCCTTCAGTTCAATCTTGAATCAGAAGCATTGAAGGATGTGAATATTCGTAAAGCCATCAGTATGTGTATTGATCGTGAGGGCTATGTAGATGTTGTATTTGCAGGATATGCAAAACCATCCTATGGCATTTATCCGGATACATTGAGTTATGGCGGTACGGATGGCATTAATCTTTCTGTTGATAAGTACGATACAGAAGCAGCCAAAGCACTGGTAGAAGCTGCAGGTTACACACCGGAAAAACCTCTGGAATTAAAACTGGTTACATACAGCTACAACACAGGTTTACTGCAAATGACAGATATGCTGCAGCCGGAGCTGGAAGCAATTGGAATTAAGTTAAGTATTGAGACTTATGATGTACTGGATGATGTACTTCAGGCTGGAAACTTTGATATTGCAGCTTTGAGTTATGCCCTTGCACCAACAGGTAATGCTCAGTATCTGATCAATATGTTGTTTGTATCAGATGGCACTGATAATTATGGCCATTACAGTAATTCAGATGTAGATGCAGATGCACAGAAACTGGAAACTACCTTTGATACATCTGAAAGAGATGCAATCGTCAAAGATTTGACTCAGAAGGTTGTAGATGATTGCCCGGATGCTTTTATTGCCAGCCAGCAGCTGCTTATTGTTTATAACAATAAAGTAACGGGTGTGGATGTGAATCCATCTGAGTATTATCTGATTACGAATACATTGGATATTGTGGAGTAAAACATATGCTTTCAGTTGAACAGCTTTATGTGAATTACGGAGAAAAAGAAATACTGCATGATGTCGATCTTCAGGTTGCTCAGGAAGAAATTGTGATGATTGTGGGAGAGAGCGGCAGTGGGAAAAGTACTCTGGTGCGCAGTATCATGGGCCTTTTGGGTGAAGAAGGACATATTACTAAAGGAAATATTGTTTTTCAGGGGGTTAATTTGTGTCAACTGAACAAAAAACAATACCGGGAGCTGAGAGGCTCCCGTATTGCTATGGTTTTTCAGCAGCCGGAGAGTTCTTTTGATCCCACTCAGACCATTCATCGTCAGTTTTACGAGGCTATGAATGTACATAGGAAAGTCAATGTGCGGGAGGCAGAGCAGACAGCAAAAAGCCTACTTGGAATGCTTGGATTCAGGGAGCCGGAAACCATTCTTTCAAAATATCCTTTTGAATTTCGCGTTCAATCCAGCTAGTGCCAAGACCAAAGCCCACGGTCACAAACGGGGTCTGTCCTTGCGTTGAATAAAGGGTGTTAACCTGATATTCCAGCGTTTGCAAGGCATCATAAATATCCTTCTTAGTCTGCTTCACTGCCAACGCTTTGAGGGTGGTGGGATCATCAATCACATCGCCGAATTCACGCAAATGCTTCTGGTAATTCTTCTCGGCAAACGGCGCCAGCACCTGATCTGTCCGGTCACTGGAACAGCCACCATATTGACTGGAGGCCACGTTGGCAATGATTTGGGTCATCTGGGTCACCGCCACCTGAATCGAGTGGGCCGGCTCAACCTCGGCGTTCCCAATGGAGAAGCCGTGATTCAACATATAGTCAAAATCAATCAGGCAGCAGTTGGTTTCCGGGGTGACCGGGGAGTAGTCGAGGTCGTGCCAGTGAATGTCGCCACGCAGGTGGGCCTTAGCCACGACTTCGGGCATCATCTTGAGCCCTAGCGCCCGGGACACCACCCCGGCCTCCAGGTCCCGTTGGGTGTTGAAGACCTTGCTGTCCTTATTGGCGTTTTCGTGGACGACCCGCGAGTTCTCATCAAAGAGTTGGTTGAGCTTTTGCTGGGGGTCGGTGGCCTTGTCAAAGCTGGCGTCGTCTTGGCGGCGGTGCTCGGTGAAGGCGGTCGCCAGGTCGGTGCGCCCAGCCCGGTTCAAGGCGGCGCAAATCGCGTTAGCAATCTCTGCGGTCGTGACCGTTGCCTGGTCACTAAAGGCGTTGACTAAAAACCAGCTAACGTTTTTAGTGAGTTGCTCATCGGCGCCCAGGGCCCGCATGACCATCCCAATCTTGTAGCCGTAAAAGGGGGTCTTGGTCTGACCCCGTTTGATGACCGTGACGTCGCTTAAGGGCGCCAGGGTTTGGTTAGTAATGATTTCTTGCATCTTGATCATTCCTTTCGCGTTCAATCATTATCATACGGGGCTCCCCAGTTCGACACAACATCTAGTTTTTGGGTGATCGTTAATTACAAGATCTTGTGGTCAAAGTCAAAC
>OLOB01001242.1_pt1 | contig 17200 bp, 16 predicted proteins | sample 1671911 | NCBI WGS metagenome assembly OLOB01 (sample SAMEA3136625, study PRJEB25190) | human gut metagenome | biome: human gut; feature: human-associated habitat; material: faeces | place: Austria | collected 2013
CGTGCCACCCTGGCTGAGCCAGCCAGTCTTCATAGCACCGGAGGCATCCAGGTAGTACCACCGGCCATCGACCGCGGTCCAGCCCGTACGCATCACACCGCTCTGCGGATCCAGGAAGTACCAGGTACCCGAGACGTTTGCCCATCCGCGCACCTGGGCACCCGAGGGCGCGAAGTACTCCCACTCACCCCCACGATCAAACCATCCGGTGACCATGTATCCACTGCCGTTAAAGCGATATGTTGCGCCATCGATGTCACGCTTCTCATCGCGGGCGTAGGATCCGTTGTCCAGGTCGTACCACCAGCCCACGGAATCCATCTTCCACGACGGCTTCGGCGCGGGAGCGGGCGTAGGTGTGGGCGAGGGTTCGGGGTTCGGTGTGGGCTCCGCCGTCGGCTCAGCCGTGGGTTCGGGCGTTGGCGCGGGCTCTGCCGTGGGCTCTGCCACCGGGGCCTCGGTACTAACACCGACGGGTTCACCATCGTGGCTCGACGCAACGGGGACGGCGTAGGCAGGATCCAAGGGGCCGATAACGAGCGCGGCAGCACCCAGGGCAACCATCGCATTCCTGCGCATATTGATGGGTCGCAATTCTTATTCCTCTCTGAATAAAAGGTAACGGGCGATGAGGTTCCGTCGGTGGAACGGTCTCACTCGGTCAACGAATGCACATTAGTTTCTCAGCATTCCTTTACCGACTATACACACAAATATGTGACACACCAAATAAGATGCCACCCTCGCCTACAGCTGCACCGAACCGACACAAATGAGCATGCAAAAGCCCCGCCGATGAGCGAACTTGAACTGCCTCCCGTTTCTTGGACATCGAAATTGAAGTCCAGGGAATGGGAGGCTTTTCGTGTCTGTGAATCTGGGGTTGAGGCATGATCGTTTGCTTCGGGAGCAGGCGGTGGAGATGTTTGAGAGGGGATTTGGCTATCGTTTGACCGCCGGGAGGCTTGGTGTGTCTGCTGAGACTGTGAGAGAGTGGCAGAAGATGTACCGCGTGATCGGGAGGGGCGGGCTTCTTGCCATGGGAGTAAAGCGGGCCAAATACGACTATGAGACCAAGGTCGCTGCGGCGAGGGCCGTGGTTGACGGTGGGATGAGTAAGCCTGAGGCGATGGTGCGTTTCGGTATTGCGAGCGCGACATCGTTGAAGAAGTGGTGCAGGCTGTACCGCGAGGGCGGCGCGCAGGCGCTCAAGCCCAAGCCCAAGGGCAGGCCAAAGGGGGCGGTGCCACCAACGCGTGAGGAGGAACTCGAAGAGCGCGTGCGCAAGCTCGAGGCGCAGGTGGCGTACCTAAAAAAATCGATTGCCCTGAAGGCGCAGAGGCGCTCCCAAACCGGGACAAAGCCCTAGTGGTCGCTGAGCTTTCAGGGCGCGGACATGCGGTGTGTGATCTCCTCGAGGCCGCCGGTCTTGCCAGGTCGAGCTACTACTACGCGCTGGCTCACCCCCAGCAGCCAACCAGGGTGTATCTGCGGCCCAAGGTTGCCCAGATCTTTTCACGAACCCCCAATGGGTGTGGTCACAGGCAGGTCGCCATGTGCCTGCGCGCTGAGGAAGGGGAGCGCATCGCCGATAAGACGGTCTTGAAGATGATGCGCGAAATGGGGCTGCGCTGCGGCATACGCCGCGAAACGAAGTACCACAGGTACAACTCCTACAAGGGGGACGTGGGGCAAAGTTTCGACAACATCATCGGCCGCGACTTTAAGGCCGATGGGCCCTGGCAGAAACTCGGTACCGACGTCACCGAGTTCAAGCTCTCCTTCGGTAAGGCCTACCTCGCTCCGGTCTACGACTTTGCCAGCAAAGAGATCGTCGCCCACTCCATATCGATGTGTCCCAACCTCGCCCAACAAAAAGAGATGCTCCAGATGCTCATGGACGCCAAGCCCGCAGGGGCCGAGCCGATCTTGCACTCGGACATGGGATGGCAATACCAGCACAAGGCCTACATCAGTGCGCTCGCCGATAACGGTTTCATCCAGAGCATGTCACGCAAAGGCAACTGCATCGACAACGGCGCCACCGAGCAGGTGTTCGGCCATATAAAGGACGAGTTCTTCCGGGGGAGGGAATGGCGCTGCTTCGAGGACTTCAAGAGAGACCTCGACGAATACATCATCCACTGGAACACGAGAAGAAGGCAGGTTAAACTGAAGGGACTGACCCCGGAGGAGTTCCGGAACCAGTCCCTACGTGCGGCATAGGCCGCTTATTAGCCCGTCCAAGAACTGGGGCGCAGTTCAATACGATGGGCCTCTTTTTTCTTGCTCTTAGCAAACCTTCTACTTTGAATACCTAAAATTAGCCGTGTAGAGGTAATCGAAATACAGATCGTGGCTATTATCCGACTCGCTCCAGCTCAACGACCATGTTCCGTCTCCATTTCGCACAAGCGACGTTTGGTCATCGATTGGAATGCTGCCCGGAATGCCCGTCACATCAAGGGAGAAGGACTTGGAGACACTACTGCCATTTACGTACTCGCCGATCGTTGAGAAATTGGTGTAGCGATAAAACGACACGGAACCGCTCAGGTGCACAGAGCCATCCGAGTTCAGGGAGGCATCGATGGAAAGATCCTCCCCCGTAATGGTGTCGGTGGATTCCCACCAATAGTAATAACCCGTTGATTTTGAGGTCTGCGTCACCCTGCACTTCGATGGGTCACAAGATTTATACGTGCCGGCAAGGTCCATAATCGGCTTTGCGGCATTGAGCTGCCCTTTAAGCGCTCCAACGGTTTTGCCATCGCACCCAAAATCATCTGGAAGCTTGCCAAGATAATCCAGTGCACTATCGACCTCGTTGTCTTCTACACACTGCAAAGCCGACTCAAACGTGGCCTTCTTCTGAGCTAAGTCGTCCGCATTGGCACGCTGCTCCTCAAATTGAGGGCCCAAAGCCGCATAGATATACTGCGCAGCGGCATACTCCTGCTGTTCCATAAGCTTCTCTGCGCACGTTTTTGCCCGATCAAGCGAATCTTTATAATCGCCCAGAGCCGCAAAGGATTTACCGGCAGAAGCGTAGTCGCCCTCATCAAACAGAGCGACGGCCTTCACGTAATAATCTGCATCCTGGGCCTTTTCCTTGCATTTTTTAGCGTCCTTGTAGGGAATTGCCTTTTCAAAAAGCGAGATGGCAGACTCGTAGTCGCCCTTTTTCATCTTCTCTTTGCCCTGCTCGTAGTAGAGCGCCTTCTGCGCGGTTTCCTTGCGCTCGGCAGCATCGGCAAAGTTGCCGGCCTTGTCATAAAGCTCAATCGCCCGACTGTAGTCACCACTATCAAACGCGTCGCTCGCCTGAAGATATGTAACGCCAGGCAACCCCACGGCAAGAATCAATACGACAACAACCAGGATGCCGCCCGCGATAATCGACTTGCGAGTTAGCTTCTTGCGGCCCTCCTCGTCCTGCGGGATAAACGACGCGATGGATTTACCGATCTTGTCCTCGGTGTCCTCGGTGTCCTCGGTGTCCTCGGTGAGGCGATTGTCAGGCACCACGTCGCCTTGCAACCCGTCTTTAGCGTCTTCGCACTCAACGACCATCTCGTCGTTGGTTGAGCCTTCCGTTAAGGATGTGTTTTCCGTCTCGTCGCCCATATAATCATCTCCCATGTCGAGCTGCACTGAGCTTTACATAGAAGCTGCCCTGTTCTGTTGAGCAACAAATACGAGCGGCATCAAAAACGGGGCGAAGCCCAAAGGCCCCGCCCCGTCATTTATTCCAGCCCGTCCTCGTAGGGCAAAATCTCGGCCAGATAGCCCTTGGCACGCAGGGCCGCCTCGATCTCGTCGAGCTGCTCCTCGGTCTCGGCGGCGATGCGATGAAAATGGTATCCGCTCGTCACCGTCATGAGGGGATAACTCTTGCCCGTGCGGATGCCTTCCAAGTAGCGCTCGGCATCACGACGATTGCGAACGTCCAGGTCGGCGGTAATCTTGCCGTAGACGCGATGGTTGACCATCACGTTGAGCACGGCGCCACCCAAATCGACGATCGTGTTGAGCTCGTCGCCCACGTCATCGACACCGTGGTGCACCTTGACCAAGCGCGTGGGAACGCAAGGCTGCCCCTCCCCCTCGCGCAGCACATAGCCGCGGCTTGTCGCTACCACATCGTGGCCGTCGGCACGCAAAAGAGCGATATCCTGCACAACAACCTGACGGCTCACGCCGGCGGCGCGGGCAAGGGCGCTGCCCGAGATAGGGCAAGATGCCCCCTGGAGTTCGCGAATGATTGCCTGGCGACGCTCATCACCGTTCATCATGCACCGTCCAGCATACGCAGATGCTTCAATGAAAGATCCAGAATGGGCGCGGAATGAGTCAGCGCACCGGAACTAATAAAGTCCACGCCCAGATCTGCCAGCGCGCGGATGTTCTGGGCGTCCACGTTGCCCGAAGCCTCCACCTTGGCGCGGCCGTCGATGACCTTGATCGCTTTTGCCATGGCATCGTGGTCCATGTTGTCGAGCATGATGATGTCGGCACCGGCGTCTGCCGCCTCGCGTACCATGTCCAGGTTTTCGCACTCGATCTCGACCGTGCAAGTAAACGATGCGTGGGCGCGAGCCATCTGAATCGCCTTTGTCACGCCACCCGCAGCGTCGATGTGGTTATCTTTGAGCATGACCGCGGTCGAGAGGTTATAGCGGTGATTGAAGCCGCCGCCTGCGAGCACAGCCGCTTTTTCGAACACGCGCATGCCCGGCGTGGTCTTGCGCGTATCCACAAGTTTGGTATTTGTGCCCTCGAGCGCCCGCACCATGCGACGTGTATAAGTAGCGATGCCGCTCATACGCTGCAGATAGTTGAGGGCAACGCGCTCGCCCGAAAGCAGAGCGCGAGCGTCGCCCTTGACGGTAGCCAGATGCTGGCCCACGTGAACCTCGTCGCCATCGGCAACTGTTGCCTCGACCGTCGTTACAGGATCGAGCAGTGCAAAGGTGCGTGCAAACACATCCAAACCGGCGATGACGCCATCTGCCTTGGCGATGAGCTGCACCTCGGCCCGGCGTGCCTGGGGGCACACCGATGCCGTGCTCACGTCTTCAAACGTAATGTCCTCGCGCAGCGCCTGCAAGATCAGGTCGTCGCCAACCAATTTCATCGCAATGGGATCCATAACCCGCTACGCCTCCTTAGCGCCTGCGTTGATCGTCTCGATATCCATCGGAGCGTCTCCATACGCTACCGGCTCGGATACGGCGGTGCCAAACTCGCGGCACAACGCGTCGATACTCAAATTACCTGCCGCCGAAAGGCGATGTGCACCATCGAGGGCCGGCTCGCCTGCGCGCTCCACGCCCAAAGATGCACCGTGCACCATGCTGTATGCAGCGCGGCGTGCAAATACAAGCGACTCCAGCAAGCTATTCGATGCCAGGCGGTTTTTTCCGTGCACGCCATTGCAGCTGGTCTCGCCCGCCGCATACAGGCCGGGCATGCTCGTTGCCGAATCACGATTAACCCAAACGCCGCCCATAAAGTAGTGCTGCGTGGGAACCACAGGGATCGGCTCGTCCACGATATCGCGGCCATCCTCCAGGCAACGCGCGCGAATGTTTGCGAAGTGGCCGCAAATCACATCGCGCGGCACCGGAGCAAAGCTCAGCCACTCGTGGTCGGAGCCGTCCTTTTTCATCTGGCTCCTAATGGCGGCTGCAACCACGTCGCGCGGCTGCAGCTCGTCGGTAAAGCGCTCGCCCGCCTGGTTAAGGAGCACGGCGCCTTCGCCGCGGCAGCTCTCGGAAATCAAGAAGGTGCGACCGGGCTGAGGCGAGGCTAGGCCCGTTGGGTGGATCTGCACGTAATCGAGGTGCTCGCACGCAATGCCATGCTGAGTTGCGATATAGCACGCATCGCCCGTAAGCTGCGGATAATTAGTCGAATGATCGTATACGCCACCGATACCGCCGCAGGCCCACAGCGTATGCATCGCGTGGATGTTGAAGGAAGCGGCCGCTCCGTCGGCAGACTTGCCCAACGTCCCGCTCAGTTCGTCAGCCGGGTCGAGAGAGGCCTCCTCCGTCACCGGAACGGCCACAACACCCGCGCAGGTGTCTACGCCATCGCGCGATTCGAGCAGGATGTCGACCATCGCCACGTGCTCGAGAATCTTCACGTTGGGAAGACGACGCACCGCATCCAGCAGCTTGGTGGTAATTTCCTTGCCCGTGATGTCGGCGTGGAAGGCAATGCGCGGACGACTGTGCGCGCCCTCGCGCGTAAAATCAAGGGTGCTGTCCGGCTTGCGCTCAAAGTCAACACCGAGCGCCAGCAGGTCATCGATCACAGTACGGCTGGAACGAATCATGATGTCGACGCTTTCGCGGCGGTTCTCAAAGTGCCCCGCGCGCAGTGTGTCGGTAAAAAATGCCTCGTAATCATCGCCCTCGGGCAGCACGCAGATGCCGCCTTGGGCGAGCATGGAGTCGCACTCGTCAACGCGTCCCTTGGAAAGCATCACGATCTGCGTATCCTCAGGCAGATTGAGCGCCGCATAGAGGCCGGCCACGCCGCAGCCGGCAATCATCACGTCGCATGCCATATCCTTGACGTTCGCGTTTGTCATATCCATAGGTTCCATCGTATTTGCCCCCTAGCGAGCTGCGTAATCGAGCATGCGGTCGAGCGTGAGCTTTGCCTGTTCGGCTGCCTCAGGCGAAACGCCAATGTGCACTTCGCCCGCGCCCGTCTCAAGGCAGCGAACGAGTTTCTCAAGCGTAATCATATCCATGTTCACGCAGGTAGGACGCGTTGCCGGGAAGAAGAACTTCTTGCCCGTATCCTTGCAGCGGCGCTCCAGCTCATACAGCACGCCGGCAACGGTCACGATGATGAACTCGCGGGCGTCAGACTGCTCGGCAAACTTGATGATACCGGCCGTGGAGCCAATGTAGTCGGCCTCGGCAAGGACATCGGCCTTGCACTCGGGATGTGCCAGGACAAGCGCCTCGGGATGCGCGTCCTCAACATCGATAATCTGCTCGGGCGTGATGACGTGATGGCGCGGGCAGTAGCCCTTGTTGAGAATCACGTGCTTTTGCGGCACCTGCCCAGCAACATAGCGTCCCAGGTTTTGATCGGGGATAAACAGCGCGTGCTTTTGCGGCAGCTCGCTTACGATCTTCACGGCGTTTGAGCTGGTCACGCACACGTCGGACCAGCTTTTGATCTCGACCGTGGAGTTAACGTAGCATACAACGGCAAGGTCGTCGCCGTATTGGGCGCGCGCCGCATCCACCGTCTCGCGCTTAACCATGTGCGCCATGGGGCAATCGGCGCCCGGCTCGGGCAGCAGCACGGTCTTGTTGGGATTGAGAAGCTTGGCAGACTCGCCCATAAACTCAACGCCGCATAAAACAATGGTCTGCTGCGGCAGGGACTTTGCGAGTTTTGCCAGGTAAAACGAATCGCCCACGTAGTCGGCCACGGCTTGGACCTCGGGCGACACATAATAGTGGGCCAAAATCACGGCATCGCGCTCGGCCTTAAGCGTATCGATGGCACGGGTCAACTCCTCCGGCACAAGAGCTGCTCGCTCCGTAGCCGTCGTTCCCGACGCCAAACCCTCCTCGATGTCGCGCGCCAAATCGGCGGCACTTGCCAGTTGCGCCTCAGCCATGTAGGCCCCTCTCGAATAGGCTATATCTGGGGGCACAGTATGCCACTTGTAAAGACAGGTGACAAGACAGCTGTAAAGTCAGCACATTGGAGGGGTTGGGGCGGGGGACGTTAGCTGCAAGCGTCAGCCAGATGTTCGTGCAAATGGCTGGCACAATTTGAGTCTTCACGAGGAATTAAGCTATTCCAAACAGACGGCAACCATGAATCGTGAAAGGGGCGAAATAAATGGGAGAACTTGCAGGACGCAGCGATACATCAGTCGTTACTGAGGGATTCTACGAGCAAATTTCTTCAATCCTGAGTACCGCTCGCGACAAAGCATATACAGCAGTCAACTTTGCAATGGTCGAAGCATACTGGGAAATCGGCAAAAGCATTGTGGAACAGCAAGGCGGCGAGGAACGCGCCACGTATGGCGACGCATTGCTCAAAGAGCTCGCATCGAGGCTGACCGAAGATTTCGGTAAAGGCTTTGACGCCAGAGAGCTACGCAAAATGCGCCAGTTTCATCTTGCATTCCCAATTCGGGACGCACTGCGTCCCGAATTGAGTTGGACGCACTATCGCAGGTTGATACGCATCCCCAACTCCGATTCTCGCATGTGGTACATGAACGAGTGCGCCGATTCCCGTTGGAGCACACGCCAGCTCGAGCGCCAGATCAACAGGAAGAGCTGGCGCGCGAGCTGAGCGCCGAGTACCGTGCAATTAACGAATCTGCAGAAAACGAAAGCCGCGAGTGAGCTCAGCAGCACGGGCCCCAAAGCAAAGTTCACAAGCCAATAGATGTGCCGTGCGTCCAGCCCCGCATCCCGTCCTTAATACGGAGCGCCTACGGGACCGATCTGTTTGATATAGGCCCACATGCGCTGCTTTTCGCGCTTGTCGCCCAGCGCGGCCTCGAATCCATCGAGCGCCAACACACGACGACCCAGTACATGGGCCACCAGGCCAGGCTTGAGCATCGCGGTGTCAAAATCGTCGATAGCCACCAGGGCATCGGCATAGGTCTCGCGCATGAGGTCTGCTGCCGTCGCGTCCAGCAGCAGCACCGCCTCGGGGTCGAGCGCCTCCAGGGCCTCGCGGAACACCTCCGTGGGCAGCGTCGCGCCCAGCGTAAGTGCCGGGTCGTCTCCCTCGCCCGCAACGGCCGCGAGCGCGCAAAAATCCTCGGGAGCATAGCCGATAGCCGTGCACGATGCGCGCAGCGCAGTTCCGTCCGCGCCGCCCAAAAGCGCGCCGCCAGCACGCTCTTCCTCATTGAGGTCGCCTTTGATGAGCACGATGGGCGAAAACGCGTTGCCCTCCATGCGCACGCCGCGAGCGCACAGAGCATCGAGCTCCTGGCGCGTGGCTTCGAGTGCGGCCTTTTTCATCTGTGCCGATGCATGCATGTGCAAACCTCCGAGTGTCAATCTTGTCCATTCTATCGCGCCGCACACCAGCGCCACGGTGACAAATAAACCTCGACATCGCCGCTACCGACGCCACGTCTTTGGGTATAAGCGAATCGTGTAAACATCCGACCCGCCCAAGCGGGCGTCGTATAAAGGAGTTTCCCATGGCAGCAATCCAGGAAATCACCGCCACCAATCTCGACAGCGTGCTGAATAACCCAAAGCCCGTGCTCGTTGACTTCTGGGCCCCCTGGTGCGGACCCTGCCGCATGGTTTCGCCCGTGGTCGATGAAGTTGCAACCGACATGGCCGACGTCATCGCGGTAGCCAAGTGCAATGTAGACGAAAACGAAGAGCTCGCCCTCAAGTACGGCGTCATGTCCATCCCCACGCTCATCATCTTCCGCGACGGTGCCGAGGTCGGTCGCCTGGTAGGCGCCCTGCCCAAAGAAAAGCTTGTCGAGGAGATCAAGCGCACGATTTAATGCGCGCGACGTCTCGGCTGTGTCCACATGTCCTTTGTTTTGAGAATCGGGGTGCCCCTGCGGGTGCCCCGATTTCTTTACAGCGGTTGCGCTACACTGTGCGCGGCCGCAGTGGCCTTTGACGCAATTCGCAACCCAGGAGGTTCCATGCCCATCACGCACGTGATTTTTGATATGGACGGCACGCTTCTCAACACGCTCGAAGACCTTGCGGGCGCAGGCAATCATGTCTGCGAATTGCATGGATGGCCCACGTTTGCCATCGACGCCTATCGCTACAAGGTGGGAAACGGCATGCTTAAGCTCGTCGAGCGCTTTATGCCCGCCGAGTACGCCGGGGATTCCGTCATGTTCGAGCGCACCTATCACGAGTTTTGCGCCTACTACGCTCAGCACAAAGAAGACCACACCCATGTCTACCTCGGCATAAACAGCATGCTCGAGCGCATCAAGCAGGCAGGCGTGCGCACTGCCGTTCTCACCAACAAAGACCACGACGCCGCACTGCCGCTCGCAGAAAAGTACTTTGGCGCCAAAGCATTCGACCTCGTGCAGGGACGAATCGACGCATTTCCGCCCAAACCAGAAGCTCCCATCACCCTGCACGTAATGGAACAGCTGGGCGCATGCGCACAAGAGACCCTCTATGTGGGCGATTCCAATGTCGATGTTCAGACGGGGCACAATGCCGGCATCAAGGTTGCAGGGGTCACCTGGGGGTTCCGCGGGCGCGAGGAGCTCGAGCAGGCCGGCGCCGACTACGTGGTCGATAGCGCCGAGGAACTCGAAAACCTTATTCTCGGCCTCTAGGGGCGCCGGCAGCAGCGCCCCTGCTCAAGCAATCTACAAGGTCATATTGGGATCGGCATCCACGTCAAAGGAGGCAAAATCGCCTTCCTTGAACTTGCGGCGCGCGACCTCCGCGATCATCGCGGCGTTATCCGTGCACGCGTTGAGCGGCGGAACCGTCACGCGAATCCCCTGACGGCCCAGCTTTTGAATCATCATACGGCGCAGGTGCGGATTGGCCGAGACGCCACCGCCGATGCAGTACTCACGGCAGCCCGTCTCGTGCAAAGCGCCCTTGGCCTTCTTGTACTGCACGTCAAACACCGCCGCCTCAAACGATGCCGCCAGGTCGGGCAGGTGAATGGTATTGCCGGCAGCAGTCTCGTGCTCGATATACGAAACCACAGCTGTTTTGAGGCCCGAAAGCGAAAAGCGATAATCACCGCGACGGTTGAGCGCACGGGGGAAATCGATAGCGCGGGGATTGCCCGTCTCGGCAAGCTTGGAGATGATGGGGCCGCCCGGATAGCCCAGACCAAGCGCCTTGGCAACTTTGTCAAAGGCCTCGCCCACTGCGTCGTCGAGCGTCTCGCCCAAAACCTCGTAGTCGCCCCACGCCTTCACATGCACAAGCATGGTGTGCCCGCCGGAAACGAGCGTGAAGATAAACGGCGGCTCAAGATCGGGCTGCGCCAGAAGGTTCGCGTAGAGATGGCCCTCCAAGTGGTTGACGCAAATGAGCGGACAGCCAGCGCCCGCGGCAAAGCCCTTGGCAAAGGCCACGCCCACAACAAGCGCGCCCACAAGGCCCGGGCCTTGTGTCACGCCCACGGCGGCAAGCTCCGCCGGCGCAATGGGAGCGTCGAGCCCCAACGCCTCGGCGGCTTCCTCCAGGGCAGCATCCACCACGCCCACGATAACCTCAACGTGCTTGCGCGAGGCGATCTCGGGCACCACGCCGCCAAAACGAGCATGGAAATCAATCTGAGTGGACACCTGGTTGGCGAGCATGTTGCCCTCGGCATCGATGATGGCCACGGCCGTCTCGTCGCAGGAGCTCTCGATAGCAAGCACAAGCTGCCGACGGGCAATCTCGGCCGTCTGCTCCTCACCGCGTTCGGCGGCAGGCTGCGGCCAGGCGCGCACGGCGGCAGCCGTGGGCTCGGGAGACGCAGCGTCCACGGGCAACACAAGCGGCAGCTGCGCCGTCATGACGAGCGCATCCGAACCCGGACCATAGTAGTTGCGGCGAACGCCGGCACCGGTAAAGCCGAGCGACTCGTAAAGGCCGCGGGCAGCCTCGTTGTCGTCCTCCACCTCAAGCGATGCCGAGGTGCAGCCGAGCATCTGAGCATCGTAGCTCACGTGCGAGAGCAGCTTGCGCGCAATCCCCTCGCGGCGATGCGCAGAATCGACCGCTACGTCCAGAATCTGAACGTCGTCGTCCACAACCATACCGCCGGCAACGCCGATGATATGGCCGTTATCATGCGCCACCCACCAGGAGCGCGGAGCGGGAAGATCTTGCGCCAGCTCATCGAGGAAAAGCTTCGCAGACCACGCCTCATGGCTTGCGCCCGCAAAGCAGGATGCGTCGAGCGCCGCAGCGCCCTCGGCATCCGCCGCACCCATGGGACGATACTGCAGATGCCTGCCGGCAAGTTCGTCGGCAACGCCCGTTGTCTCGGTGTGGGCGCTTTCGCCCAGGCCCAACCGGCGCCGCTCGTTTTCCTCGGCATCGGACAGGCGCGTGTAGATGGGCAGCACGCCCGCCGGGTCACCGTCACCCGTGGCCTCGCCGCGCAACAAGCCCTCCCCCGAGGGCCACCACAGCGAACGCTCCAAGCAACGAGCAGCTTCGTCTTCGGAAAGCAGCTTGCCATAACGGACAAGGCCATCGCCCGTCAGACGAATCTCTGCCCAGTCGGCACGCTCGCGCCATTCGTCCAAAGCAACAGCAGCCTTGACCACGCGCTCGCGGTCGAACAGGCGCTGCGGGCCCGTCTCGTCGATGCGATACAGCGCCGGATAGACCTCACCACGCATGGCATCGGCGAGCACGCCCACCAGGCCACGCTCGCCAGCACGCCAGGCGGTCCAAGCACAAGCGTCGAGCGTCGAGGCCCCCAGCAGCGGCACATTTGCTCCGCAAGCCAGGCCCTTTGCTGTGGAAATGCCAATGCGCACACCGGTAAAGGAACCCGGGCCGCGGCCCACAACAACGGCATTGACATCGGCGATGCCAAACCCTGCCTCGGCAAGCGCCGCCTGCACGGTGTTCACCAGCTCCACGTTGGCGTGGCGCCGGCACATATGGTCGCGAGAAAGCATCTGCTCCTCGCCCGTCTCAAGATCGGTCCAGCGCAGGGCGCAGACCAGCATATCGGTCGAAGTATCAATCGCCACGGTAAGGGCGCGTTTGCTATTCAGCGTCATCTTGTACAGCCTTGTCAATCTGCCCAGCCAGCTCTTCTGCTCTCGCACCGTACGGCTTTAAAACAACCGTACGCTTATTCTCGTCATCCGCATCTCTCGAAATCACGACCGAGAGGTACTCGTCGCACAGCTCGTCTTGGAACTGCTCGCCCCATTCAAGAAGGCAGGCACCCTCATATCCCAGCACGTCAAAAATGCCGGTATCCTCCAGCTCATAAGCATGCTCAAGACGGTATAGATCAAAATGGAACAAGGGAATCCTGCCGCCATCATGCACAGCCATCAGGGCAAACGTGGGGCTTGTCACCGGATGCTCGTCACCAAGACCGCGACTCACGCCCTTGGTGAAGTGCGTCTTGCCCACGCCAAGACCGCCCGTGAGCACAAGGATGTCGCCATCTGCGAGCGCCGGTGCCACAAGCTCGCCGAGATGCTCGGTATCCGCCGCGCCCGCGCTCTCATAGCGCAGAGCTTCTATTCGTTTGAGCATCTATCTCTCCGCTTCCTGTTCTTTATTGTTGTCCACCGTAGATGCCGCGTGGCGCGCCAGGTAGTCTCCCAGCATGCAAAAGTCCTGCTCCAGCAGCTTTTGCCATTCCGGGTTGCGCAGGGCAGCAGCGGGATGGAATGTAGGCATGACCACAAAGTGGCCCATCTGATGAAAACGCCCGCGCAGGCGCGTGATGCCTATCTCGGTCTTAAGGACAAAATGCGTTGCAGGATTTCCCAGCGTAACGATAACGTCCGGCCAGATGCTTCGGATCTGCTCGCGCAAAAACGGGGAACAGGCAAGCACTTCTTCTGGACGCGGATTGCGATTTCCCGGAGGACGACATTTGAGCACGTTGGCGATATAGACCTCCTCGCGCGTCAGACCCGCCAAAGACAGGATGCCGTTGAGGTCCTCGCCCGCAGCGCCCACAAAGGGCTCTCCTTGCAGGTCTTCATTGCGACCCGGCGCTTCGCCCACAAACATCACGCGTGCATGAGGATTGCCCGTGCCAAAGACGATCTTGGTCCTCGTTTGGCACAGCTGGCACAGGCGACAGTCGCCAAGCACCGCCCGAATCTCGTCGAGCGTTACCTCGCGCGGCTTTTGGCGCGTGTGCCCCGAAATCTGCATGACACCCATGAGCGACCTCTACACGTAAACCTTGTCGAGACGCATGCCAAAGCCGCATGCCACCTCGTAGTTGATGGTGCCGCGCAAGCGCGCCATCTCGTCCATAGTGATCTCGGCATCGCCATCGCGACCGATGATGGTCATCACGTCCCCGTAGTTCGCCTCGGGCATGCGGCCCATCGAGGTCTCGGAGATGGCGACCATGCATTGATCCATGCAGATATTGCCCACCTGACGAATGCGCTCGCCCTGATAGAGAACGTCCATGCGATTGGAAAGGGTGCGCGAGAGGCCGTCGGCATAGCCAATCGGCAGCGTGCAGATTTGCACGCGCGTCCGGGGCACGCGATAGGTAAAGCCATAACCCACGCCCTCGCCCATGGCAGGATGCGCCACACGCGTTACGCGTGCGCGAACGCTCATCACCGGGTCCAGCGGGAAGATCGGACGCGTTGTCTCGCAAGGCTGCAGGCCATATAGACCGATGCCCGCACGGATCATGTCGTAATGGGTCGAGGGGTCCAAGATAGACGCCGGCGTGTTGTCGCAGTGAACGATGCCGCATTCAAAGCCGGCATCTTTCATGGCAGCAACCGCTTCGTCAAAGCGTTTGCACTGAAGCTTGTAGTCCCAACCGCTCTGCTCGTCGGCAGTGGCAAAATGCGTGAACACGCCGTCGCACTGAATACCGCGATGGAAGTGGATCGAACGGCGGAACTCGATCACATCCGCGTAATGCACGCCAATGCGATTCATGCCCGTCTCGATAACCATATGGTACTTGCCAATCTTACCCAGCTGCGACGCACGCTCGCCATACGCAAGAGCAAACTCAAAGGTATAGACCGAAGGCATGATGTCATGCTCGAGCAGCAGGTCGATAGACTCGGCAGGAGGCTCGCTCAACAGCAAGATGGGCGATACGATGCCGCCTTCGCGCAGTTCGATACCTTCTTTAACCGTGGCGACGGCAAACATATCGGCACCGGTCGCATACATGATCTTGGCGCAGGCAACGGCACCGTGGCCGTAAGCGTCGGCCTTGACCACGCAGCACAAGCGCTGGCGCGGGTTCAGCAGGTTTTTAAATGCGCGCGTGTTGCGACGCAGCGCACCTTGGTTGATCTCGACCCAGGACCAGCGGTCTTGCGGCAGCCTTGAAATGGCCATCTTACTCCCCCTCGGAATCGAGCGCGCCCAAGTCCTTAAGCGCCTCGTTCTCCACCAGTTGCATGGCTTCGCCGATATAGTCAATAAGGTCCGTGGCGATCACGCTTTTCTCGCCATACTCGGCAGCAGCGGCAAAACCGGTATACGAATGAATCGAGACTGCGTAGGAAAGAGCGAGCTCCCACACGTCAACCTCAGCATGGAGCGTGGCGATGGTGCCGGAAATGATACCGGCAAGAACGTCGCCCGAGCCCGCCGTGGCAAGAGAGGCAGGGCCGCTTGTGGGAATCAAAACGCGCTCGACGCCAACAACCGCCGTGGTTGGCCCCTTGCAGACGATAACCATGTTGTCCGAACCGCCGGCCCACAAAATCTTCTGGGCGGCATCGATGGCGGTGCCCAGATCGTAGACCTCGTCCTCCTCACCCACCAAGCGCGAAAGCTCGCGATAGTGCGGGGTCATAATAAGCGGCGCCTCGCGACGATACATGTCGGGGGTCTTCTCAATGCCATCGATTGCGATGCGCGAAAGGCAGTTGAGAGCGTCGGCATCGAGCACCAGAGGAACATCGAGTTCAAGCAGGCCGGTCACAACCTGCATGCAGCCCGCGCTTGTCGTCATACCAGGACCGCACAGCACGCAGTCGTACTTCTTTGCAAGCTCGCACACGATGGAGCGGGCAGCCGCGCCAAACGCACCGCGAGAATCGGACGGAATAGCATGAACCGGAACCGAAGGAAGCGCCATGCGAATAAGGTTGGTGCAAGCATCGGGAGCGGCCACCGCCACATACCCTGCGCCGGCACGCGCCGCCGCCTTCGCTGCCATCATGGCAGCGCCGGGGTAAGACGCAGAACCCGCAACTACCAGAACGGAACCGCGCGAATACTTATCAATTGAAGCCGGAAGGTCGGTGATGTAGTCGATGAGGTCGCCTGCCTGGACAATCTCGGCGGCGTGATCGACGTCGCCAATCACCTCGTCAAGCTTGTCGTACAGCTCGCCTACCTGAATGTCGCCCACGTACTCGGGGCCGTCACCACTATAGAGACCGATCTTGGGGGCAAGCATCGTCAGCGTCTTGTCGGCACGAATGCAGCAGTCCTCGACAACGCCCGTCTGCGCGTTGAGGCCCGAGGGGACATCGGCGGAAACGACAAACGAAGACAGTTCGTTTACGGCTGGAATCCAAATGCTAAAAGGAGGACGGGGCGCGCCGTGAAAGCCCGTCCCCAAAATGGCATCGACGATCACGTCGGCCTGCTCGCCAAGCTCCATCAGCTCATCGCGCGACGGGCCAACGACCACGTTAACGTCACGACCAGCGGTGCGGCGAGCGACATGACGCGCAAGGGCACTTGGAATCTCACTCGGATCGACCGGCGAGACAACATCGACATGGATATCTTTCTGCTGAAGAATATCCGCAGCAACCCAACCGTCACCGCCGTTGTTGCCAAAACCGGTCAACACGAGCACACGGTTTGGATGCTCGGCTTCGACAACCGAAGCGAGAAGCTCTCCCGCATGCTCCATAAGCTCTGCCTTCGAAGTGCCCTCGCGCTCGATAATGTCTTCGAGTCGAGTAACTTCCTCGATGTTCAAAATCGGCTTCATCTAGCGCTCCTCATTCTCAAGAGCCTCATCGCCGCTCTGGACGCGCTCGAGCTCGTCGAGTACCGAACGCGCCTCTCTAAACGATTGCGCGATGCGCTGTTTTTCATCTTGTGCGGTCTGTTTTGCCTTAGGGCGCGTCTGCTCGGTCAAGGCCATGGCATTGGCGATGGCAAGATCGCCCGTTGCAGAAAGCGAGAGCGCAAACTCAACAATGCCGCGCTCCTCTGCCAGCTCTTTTGCCCGACCGGCCAAAAGAACAGCCGGCCGGCCGTTTTGCCCAGCCGTAACCGAAACATCCTTGCGACCAATGCCCTTAAAGCCCGTGCCCAGCGCCTTGAGCACCGCCTCGCGGGCAGCAAAGCGACAAGCATACTGAGCCATGGGGCGAGAGGAGGTTTCGCAAAACTCAACTTCCTCGGCCGTGAAAACGCGAGCGAAGAACCCAGGCGTAACCTGGCGGATACGCTCCATGCGAGAAATCTGAACAATATCGACGCCGACGCCGGCCTCTGCCATCACGACCCCC
>OLOB01001246.1_pt1 | contig 17131 bp, 14 predicted proteins | sample 1671911 | NCBI WGS metagenome assembly OLOB01 (sample SAMEA3136625, study PRJEB25190) | human gut metagenome | biome: human gut; feature: human-associated habitat; material: faeces | place: Austria | collected 2013
CCTTCGCCCAGTAGTTCTTGTCCGTTTGATAGACCCACTGGATCTCGTCGAGGGTTCCGGTGATGGTGTACCACCACTCCATGCTCGGGCCATAGGGGCTGAAGCGCCCGTCGGTCGCCGACTCGCCGCACTTGGTGCAGTAGATCTCGACCGCGCCTTCGCCTTCCGGCCTCTTGCGTTTGAGGGAGTTGCTTGGGGCGGCCGCCTGCTCGGCTGGGATCGATGCTTCCACTTCAACCGGCTTGACGTCTTCCATCGCGATCATCGTTTCTCCCTTCCGGCCTCTTCGGCCTGTTTCCCGTTGATTCCCGTAATGTCGGGATGAGCATTGCTCGGGTGTGCCTCCTCGCCGGGCGCCCGGGGGATTCTGGCGCCGCAGACGCTGCAATGCTGCGCTCCCGGCTCGGCGACCTGCCCGCACATCGGACAGGTGCCTGCAGTGTTGAGCGGGCGAGGGCCGACCTTGCCGCATAGACCGCAACGTACGCATACGCGCGTGTACCCACCGCACACAGGCCCTCGCCCCTTTCCTCTTTGCACTTTGACCCGGCGCTGAGCAGTTGTTTTCGCGGAATATTTCAGTGAAATCTGCTCAGCGCCAGGGTTAAACGCTTACTGCTTTGCTGCCGTGCCCGCCTTGGGTACGAAGAGCACGTGCTTCGTCGTGGCGCCAGCCAGCTTCGCCGTCAGCTCGTCGACGGGCCCGTATTCCATGCACAGCGACTGGCAGTGCTTCACACACGTTGGCTTCTTGCCCTTCTCAACGCGCTTGGCGCACAGGTCGCACTCGTCGGTGGGAATGGGCACCGTGTCGAGCTGCCAGTTCTTCTTGTCGATCTGCCAGGGGCCGATGGTGGCCATCTGGATGCCGTAACGCCCGATGGGGATGTCGTGCTCGACGGAACAGGCCATCTCGCAGGTGCCGCAGCCGGTGCAGAACTCGTAGTTGATGAGCAGTCCGTATGCCTTCTCAGCCATGGCTAGTCCTCCATTTCTGCTTCGAGGGTGGAGTTGCGGAAACTGCCCTCGGCGAAGCGGTCCTTGGGCTGTGCCGGTTCAGGCAGGGGGATTTCTTCCGGCGTGCACTTGTAGACCTTGCACAGATAGCACTTGCTCTGGTTGCCGAACCCGGTGTCGCCGCATTCCGACGGCAGGCACACGTTGATGTTGCGGGCATAGGTTGCGAAGCAGCCTTCGCCCTGGTCCTCCGGGTCGGCTTCGGGGAACCACCAGCCGTGGTCGGCTTGCACCACGCGCGGGTCGACGATCGGGGTCACCTTCGCCACCTCGCGGCAACGGCCGATGGGGCTTTCGATCCAGCACCAGTCGCCGTCTTCGATGCCGAGCTCTGCCGCTTTGTCGGGATGGATTTCGAACAGCGGCTGGGGAAGTCTGGAGCGCAGGCGGCTCATCTGCCTGTGCTCGGAGTGGAAGGACTCGTAGTGGCGTGCGCCGGTTGTGAGGACCAGTGGGTACTCCTTGTAGAGTTCCAGCTGGCTGTAGGGGCTCATCGGCGGCTCCTCGAAGTAGGGCAGCGGCTTCTGCCCCCAGGATGCCAGCAGCGTCGACCACAGCTCGATGCGGCCGGTCGGTGTGTTGAATCCCACCTTGCCGTCGGGGCGCTGCTCGCCCTTCTCGAACTTGCGATAGTGGAACTCGGGGTAGATCCAGTTAAGCTTGCGGGACTTGTCGTAGGTGATGCCGGCCTCCTTGATGAGGTAGGAGAAGTACTCCTCAAGCGTTTCACCTGGCCAGAGGTCCTTGTTCCAGCGGCGGCCGAGCTCCCAGTTGATCTGGAAGTCGTCTTTCGACTCGCCCATCGGCTCGCAGGCCTTGTTGGTGTTTTGGATGTAGTACCACACCGAGCGCAGGCCCTCGCGCTCAGGGTAGAAGCACAGCGGCAGCACGACATCGCAGTTTGCCATGAGGGTCGGCGTCATGAAGCAGTCGACGCCGACGACGAACTCGCAGTTCCTAAGACCCTTCTCGACGCGGGGCTCGGGGTCCTGTGCACAGCAGGCGAGCGGGTTGGTCGACTGGATCCATGCTGCGCGGATCTTGAACGGACGGCCGGTGACCAGCTGGTCGATCATGGAGTCCGCCTGGCACTGGACCATGCCGGAGTTGGTGATCATCTCGTAGTTGGAGCCGATGCGCTCTTTCTCCTGCTCAGGGGTGAAGACCTCGCGGGGATCGGGCGGCAGCCAAACCTCGGTGTTGTACGGGTCGTGCACGGTGATCATGCCGCCGGGGATGTCGATCTGGCCGGTGATGCACCACAGGTTGCACAATGCCTGGGAAGCGGTGACGCACTGCAGGTTCATGTCGATGGCCAGGCCCCACTGCACGGCCGTCGGCTTCTCGGACATGTACTTCGCAGCGGCGATGATGTCTTCCTTGTCAAGCCAGGTGACCTCAGAGGCCCAGTCGAGGTTGTAGGGCTCGCAAGCCTTCTCGTACTCCTCGAAGCCGTAGCACCATTTCTCAACGAACTCGTGGTCATAGAGGCCGTTTTCCATGATGTATTTGCCCATGGACAGTGCGAGCATGGAGTCGGTGCCGGGGCGAATCTGCAGCCAGAGGTCTGCCTTCGCCGCGAGCCAGGTCAAACGCGGGTCGACGACGATGAGCTTCGAGCCGCGCTTCATGCAGTCGACGACCCAATGGCCGAGGTTGCCGTCAGCATTGGCGATAAGCGGGTTGTTGCCCCAGACGAAGATGTTCTTCGGGGCGACCCATTCGGGGTTGTCATAGCGGTCGGGGAACTGCATCGAGAAGTCGGGGCAGGTGTAGCAGCCCTGGATGGTGTTCGCGGCTGCAACGCGGGGAACGTAGCACGCGTTGCCGGAATGGAAGTACGAATACTGGATCGAGCCGAGCGCATAGCCCAGGCGTGCGTTAATCGGCGGCGTGACGCGGCCGGTGCCGGACGCGAAGATGATTGCCTTTCCGCCGTACTCGTCGCGAATCTTGGTGAACTTCTCGTCGATCATGTCGTAGGCTTCTTCCCACGTGATCCGCTCCCACTTGTCCGCCTTGCCGCGGAACTTCGGGTCGCGCTTCATCGGGTGGAGCAGTCGGTCGGGATGATAGATCGCTTCGGCCACGTCGAGGCATCGCATGCAGAGGCGCCCCTGGTAGTACGGGTTCTCCTCGTCGCCTTCGACCTTGATGAACTTGCCGGTCTCCTTGTCGGTGTAGACGATGACGCCGCAGCCGTCATGGCAGCCCGGCGCAGACCAGGCGGCCGACCTGGTGCAGATCATGCCGTCCTCTTCCCACTGCCAAGGCACGTCTCCGCCGGTGTACATGACAGGCGGTTCGTTGAAGAACGTGGGGCGCATCCCCTTCGACTCGTCGCTGTCGTGGGGAATGTCGATTCTCATTGTCATTTGAGTCACTCTCCCTCTCCTAGAGCTTTCCACTAATGGCTCACTCGCCGTGATAGAAGTCGAGAGTGGTAAGGCCTCCTTCCTTAGCGCCCTCCGCTTCTACCTTTTCGGTGGCTCACACGTTAGGTCGCAAAATTGAGGATGGCTTGACCGCAGGAGTTCCAAAAGTGAGATTGGAACTCGCTTGATGAGGGGCGGTACGCTGCGTATGAGGTATTGAGCTGGAGAATTCGTTTTCATCGAAATTGCGGTCCAGAGGGTGCGCTTATTTGGACCGACAATTATCGCTCTTGGTTCAGAAGCGCGATAAGTTCCTGTTGCGAGTGGACGCCCGCCTTGCGGTAGATGTTCGACATATGAGTCTTGGTGGTGCTCTCGGAAATGAAGAGCTTCTCGGCGATGGCCTTCGCATTGCGCCCTTGTGCGGCCCACGTGAGCACTTCCGCTTCGCGCGGGGATAGCTTGCAGCGCTTTACCAGGCGGGCGCAGCGCTTTTCAAGCGAGCTGTCCTGTGCGACTTTTGCCGGCATGTCGACAAAAGTGATGGTACGGTAGCCGGGGACGGAGGATTCTTCGTCGAAGGGCAAAAAGAACAAGGATGCCAAGATGAAGGATGCGACGATGGTCAAGGTGACGACAAGGCTTGTATCTTGCGCCTCGCTTGCCACGGTGAGCGTGCCGATGAGCAGGCCTGCGGCGAATCCGCAGTTGGCGGCAAGCTTTCCCCGGGTAGAGGTGTAAAGGACGGGGAATTCTTTTGCTGCAGCGAGCACCGCCAGGCAGCCGCAGTGCACGGTGCGGAAGAGAAACCAGCATACCACCATCACGCCGAGGGCCACGATGGCGAGCGCGTCTCCAGGCGCGAGATAGAGGAGTAACGCGCACGCGACGATGGCGGAGAAGAGGCGAAGCGCGCCCGAGTAGAGCATGGATCGACGGTTTCCCATCGCCGAGGAGATGATGGCATCGACGAGAATCGCCGCTGCGCCCGCAATGAGCACGTTTGCGGTCCCGGTGCGGAACAGCAGGATGAAGGCGTATCCGAACGCCACGTTGAGAGTGACGCTCACGATGTCGAGATGGCGGGTTCCCTTGAAGAATGTCGCCACGGGCTTGACGGACCTGTCGGGCTGAGGGCGGCGGCGGGGGTTTATGAACATGACGAGCAGCATACTTGCGAGCAGCATGAGCCAGCAGACGACGCCGAGAGCGAGCTTGGGAAGAAGCGCGGTGCAGAAGAGGAAGAGCAGCCCGCCGGTGCAGAAGACCGCTGCATGGGCGAATTGGTTGTGGCACAGACCGCCATGGACCATGAAATCGTCCCATAGCATGAATCCCATGGCGATTGAAAACCCTGCGAGAAGGAGGCATGTGTACGTGAGGGGGAGTGGAGGCGTTTCCCCTAGGGCGTCGAGCGCCATAATCAGGGGTGAGAGCGAACCGGGTAGCAAGCTTACGAGGAAGAAGAACTTCTTGTGGCAAAGCGCCACGCTGTCGCGGCGTCTGAACCAGAGCAGCAAGCCCTCCGTGCCGATGATGCTTCCGATGAAGAACACGAATTGTCCCAGATGAGCTTTGATGAAATCTATGCCAGGCGGGAGCTCTGCAAATGCCCCGAAGAAGGCGATCAGGTAGTAGCCGTAATACAGGCAGAATCCCACGACGATGGTTAGCTGCATGAACCCGAGCCCTTTGGTTTTCACGATGTCCCCTTTGTTTCGCTGGTTTCCCTTATCAGCTGCACGCCCTCGTTGCGGCAGCGGATTGGGGACGTCACGTCGTTGCGGGGGAGCATCCCGAACGTGCCGCCTCGCCCGATTCCACTTCGCAAAACGCTTGTATCGCTTTCACGATCGAGGCTATGCCGTGGCTGCGGTCGCTGTTGAGATGCGGTTTCATCTGCGGATGTTTGAGAAAGCGCGGCTGCCATGCGGCAACGTCTTCGAGGGGCTGCGTATCGAGCATCCATGTGAGTGTCCCAAGCAGCCCCTCGATGATGAGGGAATCCGATTCAAGGCTCAGCTTCAGGCGACCGTTGCGCGCTTCGAGCATCAGCCAGGCGTTGCTTGCGCAGCCTTCCACCTTGCAATCGTCGGTGCGGTCTTCTTCTGGAATCGCGTTTAGGTCCCCGATGAAGCTTAGGATGTACTCGAATTGCAGCAGGGTGTCGTCGAGCAGCTCGAAGTTGCCGAGAAACTCGTCTTCCAGAGCCTCTATCGATGCGGCTCCATTGCCGCTTTCGTGTTGGGCGCCCATCGAAATCCCCCCATTCGTTTCGAGCGCGCCTGCCGAGGCAGGCGATTGCCAGTTTGTTTCGGCTATCGAGTCGCCTGCCATACGAGCACGGCAAGCTCGCCGACACTATGGCAGAGCCCGGCCCTAAAACAATCGAGCTGCATGTGGAATTCCTTCTGCAGCGCCATGATCATAAGAGCCTGTTTGACCGTCGCGGAGTCGGCACCGTCGCAGTTTGCGGCCTTGTCCTCGCTTTTGACCAAGTCGGGTGCTATTTTCAGCATCTTGGCGAGGCTTGCCTGCGCCAGCTTCTCCAAATTGTCCCCTGCTGGTTCGGCTTCCTTTTCGTCAAGGCGGAACTTGGCCAAGATGAATCGTCTGACCAGGCTCTCGACGCGCGGTCCATCGAGCATTCCTGCCGCGCGGTCACTTTCGAACTCTTCGCAGACGAGGGAGGCTCCCCGCTTTGCAGCGAGGAGCCTATCCATAACGGCCTTATCGGGCATCGCGTGGACCCCTTAGGCCACGACCGGGGTGAGGCCGAGGCGCTTCGCGATGAACACGAACTGGTCGACGTAATCGCCGTATACGAGGGGGAGATGCAGTCCGAACGAGACGTGCTTCTGGAAGAAATCATGCTCGTCGGCAACACGGAAGATGAAGCCTCCGTTGCAGTTGTCGGAATCGTATCCGAACCCTGCGACAATTTCTCCGCGACCGATGAACATTTCCTTGCAGTCCGAGGAAATTCGAATCATGGTAATGACCTGGCCCTTGTCGCCGTTGAAGTCGTGACGTTGAATCGCTCCGAACCCAGCATCCAAGGCGAAGTGGCGCAAGGCGAAGTCGTCGAGCTTGTCAAAGCCGTGGAGGCAGCGGCAGGGCGTCGAGTGGCTTACCAGGTAGAGGTTATTCTTGTCTCCTTCGATAGGTGCCGAATATTTCGGGTCGGAGAAGTTAACCTCTCCGTCGGGGCCGAGTGGCGCGGGGAGCGTGTTGCCCATGTAGGCTGCTTTCCCCGTGAGCGCCATTTCGAGAATCATGCACAAAACCGAGGTAACGTCGTACTCGCACGCGGAGCCCACGCCGCGCTCGAGGTTGAGGCTATGCGTGAGGCAGAAGGTGAACTGTTCCTCGTTGAGTCGCCTCGTCGAGCATGCGTCAGGACAGGGCGCCGCGAATCCCGAGCAATCGTAGTAATCCATAACCTTGTCGACGACCTTGTACGCCTTAAGGCTGTTGACGAGGTACTTTTTCTCAATCTGGCACTCGGATGCGTCGGCCATAAGGCTTTCGGCGAGCTCTTCGCACCAGGCGATTTCCTCCGGCGTGATGTTCATGGTCTTGCGGCCGGGGGTGGTGTGGTTGCCTTCTTCAGGCAGGGGAGAGAGGTAGTCCATAAGCTCGTGCACGTTCACGTAGCGGAAATTGGTTCCGAACGTGTTGCGCGCGAGGCAGAGGCTGTCGAAGGTATCGGTACCGCCTGCCATCGCCTTGTCGCCTCCGAAGCGCGGGGCGAGCAGGATGTTTGCAGTGCGCAGCGCCTTCTCGGCGCGAAGGCAGAGCAGCTTGTCCTTCAGCTCGGGCCAGCTTAGGGAAAAGATGATGTCGGCGCCGCGTCGCACGCTCGAAGCGAATGCCAACTGTCCGTACATCTTGAAGGGATTGGGGCCAATCGGCTTTTTGGTTCGCAGCGCAAACTCCTCGATGACGGTGTTTGCGCCGAACGCGGTGTTGACGAGATAGAAGTCAACGATATGGTCGTCTGCGAGCGCCGATTCGAGCCACTCTTCCTTGATGTCCCAATCGTCGGTGGTTCGAATGACGGCCGGCTCCAAAACTTCGAACCGCGCGTCGTTGCGCAAGTTGAAATCAAGCGCCTTCTGCATCCCCTCGTAGATCTTGCCGTTGATGATCGCGTCGAAGCCGGGCTCGAGCGCGTCGCCCGATGACATGCGGCAGGGTCCCTCGTAGTAGTACTTGTGCTCCATCGCGAAGAACACCGGCTTAACCACCAGTTTCACGTCTTTTGCGCTACGTACCGTCATGGTTGCCTCTCCTTTCGGAGCGCTCTTACACGCTCCGCCTGATGCCGGTGCGCTCAATTCCCCTGCACCAGCATTTCCCTTAACCAATGAGAACAGCTCACCACGAAGCGATGCTGACCCTATCGTGTGATAGGTATGCAATAACGTAAATCAGTATGGTGGTATGATGCGGCGAACTGCGGCTTTGCTGAATGACAAGATAGGAAAGCCTCGTCACGCAATCAAAAGGGAAGCCTATTTCTTTTTCGGAGATTGTTGCGGAACGGAAACAGGATAATCCTCAACGAAGTCCATGAGCGATTGTTGGGAGTGGATATCCGTCTTGCGGTAGATGCTGTAGATATGGCTTTTAACGGTGTGCGGAGAGATGGTCAGTTTGTTTTGGATATAGGCGGCGTTGCGGCCCTTGGCGAGGTAGCGCAACACGTCGGTCTCGCGAGGGGAGAGCTGGTACATCTCGGCAACGGCGTTGCAGCGTGCTTCGAACACCTCGTGCTCGCTCATGCCCGCAGGCGCTGGCTGTGTGGGGGTTGCAACAGCTTCGCTTGGGGCAGGCGCACGGTCGGCATTCTCGTCATGATGCTCCGATTGCGGGAAGAACACGGTGACGGCGAGGACGACGAGACATGCGGTGCACAGGCGAATGACCGTGAAAGCGTCGGAGTGGGCGCCGAAGACGACGGTCGTCGCGCTTGCGACGGCCCATCCGATGAGAAATCCCAGCGCGCTTGCCAAAAGGCGACGAGGAACCTGACGAAATACCGCCGCTTCTTCGAGCTCGACGCTCTTACGCACGAGATGTGCATAGGTCGTTGGCAAGAACAGCGCCCACGATGCGATGACAAGAAACGCGCAGACAATCTGGACGTACCCAGTTGAGAAGGGGATGCAGATGCAAGCGAGCACCGTCATGAACAGCAGGATTCGCTGCAGAACAGTGATGTTCAGGAAGATTTTCTTCAGGGAGAGCACAACTAAGACAAGAGCGCCGGGGATTGTTGCAAGAAGGCCGATGAAGACATAATGAGAGCCGTAGTTGAACAAAAAGGCGAAGGTCATCCCGAAAACGATACCGAAGGCAATAAAGGACGGCTCGACTTCGCGCGCGAATTTCCACGGTTTGTGTTCAACGGTGCTGACCGGCGCGGCCTGCGAATTGTCTGAGTTCTCGCTTGTGTACTTCAGCAATCCCACCGACAATGCGAGATAAACGAGACAGAAGACGGGCTGGAACTCAGTTGGCATAAGCGCTACGAGTGCGAAAAGGGCGCCCCCGCCCAAAAGCGCTTCAGAGCAGAATCGGGCATAGGCACGCGATTTGGACCTGCCGCACACGTCTAGCCAGCTCACGGTGAAGAAGCCTCCGCCGATGCCGGCGAGAAGGTTGGCCGCGCAGAGCATGGGGGTCGGTATCGGGGCTTCTACAAGCAGTCCGAGGCTCGTCAAGGGCACGATTGCGGCGAAAACGGTCTCGATTGCGAGTACAGGCGCGCTAAAAGGCGTATAGGAAGCTCGTTTGCCGAGGAAATGACAGATTGCATATCCGAGCGCGATGCCGACGAAGATGAACAGTTGGATCGTGTCGCGCTCGCCGGTGGGAAGGCTTTGCAAGAAGATCGCGAACAGCCAGTAGAACGTGATGAGCATCCATCCGAAAAAGAGGGCGAAGCCGCCTACCCCCAGCAATTCCATTGCGCCGTCAGCGCCACTGCGCTGCGTCTCTTTCGCCATCTTTCCCCCTTGAATAAGATACCGATATGCAAGGGAAACTGACCACGACGTGAAGCGGCATATCGCACGGTGCGCCCCAAAATCCCCAACATCCAGTATAAAGCTTTTCCCCTCCAAAATACGGTTTTATCCCTTTGAAACCGACTCAGATGAGCTTCGCGCCTAACGCGATTATGGTTGGTCGGGACGCGTTGCCCTAAACCTGGCCCGGTGGTTTGATTCCCATATCGGCGATCACGTCGGACAGGCTCGCCATCCCGAGCTCCTTGCAGGCGGCGGATACGCCAGGTGTTGCGCCCGTGGTGGCGTCGACGGTATCCGCTTCGCGTTCCTCGCCCTTATACGTGTCGCCATGTGCTTCTGCTGCGCTTTCCCGAACGTTGTCATGGCTAATCGAGTGAGTCGCACCTGATGTCGCGTCCACGGTTGCGCCCGTCGTCGCGTCTATCTCGTATCCCGCTTCAATCTGTCCGGGGCGTCTCGATTCGCTTGACGGTGCGGGGGCGTTGCCTTCCATTCCCATCTTCCTTTCGAGCTCTATCGAGCGGCCCGCCCAATCCGTCGGTCCGGTTGTGGCGTCGAGATGGGCGATTTTGCCGTACGTGAGCGTAACGATGCCGTCTTTCATAGTGTTGTCCCTGGGTAACGAAAGGCACCCGCGCGCCGTTTGGGCGACACGGGTGCCGAATAGTACGGAAACCGAGCCTGATGTGCGTTTATTTAGCTTGCGCGTTTTCAGCCGGCTTTCCCTGCGGCTTGCCGCCTGCGAGGTCTTGCTTGGAAGGCTTCATAAACAGCGAGGCGATGATGCCCACGACGCCGATCGGCACCAATGCCCAGAAGGCGAGCATCGGGTCGCAAGCGCCTGCGGACATCGACGCGTTGAACGGCTCAAGCGCGTAGGAGGTGATCGTCTGGCCGAGGTACTGGCCGAACGTGAGGAACGAAAGCCCCAGAGCAACTGCGGTTGCGCCGCCCTTGAACACGTAGGTCGGGATCATCGGTCGGCAGCAGCCGTTCAGGAACATGTTGCCGATGCAGAAGAAGATGGCGTAGAACACGAACACGACCATGTTGTTCTGGAAGGCGAGTGCGGAGCACGCGGTGAGGCCTGTGATACCGGAGACGACCGCGATGTACTTCAGGTTGCGCGGCAGCTTGTCCAAAATGAAGCCGCCGATGGGGGCGAGGATGCCGCATGCGGTCAGCGCGCCACCGATAAGGCCCGCCATCGCGGGATCCCAGCCAAGACCGCCGGCCGTGGGATCGAGCTGCAACCAGGTCTTCAGGTACTGGCTGAAGGCGTAGTTCATGTAGTTGAAGATTGCGAACATGAAGATGAGGCACCAAAGCTGACGCTTCTTGAAGAACGGGAGCACTTCGCGGAACGACTTCGTCTCAGCGGAAACCTCGGAGGCCTCATCGGCACGGGGCTTGCGGAACACAACGGCGAACAGGATGCCGATAATCACGATGACGATGGTCCACACCCACAGCAGGGTGACGAGGTTCTGTCCGACGGCATGATAGACGCCATCACCGAACACGTTCACCGTGAAGATGCCGACCGGTGCCCAGATCGACCAGATAGCCATAGCGCGGCCACGGGTCGTGTTGGGGAACCAGATGGAAACGCACGTCGGGCCTGCGACAATCGTCTGCGCAAGACCGAGGCCCAAGATGAAGCGGCCCACGAGAAACGCCGTGAAGCTCGAGCTGATCGTGAGGGCGCACACGGCAGAGCCAATCACTGCCAGGCCGAGACCGACGAGGGTGCCGACCTTCGGGCCGAACTTGCGGACCACGATCGAGGCCGGGAACGCCATGATGAGGGCTGCGATAGGCACAAGTCCCATGACGTTGGACAAAAGGCCGAACTGCGAGGGGTCGGCCTGCACGGATGCGCAGTTAGCTCCGAGCCAGCCCTTGAACACCGGGAAGGTGATGGCGGGCAGCCACATCCATGCGTAAACGATTGAGATTGCGGCGAGCAACGAGACGACGAGCGCGATCCACGCGTAGCTCGGGGTTTTCTCTTGTGCGCCTGCCGCGGCATTGGGATTGCTCATTATTTCCCCTCTTTCAGTTGCACGATATTCGTCGCGCAGCGAACGGTCGGGTCTCGGGCGAGTGGAGGGTGGCACGCCGAATCGAGACCCGATCCCCTCTAATCAATAAAAAAGTGTCTTGAGTGCTTACAGGTTGAAGATGCGAGCAGCGTTGCCGCCCTTCATGAGCGCCTTCTCCTCGTCGGTGACGTCGAGCGCGTCGATGGACTCGACCGAGCGAGCCATCCACTCGTAGAAGACGGGGAAGGAAGAGCCCATGAGCAGGTGGTCTGCGCCGCAAACCTTCACAGCGCACTCGATCTGGTCTTTGCCCCAAGACATCGGGTGGGTCATGTCGAAGAAGATGTTGTTCTCGAGGTAACGGGTGTAGGCTTCGTGGTCGACGTTGGTGGCCAGGCGGTTCATGGCCTCCTTCTTCTTGGTCGACTTGTGCGGTGCGAGGATCTCCTGCAGGCCGAACCAGTTGCCGCCGAACATGGTGTGGACGAACTTGAGGTTCGGGAACTCGTCGAACATGCCGGAGTAGATCTCGCGACCGACAGCTGCTGCCTGGGCATGGATGCGGCCGAGCTCACGACGCAGAATCGTGTAATCATCGAAGTTCTGGAAGGCGTTCTGGCCGGGGGTGTGGTGCACGACAGCCGGGACCTTCATGTCGTTCAGGACCTTCATGTAGGGCTTGAACAGCTCGTCGTCGAGGAAGCGATCGCCATAGCAGCAGGCGAACTGCACGCCGACCATGCCGAGGTCCTCGATGCAGTGCTTGAGCTCGTCGACGTCTTCCTTGCGGCCGAACGGCGGAAGAACGGCGTTGGCAACGAGGCGGCCTTCGGAGCGCTTGCACATCTCGGCGGCCTGCTCGTTCACGATCTTGCACATGTCGAGGGGCAGCCATTCCTGCCACACCGGCATGCGCAGCATCGCGATGTCGACACCGGCCTCGTCCATTGCCTTGATCTTGGTCTCGAGCGTGTAGTCGCCGTCGACGTAGTTCAGGATCTGCTTGCCTTCGGGGTACTCAAGGATGACCTGGTCCTTCGTGCCGTCCGGGGTCTTGCCCAGATAAGCCTTCATGCCGAAGGTGACCGGCGCGGAGTACAGAAAGCCGTGAAGCACCTCTTCGTTGGTGAACAGGTTGGTCGGCAGGAAGTGCATGTTATCGTCGATAACGCGAGTTTCAGCCATTTTCTCTCCTTTTTTGTTGTCGGTTGTCAGTAGGTTTGAATGTATGAACGGGAGCCAAGCTACGCTTAACCCTCCTTATCTGCCTTGCCGGCGCCCACTGATAGATATGGGGAGATCCGCCCAGGTGGTGAGGGAAGCCCCGGGGATGGAAGTAGGGATAACCACCTGGGCGGCGGATCGTCTAAAGGGTGATGCGGGGCGGGGAAGCGGGTGTGGTATTCGCTTCCCCGACAAGATCCCGCATCGGGCTTACTGATAGATCTGGTTGATCTCGTGCTTTGCCATCTTCTTCATGTTGGCGCTGCAACGGACTCGCCAGTCGATGCGGCCCTGCTCACGCTGGTACTCGGTGACTTCGTGAGAGAACTCGCGCGGAGCGCGCACGTCGATGTTCATGACATGCGATGCGCACTGTCCCCCGAAATCATCGGCAAATTGCTGAGTCATGTTCTCCTCCTTCCCCCTCTCGTCTTTCCTCCGCTTGGGCAAGCGATAGGCGTGAATGCCGCCTTCCCCCGGCGGAGAAAGCCTTGTATGATCTACGCCTCGTTGATGGCGACGATCATTTGCTTGGGCGAGTTGACCTTGGCGGCCAGCTCCTCAATCGGGCCCCAGTCGAGGCATTGTGCCTGGCAGTGCTGAACGCACGTGGGCTTCTTGCCCTTGCCGCAGCGCTCTTCGCACAGGTCGCACCACTGCGTGAACTGAGGGATGAAATCGTATTGGAACACCTTGTTGGCCTCGTCGATATGCAAGGGACCCAGCTTGGTGATCTTGATGCCGAATTCCTTCTCGCTATAGCCGTGCTCCTGCTGGCAGGCGAGAACGCACGCCTCGCAACCGGTGCAGTAATCCACGTCGACGAGGATTCCCTGAATTGCCATTGTTAAACTCCTCTCGCGCGGCCTGTTAGTCTTCGGCCTTGTAGATCTTGCACATCATGGCCTTGTAGTTCGAACCGAAGCCCGACACGCCGGCGTCGAAGGGAACGAGGTTGTTGATCTGCGACTCGAAAACGCCGAACAGACCCTTCTTCTCGTCCTCGGTGTTCTCCTCTGCCTCGTCCTTACGCTCGGGGAACCACCAGCCGTGCTCGCACTGCATGACGCGCGGATCGTAGCCGTCGTCGAAGGTGGCCTTGTACTTGCACTTGCCGTGCTTGTTCTCGAGCCACATCCAGTCGCCCTCTTCGATGCCGTGCTTCTTCGCCGTCTCCGGGTGGATATGGCACAGCGGATCGGGATGCAGGGCGCGCAGCTTCTCGATCTGGCGCTGCTCGGAGTGGAAGAAGTGAGGCACGCGCATGCCAGAGGTCACGATGTAGGGGTACTCCTCGACATCCTCAGGCGCCGAATAGGGGCTCTCAACGGGCTCTACGTAGCTCGGCAGCGGATCGAGGCCAGACCACGAGGTGTGATGGAACACCATCGAGTAGATCTCGGCGCGGCCGGTCTCGGTGCGGAAGCCCATCTGGCCGTCGGGCCGAAGGTCACCCGTCTCATACTTGCGGTACTTGAACTCGGGGTACTTCCAGGTGGCGTCGCGAAGCTCTTCCCAGGTAAAACCGCCGTCTTCGAGGGCGTAGTCCCACATTTCCTGAACGTTGTCCCAAGGCCACGCGATGTCGTCGTTTTCCGGCTTGATCGCATGGGTGAGGCGCTTGCCGAGCTCGAGGAAGATCGTGTTGTCGGGCTTGGAGTCGCCGACGGGCTCGATCGCCTTGTTGATGCAGCTGATGCGGTAGGCGTTCAGTCCTCCGAAGCCGTCGCGCTCCTCGTAGGTTGCTGCGGGCAGCACCACGTCGGCGAGTGCCATCATGGTCGGCGTCATGAACAGGTCCTCGACCACGATGAAGTCGATCTGCTTGTACCACTCGAGTTGCTGCTCGGCCTGGGCGCCCATGGTCGCGAGGAAGTTGTTCGTCACGATGTAGGCCGCATGAATGGGAATCTCGCCGCGCTGCCACGCTTCGATGGTAGCGTTGGAGGAGAGGTTCTTGAAGCCCACAGCGAACATTGGGTAGCGCTCGATGCCGATGCGCTTTGCCTGCTCCTCGGGAGTCATGAGCTCATCCCAGCCCCAGGTGCCAACCCAGTTCGGCTGCTCGATGCCCCAGCAAGCGTCAGCCATGACGTTGCCGCCCGGGATGTCGAGGTTGCCGGTGATGCACCACATTGCCGTGATGGCGTGAGCAGCCTGCTGGCCGCCGGTTTGCTGGTCGAGGGCGACGCCCCACTGGATGGCTGCAGGATGGCTCGTCGCGTAGGTGCGAGCCACGCGCACGACGTCTTCCTTGTCGACCCAGGCGCGCTCGCACAGCTCGTCGAGGTCCATGTCGGCGACGCGCTCGCAGACTGCCTCGAGGCCGTAGACCCACTTGTCGCAGAATTCCTTGTCATAGAGCTTCTCGTCGCAGATGACCTTCAACATGGCCATGGCGAGTGCTCCGTCTCCGCCGGGGCGGACGCGCAGCCAGTCCTTGCCGGCGCGAGCCGCGAGCCAGGTGAGCTGCGGGTCGACGACGGCAACCTTCATGCCGCGCTTCATAAGATCCAAGATCCAATGGCCGTAGAAGCCGTCAGCGTTGGAGTAGAAGGGCTGATGGCCCCACACGATGCAGTACTCGGGCACCGTGTAGCGGGGGTCGTCGTAGCGCTTGGGCAAGAACTGCGAGCAGTCCATAACGCACGAGCCGCCGAGCATGCACGCCATGGACGCGATGCGGGGCAGGTAGCAGGAGTTGCCGGCGAAGTAGGGGACGCCCTCGTTCGGGGAGCCCATGCACGCGTTCAGGCGCGTGACCTGGTGAATATCGCGGCCCGTGCCCTGGCACATGGCAATCTTGTCGGGGCCGTAGGTATCGGCGACCTTCTTGAACTCCTCGACGATGATGTCGTAGGCCTCATCCCAGGAGATTTCGACGAACTTGTCCTTGCCTCGATCTTCCTTCGCACGCTTCATCGGGTGCAAAAGGCGGTCTTTATGGTAGACGTAGTCGGGGATGCAAAGGCAACGGCTGCAAAGACGGCCCTGGTTGTAGGGGTCCTCGGGGTCGCCTTCGACCTTCACGAGCTTGCCGTCCTTCACGTAGGACAGAATGCCACAGACATTGTGGCACCCCGGTGCGGAACGTGCCGTGCCGCGGATGACGGTCATGCCGTCCTCTTCCCACTTCCAGGGCACCTTCGGCGTCTCAGCCGCAGGCGCTGCCGGGACGGTGTCGGTCTTCTTGGGAAGACGCGAGCCTCGGCGATACTTCTTTCCGTTGGTTTCCCCCCAGTGCTCTTGCACCGTGGACTCGGTAGAGTCTGCCATTGGGTTTCCTCCTTCATAATCGGAATACGTGATCGGTTTCGTCTTTCTATGCTGCCGCTCTCCTCGGCGGTCTGTCGCTCGTCGCACGCACTCGTCTGATTGCGTTCACGATCGGCGCGATTCCGATGACTGCGAAATTACGCCGCGCGCATGAGGACACACCCCCGATAAAAGATGAGAAGATGGATTTCAGTAGGTTCGAATTACCCCCAATAGGCGGTCAGCCCATTGGTATGAGGTTGTGACCTGGTTCAATGATGTTGTAGAGCAAGGGTGCCCGCGCGAGCGCCTCTCTGGCGGGGATGACGGAAGAAGGGCTGGTTGCGCTGAATTTCGGCTGCTTTGCGCTGCGGTCCGCCTTTCGGCTTTACTGGCGTTCTATTTGGACCCTTGAGTTTTATCTTTTCAGCCGATGCGCTCACTCTTTTCCTTCCTCACCATAAAGGTAGGTTCCTCGTGTGATGGGTTCGAAGGGCGGCCTGGAATACAAGAAGGGCTTCTTCGACAACGAGGCGGCATAGCTTATGCTTGATATCGCATCGAGCCGCCTCGGCGTTTCCGTGGTTAATACTGCAAACGCGATTTCGTGCAGGGCTATCTCCCCGATCAGGAAGGGTTCGATCAGAGCGGCAAGCAGGCCTCTAAGACGAACTTCATGCCCGGCTCGGCGGAGGAAATGGTGGGTCATGCGATTGACATGCTGAAGGAAGGCTACTCCTCTATTAAGAAGTAGGACAACCAGTGTAGGGGGCCTTCTTGGCAAGCGGCCCAGAAGGCCCCTACGAAGCGAAGGTGCTACTTCCGGAATGCCCTGTGGGGCGAGGGGGGCCTGCTTCGTGGCCAGATCAGAGCATCCAGGCGGCGCTCTTGGACTCACATATCGGCGATATCTATCCATGAGGGGGCCGATCATCGAGAAGAAGGGGTTGCGCGGTTGGTGCTCGCGTCGCAGCAACAAGTGCGCCGCCTGACAGGGGGTTGAAGAGCGAGCGGGCCGTCTGGTGAGAAGGCTTGGGATTTCGAATGCCCGCGCTTGTCAAAAAAGTTGAAATTGGGTCTTGCGCCGACTGATGAGATGGGTATAATACTATCTTGCGCGTTCGGAAAGAGCGCAACTGATTGGCAGATTCCTCGGTAGCTCAACGGCAGAGCATCC